>VFQT010001729.1_pt1 | contig 25009 bp, 19 predicted proteins | sample 3512381 | NCBI WGS metagenome assembly VFQT01 (sample SAMN10412376, study PRJNA504923) | tailings metagenome | isolation source: Relicate 2 Philex TSF3 active mining site | place: Philippines: Tuba, Benguet | collected 2017-08-29
GAATTGTGGAATCAAATTGCCTACGCAGCTTGGCGTTGTGCAGACCCAGGAACACAATACAACACAACCATCAATGAGTGGCATACATGTCCGGAGGGCGGTCCTATCCGTGCCTCAAACCCTTGTTCAGAGTACATGTTCCTGGACAACACGGCTTGTAATTTGGCCTCTGCCAACTTGATGAAATTTTACGATTCTGCTACCAACACATTTGATGTAGAGGGATATGAATACAATGTTCGTTTGTGGACAGTGGTGTTGGAGATCTCTGTGTTGATGGCTCAATTCCCCTCTAAGGAAGTAGCTCAACTCAGCTATGAGTACCGCACACTTGGTTTAGGTTATGCCAACCTTGGTACCATGCTAATGGTTAGCGGTATTCCTTACGACAGTGAGGAAGCACGTGCCATTGCCGGTGCCTTGACTGCTATCATGACGGGTATCTCTTACCGCACATCTGCAGAGATGGCGCAGACCCTGGGTGCTTTCCCTCGCTATGAGGAAAACAAAAAGCACATGATGCGTGTAATGCGTAATCACCGCTTGGCTGCCTACGATGCGGATGATTATGAAGCATTAAGTTTGAAGCCACAAGGATTGAAAGCAAAATACTGCCCTGATTACTTGTTGAAAGCGGCTTGCAAAGCTTGGGACGAGGCAGTAGAGTATGGAGAAAAATTTGGTTACCGCAACGCACAGGCTACTGTAATTGCTCCAACCGGTACCATCGGATTGGTAATGGATTGCGATACTACAGGAGTGGAGCCTGACTTTGCCTTGGTGAAGTTCAAGAAACTCTCTGGTGGTGGATATTTCAAAATCATCAACCAGTCTGTTCCCACTGCCTTAAAGAATCTCGGTTATTCTGAAAAAGAAACAGAGAGTATCATCAAGTATGCCGTAGGTGCTGCTTCTTTCGCAGGCGCTCCTTTCATCAATCACCAAACACTTAGCGAAAAAGGATTTATCGCTGACGAGATCAAGCGTTTGGATGCTGCGGCACTCACTGCATTTGAAATAGGATTTGTATTCAACAAGTTCACACTTGGAGAAGAATGTCTACAGCGTTTAGGTTTCACTCCTGAGCAGTATAATGATTTTGAGTGGAGTCTGCTTGAAGCTTTGGGATTTACGGACGAACAAATTGAAGCTGCAAATGATTACGTGTGCGGTACCATGATGCTGGAAGGTGCTCCAGGACTGAAAGAAGAACACCTGCCTGTATTTGATTGCGCTAATAAATGTGGTCAGAAAGGACAGCGTTACATTCATGCACACGGACACATCCGTATGATGGGTGCTACACAGCCATTCATCAGTGGTGCTATCTCTAAAACAATCAATCTTCCCAATGAAGCAGCGGTTGAAGACATTGCCGATGCTTATTACCTCAGCTGGAAGTTGGGATTAAAGGCCAATGCACTTTATCGTGATGGTTCTAAACTTTCTCAGCCACTGAGCAATAAGAGTGATAAGAAAAAGAAATCAGATTCTACCGCCGAAGCCGCTCCTGTAGCTGATGCAGCGGGTACTAACATCGTTGATCTGGGACAGTTAACGGTAGAAGAACTATTGGACGAGGTTCAAAAGCGTGTACAATCTTCACCTGATACTAAGTTGAAGCGTCGTTTGGCTAAGATCGTAGAGCGTCGTACACTTCCTGCTAAGCGTCGTGGATTTACCCAGAAGGCTAAGATCAGCGGACAAGCTGTATTCCTCCGTACAGGAGAATACGCAGATGGAACGCTGGGAGAAATCTTCGTGGATATGGCCAAGGAAGGTGCAACCATGCGCAGCATGATGAACTGTTTTGCTATTTCAGTTTCTATTGGCTTGCAATACGGGGTGCCACTGGAAGAGTTCGTTGACAAGTTTGCTTTCACTCGCTTTGATCCTTCTGGATTTGTGGAGCACCCGAATATTAAAACCACTACTTCTATTGTAGACTTTATCTTCCGTGTGCTTGGCTATGAATATCTCGGCCGTACGGATCTGGTGCATGTATTGGATAAGCCTGAGGTGCTCAATACGGGTGCCGATGATTGGGATGAAGTTCCTTCCAATCCCTTGGAATATGCGAAAGAGCCTGAGCTCTCCAGTATACGTATCACACCGGGTGCAACAACTCCTGCTGCGAAATCAACGGCTCCCAAAGCTGCAAAGGTTGAAAAAGTAGAATCTGCCCTTGATGCAATGAACGCGGTAGCGAAGAATATGCAAAGTGATGCACCGGCTTGTAATGTGTGTGGTAACATCATGATGCGTAGTGGAGCTTGCTACAAGTGTAATAACTGTGGCAACCAGGGAGGTTGTGGTTGATAATGACTAACGATTGACTTATTTCAAATCCCGTCTTCACCGACGGGATTTTTTTTGTCTCTCACTGATCCTTACTCTTCGGCTAAGAAAAACAGTGGAAAATGATTTTACTCGCCTAACGCCGTTAAACTCGGGCTCATGGGCTACGCCCATTTCGCCCTCAAACAGTAACGGCGTTTTACGGCTTGTGCAATCATTTTCTGATCACTGTTTTTCTAACGCCTCATCGCAAGAATCAGTAAAAGACAAAAACAATACGCTAGGGTTTCATGTTATTTGCAAGGTCCATGCTTTTGTGCAGAATTCTTATTACCTCAATTTTATTAGCCTGGGTTTTCTTAAAAAATATGATGTGTTTGCCAACTCTGTTGCCATATAATTCGGAACCTAGCCTGTGGTATCTCCTAGAAATAAGTTGGCCCTGTGCGATTTTTTCGCAAGCGTTAATTAGTAAAAAGTAATATTTATCTGCTTGCTGTTCTGACCAATTGCTTGATGTGTATTGCCAAATAGAACTTAGGTCATCTACTGCTTGGTTAGAGAAAACATAACTAGCCATTTTTGTTTTTTCGCATCTTCAGTTTTCTGAGGTGTTTGGTTGGACTGAAGTCATGAGCGATTCCGCTTTTTATCCCTGTGTTTATTGCTTTTTTCAACGCAATAAACTTTATCTCTTCTTCCTCCAGTAATCGCAATCCGGCTCGGATTACCTCACTGGCGTTTTTGTATCGCCCAGATGCCACTTTGTTATCTACAAATTCTTCAAAATGATCGCCAAGTGATACGGAAGTATTTCTGCTCATCATTTTTTATTTTACTAAAATTACCAAAAATTGGTACACGTTCAATGTATTATCCACGCCAGTTGGTGTTAATTTCAGCGAATTATCCCGTACGAGGCTTCAAAAAAACAGCGAATAGAAAATGAGCGGCTGAGCCGTCAAACGCCGTTGCTGTTTGAGGGCGAAATGGGCGTAGCCCATGAGCCCGAGTTTAACGGCGTTAGGCGAAGACGATTATTTTCCGCTGTTTTTTTGCGCCGAGGAGGGCATGATTCGCTGAAATGAGCAATAGCCATCCGAGGAAGGAATGAGCCGTTGAAATGTAATCGCAAAGATTATTTACCAAAGAAATTCTTAGCCATACCCGCGAGCATCGGATATTTTTCTGCTACGTAATCCTTCAGGATCAGAAGTACTTGTTTAGCTTGTTCTTCAGTAAGACCAGCTTCAGCTTTGAGTTTATCGATGAGTTCTTGCATGGAGTGCAGGGTTTATGCGACTTTTAAAAAATTGATTTTACTCTTGTCGAAATGACGTTGGGCGTAATCCAGATCCAGATGGAATTGCTTGACAGATGCTGACGGCAGTTCGTACATCGCATCGGTCAGGATACTTTCACAGATACTGCGAAGACCGCGCGCACCCAACTTATATTCCATGGCTTTATTTACCATAAAATCCAATACACCTTCTTCGATGGTCAGTTTAATTCCTTCCATTTCAAATAAGCGTGTGTACTGTTTCATCAACGCATTCTTGGGAGTTGTTAAGATCAGTCGAAGGGTAGGAGCATCCAGGGGATCCAAGTGGGTAACTACGGGTAAGCGTCCTAGCAGTTCTGGAATCAAGCCAAATTGCTTTAAGTCTGTAGCATTTACAAAGCGCAACAGATTTTTTTGACGGCTCTCCTGTAATTCCTTGTCTACATTAAAACCAATGGTGTTGGTTTGCACACGACGTGCAATGACTTTGTCGATTCCGTCAAAGGCGCCTCCACAAATAAATAAGATATTCTGTGTGTTAATCTTGATTAGCTTTTGCTCAGGATGTTTACGGCCTCCTTGCGGGGGAACTAATACATCGGTGCCCTCGAGTAGTTTGAGCATGCCTTGTTGTACGCCTTCACCGCTCACATCACGAGTGATGGAGGGATTATCTCCTTTTCGTGCAATCTTATCGATCTCGTCAATATAAACAATGCCTCGTTCTGCAGCGGCTACATCATAATTACATACTTGTAGTAAGCGGGTTAGGATACTTTCTACATCTTCCCCTACATATCCTGCTTCTGTGAATACAGTTGCATCGACGATGGCGAAGGGAACATTGAGTAAGCGGGCAATACTTTTAGCAAGGAGAGTTTTTCCTGTTCCTGTTTCTCCTACCATCACAATATTGCTCTTTTCTATTTCTATTTCAGATTCCTTGGCCTCTGCATTTTTCTGCTGAAGACGCTTGTAGTGATTGTAAACGGCAACTGACAAAACTTTTTTGGCTTCGTCCTGTCCAATCACATATTCGTCCAAAAACTTTTTTATCTCTATCGGTTTTTTGACCGTGAGTTTAAAAGAGGATTTTGCTTTTTCTTCTTTAGCCGTTAGTTCCTGATCGATTATTTCACGGGCGTGCTCTACACAATTCTCACAGATATGACCCTCTTGACCCGCAATTAGGATTTTTACTTCGTCTCGACTACGACCACAAAATGCGCAATGCAGGGTGTTCTTTGCCATGATTAAATTTTTTCAACCAGCTTGTCGGCGATACCATACTCGATAGCCTGTTTGGCATCCATCCAGTAATCACGATCAAAATCTTTCATAATTTGATCGATACTCTTTCCGCAGTTTTTAGCTAAGATGCCCGCTCCAATTTCTTTTACGCGGCGTGTTTGCTCTGCTTGGATCTCCAAATCTGCACTCACGCCTCTGATAAATCCACCCAACGAGGGCTGGTGAATCATTACTTCGCCGTGAGGATAGATATATCGCTTTCCTTTGACACCTCCACTGAGCAAAATGCTGCCCATGGAAGCGGCGAGTCCCATACAAATTGTACTTACGGGGCTGCTGATGAGTTGCATGGTATCATAAATCACCATGCCGCTGGTGACCACACCCCCAGGGCTATTGATGTAAAATTTAATTTCTGTACCTGGCTTGTCAGCTTCCAATAATAGCAATTTGCTCACTACATCTTTGGCACTTTTATCATCCACTACACCCCACAGATATACCGCACGTTTTTCAAAAAAGTATCTTTCTAGTTTTTTGCTGAACATACCAATATCAGACTTGGGTTGTTCCTCCTTTTCTTCTTCCTCTTCCATTTTCCAATTTGCGGAATAATAATTTTCTTTCTTCATAGGATTAATCTTTCTTTTGTTTGCGCGGGTTGGTGACCAATACTTCATCGACTAAGCCATATTCTTTAGCCTCTACTGCAGTCATCCAATTATCGCGATCAAAATCTTTTTCAATTTGCTCAACGGACTTACCAGTATGTAAGTGCACTACTTCGTACAATTCCTTTTTTAGTTTTCTAATTTCCTTAACGGTGATTTCAATATCACTCGCTTGGCCACCAATGGCACCGCTGGGTTGGTGCATCATGATACGAGAGTGCTTGAGGGCAGCACGCTTTCCTTTAGTTCCTGCTCCGAGTAATACACATGCCATAGAGGCAGCTACTCCAATACAAATGGTAGCAATATCGGGACTAACATATTGCATGGTGTCATAAACGCCAAGACCAGCATATACACTTCCACCCGGACTATTGATGTACATATTAATATCACGGGAGCGGTCAGCCGAATCCAGAAATAATAACTGTGCTGTAATAATGTTGGCTACTTCGTCATTGATGGGATAGCCTAAAAAGATAATGCGGTCCATCATCAATCGGCTGTATACGTCCATCACGGCTACATTCAGTGAACGTTCCTCAATGATATTGGGCGTCATCCCGGTAACCAGGTGATTAGCATATTGGTGGAGGGTGTTACTGGAAATGCCCCGGTGCTTGACGGCATATTTCTCGAACTCGGATCGGGTGCTCATAGTATTGAATTTGAAATACGAACAGCAAATATCCGACCAAAAGGTGGCTTACCAAAATTATAGACAGGCTGTCAGGCTAGGGGGCCGAGGAATCAATGATGGTGGTGCTGATGCTCTTCTACCATTTTGGTAAAGGCTTCTGCCTCAATCTTTTTGTCGGAAGGTTTCAGCAAGGCCGCACCCCATTCAAAAATCTTTTGCGTTTGGATACGGTGATAAGCATCTTCAACAAATTTGCGATCCTTCATCATCCGTTCGGTGTAATCGTTAACCCAAGGCTGGTCGTCGGCTAAACCGGCGCCGCCCATATAGCTGAAGAGTTGATTTTTGGCAAATCCGCGGATCTCTTCGGGGTCAACCTGGATATTGTTTTCGTTTACGATCTTTTCTGAAATCAGTGTCCACTTTAGTTGATTCGTAAATTTTGGAAAATCCGCTTCAACTTCCTCGTCTGTTTTTGGAGTTTCACCTTGTGTTTTAAGCCACTTTTTCAGGAAGCTTTCAGGGAAGTCCATTTTAGCATCGTCCAACAACTGGTGGTAAAGTTGATCGTGTAGTTGGTTGGTGGCCTGTCCTGCCCAATAGGCTTCAATCTCCTCTTTGATTTTACCACGAAATTCTTCAACGGTCTTTACTTCTTTACCGGGATAAAGCTGATTGAAGAATTCTTCATTCAGTTCTTTTTTCTCCAGGATACCCACCTTAGTTAGGATGATGTTAAAATACTTTTCAGCGGATGCCGGATCTGCTTTATCAAGCCCCATGTCACTGATAATCCACTCTCTTTCTTTTTCCTCAAACGCTTCTTTCAAAGAAAGTGTGAGTTGGTCGCCCACTTTCTTTCCCATCCAATTCGATCGTTTTTTTTCTGTGAAATATTTAACCAGGAGTGAATTTTCTTTGGTTGCTCCTCCTTCAATGGAGTTTCCATTTGCATCGGACTCAACAAAGTTTACATTGATCACATTCTCTTCGCTATTGATGATCTCTTCATCTTTCATATTTCCATAGCGATTCTGTAAACGGGTCACTTCATTGTCAATCATCTCCTCTGTTACCGTAACTACATAGCGCGTAGTCTTTGCTTTGGCTAGGTCTGGTAATTTGAATTCCGGCTTGAGTCCAATTTCAAAATGAAAATTGTAGTCAAGGGGGTTGTTTACATCTAGCTGCTGAAAATCTGTTTCAAGAGGCAATGGTTGTGCAAATATGTTCAGCTTTTCAGTCTGTATCCACCCAATCAATTCACGGTCTACTGTTTTGAGCACTTCGTCCGTAAACAGGGAAGGGCCATACATTTTTTTGATGAGCCCAGCTGGCACCATTCCTTTGCGGAAGCCTGGAATATTGGCTTTGCGGCCATATTCTTTAAGTGCTTTTTCGAAAGAGGGAAGGTAGTCGGCTTTGTCTAGTTTAACGGAGATCTTGTCGTGCAGTTTGCCGATGTTAGATCGGGAGATGGTTGCCATAGAACGATTTAAGCGGTACTAAGTCCGGATGGAGGGACTCGAACCCCCACACCTTGCGGCATCAGATCCTAAGTCTGACGTGTCTACCAATTTCACCACATCCGGGTACCCCTGGTTTAGGGGTTGCAAATGTAGGTCTTTTTCACTTTTCAGCGTTTAAAATCCCAACTTGTTGAGTAAAAAAGACGGATATAAGGGGTGTTTTTTTTACAAAAACGGTTAAAAAACTTAGATTTGAAAGCCAAGGCGCCGTTCGTCCCAAAACTATTATTCATTAGGGTCCTTGTACAAACAACTGCCGATGAGAAAAATTTTAACAGGGCTTTTGCTCTTATCTGTGATTTCAGCAATGTATGCCCAGAATCCTGCCACCACATTTACGATTGCCAACCGTATAATTCAGCTACCCTGTGGTACCTCCTGTACACCCATTAATGTTCAGGTGCCACACATCAAACAAACAAGCAGTTATATAGTAACTACCCCCTCCTATGTGCCTTATGCATACACTACCTCTACAGGGAATGTGGTGAGCTCTATCTATATTGATGATACCTGGAGTCAGGCTATTGCGCTTCCCTTTAGTTTCTGTTTTTATAATAACAGTTTTACTTCCTTATTAATGGGCTCCAATTCAGCGATCACTTTTGATTTAAGTCGTGCAGGGGGCGGAAGTGGTTATTCGATAAGTAGCACAACGGGCGCTATTCCCAATACTTTTTATGCTCCCAACATGATTTTTGGTCCTTATCATGATATTGATCCCGGGCTTTCATCCGCCAATAAAAAAATTGAATGGCGTATCGAGGGAACAGCTCCAAAGCGTCGCTTTATTGCCAGCTACAATGACATGCCTTATTTCGGATCGAGTTGCACTACTCAACGTGCAACACATATGATGGTTTTATATGAGGGAACCGGAATCGTAGAAGTTTATATCAAAGACAAACCATTTTGTACTTCTTGGAATGGAGGAAACACCATTTTGGGTATGCAGGACGGAACACGTACACAAGCCGTAGCTGCTCCAGGAAAAAATGCAACGCAATGGGGAAGCGCTGGAATGAATGAATGCTATCGTTTTTTACCAAGTGGAGGCGCTTCCCGGTTTAAGTCTGCCAAACTTTTTGTGAATGGAACACAAGTGGCAACCGGCGACACTAGTTCGGCTTCCACTCCCGGTGCATTGAACTTGAATTTTCAAAATGTTTGCCCCACTGCGGATAGCACTGCTTATGTTGTACAGGTCACTTACGGCGATTGCAACAACCCTGCAAACGACGTTAGTTTTACAGATACTGTTTTTGTGAAAAAAGTGGGGCCTGGTGCTGCAGTGGCTAAAACAGATCCTAACTGTGCGCCCAATGGAACTATTACTGTTACTGCACAAGGTGGAACACCGCCCTATCAGTATAGTATTAATGGCGGAACAACTTGGCAATCTTCCAACACCTTTACTGGTTTAGGCGGGGGTACTTACAATGTGTTGGTGAGAGATGCCAATAACTGTACATCGGGTCCGCAGCCCGTTACACTGGCCTTAGCCAATAATTTAACGCAGAGTATTGCAAAAACAGATGCAAATTGTACAACCCCTGGCACTATTACAATTACTGCTACTGGTGGAGGTACTCCTCCTTATGAGTATAGTATCAATGGGGGTACTACTTGGCAATCTTCTAACACCTTCACTGGTTTGGCTGGGGGTAGCTATAATGTAGTTACGCGTAATCCGGTTACTACTTGTACAGCCACTACGGCTATCACTATTAATTTCACAAACACATTGACGCTGGATCCCATTAGCGGAACCAGTATCTGTTTTGGTAATTCCTTTACTCCTACCGTAAATACTAACGCCACTGGATTTAGTTGGACGCCCACGACGGGTGTGAGTAATCCTGCTATTGCTGCGCCGGTTTTTGCTCCTGCCACAACAACTGCTTACACCTTAGAGGCGCGCTTAGGAACCTGTTCTACTCGTCAGTCTATGAACATTACTATTTTCCCGGGAGCCACAGCCAATGCGGGACCGGATGCAATTATCATTGCAGGAGATGTTTACCCCATGCAGGCTACTGGATCAGCTGGTTCTTATCTCTGGACACCATCCACTGGTTTGAACAATCCTGCCATTTTAAATCCGGCAGCAACCCCAACTACCACTACCACCTATGCGTTACGGGTTACAACTAATCAGGGTTGTATTGCCAATGACGATATGACCATTACGGTAGTGCCTTATTGCATTAAACCTATGAATGCCTTTACACCTAACGGAGACGGAGTGAATGATCGCTGGTTAATTACTAATGGAAATTGTCTGATCAAAGCAAGGGCGCAAGTGTTCAATCGATATGGTGCTAAAGTATTTGAAGATTTGAATTATAAAAACACCTGGGATGGAACCTATAACGGCAAGCCACTTCCTGATGGAACCTATTATTATGTGATCAGTTTCCAGTTGATCAACAATAAAGTAGAATCCAGAACCGGTAACGTAACAATTCTTCGTTGATCAACCTTAACTAACTGACATGAAAAAAATTCTAGCTATACTTCTGTTTACCATCAGTAGTCCTGTGTGGGGTCAGCAATTAATGATGTCTTCACTTTATGACATACAGGGTAATTTACATAACCCGGCTGTTGCAGGTGTTTCCAAACAAACTACGGTTGGAGCTTCTTATCGTAGTATGTGGAGTGGAATTGCCGGAAGTCCTGTTACTACCTTGGTTTATGGCTCTACATTTTTGGAAAAAGCAAACCTTGGTGTGGGGGCTTATTTGTACAGCGATGTGACCGGGCCTACCAGCCGAAGAGGAATTCAAACTTCCTATGCCTATCATATTCCTACGAATAATGGGTCAACTTTTTCTGTGGGACTGGAAGCTCGCTTTCAGCAATTTGCCATTGATAAAGCAATGCTCATTGATGCCTTGGGGAGTGATCCTGTAATGGGGGGTGCTGCCAACCAATTCAAGGGAGATGCTGGCTTGGGTGTTGCATACACAACAAAAAAATGGCAACTGGGTATGTCAGTGAGCCAACTTATACAATCCGCATTAAATTTTTATTCCGGTAGTCTTTCTCGTACCGAGGAAGCGCGACTGTATCGCCATTTCTATTTACATGGATCCTATCAATGGAAAGTAGATGCCAATACAACAATAACGCCCAACTTTCTGGTAATCTACTTGCCTAATGCGCCAACGGAGATACAAGCGGGTGCAAGAGTGGAACATCGTGAATTATTCTGGTGGGGACTTTCGTTGAGAGCTCGCCAGAGCTGGATGTTATCAGCGGGTGTCAAGGTGCAGAAAAAATTAATGTTAGGCTATTCCTTTGATATCTATTCTTCCCCATTGAGTGTATTTGACAAAGGGCCTAACGCACATGAAGTATTGCTTCGCTATCAATTCCTGAAGTAAACACGGATCGCTTTACGCTACTTTCACTGGGTATTAATTTGTAAATTCGTAACCAGTGGAAGCTGTTGCAACTATACCTAAGTATAATTTAAGTGGCGAAGAGGAGAAAAAACTCATTCTTCGGGAATATCGTTCCCTGCTTCGACTATTAAAGTCCCGTATCAAGCCTGGTGATAAAAAACTGCTTCGTATTGCTTTTGAAATGGCTGCAGATGCACATGTTACCATGCGTCGTAAAACGGGCGAACCTTATATCTTACATCCCATTGCAGTTGCAAAAATTTGCGTGGAAGAAATTGGGTTAGGCGTTCGCTCTACTATTTGTGCGCTCTTACATGATACAGTGGAGGATACGGATATCACCTTGGATGATATCAAACGAGAATTTGGCGAAGAGATTACTCGTATTGTAGATGGGCTTACAAAAATTGACAATGTTATTGATGTCAATGCTTCGCAACAAGCAGAGAATTTCAAAAAAATCCTCCTTACGCTTACAGACGATCCTCGGGTTATTTTGATTAAACTTTCTGATCGTTTGCACAACATGCGCACCTTGGATGTGATGAAGCGGGAGAAGCAATTAAAGATTGCTTCTGAAACAATTTTCATTTATGCACCGCTGGCTCATCGAATGGGTTTGTACAATATCAAGACAGAGCTTGAAGACCTCTCCATGAAATACATGGAGCCTGATACGTACCGGGATATTGCACGGAAATTAGCAGAGACCAAAAAAGACCGTACCCGCTATATCAATGATTTTATTCGTCCCATCAAAGAAAAGTTAGAGAGTTCTTCCATCAAGGGGGAAATATATGGCCGTCCCAAAAGCATTCACTCCATTTGGAATAAGATGAAAAAGAAAGGAGTGGAGTTTGAGGAAGTGTACGATCTGTTTGCCATTCGGGTAATTCTTGATTCAGCTCCTGAGAAAGAAAAGGAGGATTGCTGGAAAGTATATTCTTTGATCACCGATGAGTATAGCCCCTCTCCGGAACGATTAAGAGATTGGCTCAGTAACCCAAAGGCTAATGGATATGAAGCGTTGCACACTACCGTGATGGGCCCGCAGGGAAAATGGGTAGAGGTACAAATTCGTTCACAACGGATGAATGAAATTGCTGAAAAAGGGTTGGCAGCTCACTGGAAATACAAAGAAGGCACGCAAGACGAAAGTCGATTTGACAAATGGTTCCAGCAGATTCGGGAAGTGATCTCCAATCAAGAGACTGATGGGGTCGATTTTCTGCAAGATTTCAAAACCAGTTTTTTGGCTGAGGAGATCTATGTATACACACCTAAGGGTGACGTGAAGATGTTACCCGTGGGTTCTACTGCATTGGATTTTGCATTTTCTGTTCACAGTGCAATTGGTGTAAAAACCATTGGAGCAAAAGTCAATCATAAGTTAGTCCCCATTAGCCACAAATTGCAGAGTGGCGACCAAGTAGAAATAATCACCAGTAACAAACAAAAAGCCTCAGAAGATTGGTTGGGTTTTGTGGTTACTTCCAAAGCAAAAGGTCGCATTCGGGATGCATTAAAGGAGGATAAAAGAAAAATTGCGGACGAAGGAAAGTATATGCTACAACGCAAGTTGGAAGGAATGGGTGCCGCTCTTTCTCAACATAACATGGACGAGTTGATGCATTGGTATAAAATCGGATCCAGCTTGGATCTGCTTTATCAGATTGCAGTTAAAACTATTGATCTCAAAGACCTGCGTGTCTTTAAGGTTATTGGGGATAAAATCGAAGCGCCTAAGCCAGTAAAACCGGTAGCCGTTGCAGTTGACAAACCTGATATTATTCCTCACCATCTTCTACCTAAAAAGGATACGGAGCTAATTATTTTTGGCGAACGAAGTGATAAGGTTGTTTATAATTTGGCCAATTGTTGCAAACCGATCCCCGGTGATGATGTGTTTGGTTTTGTTACCACGGGTAAGGGGCTCACCATTCACCGAACTAATTGTCCCAATGCGGCCAAGTTGTTAGCTAGTTATGGACACCGGGTAGTTAAAACCAAGTGGGCTAAGAATAAAGAAATTTCTTTCCTCACGGGTATCAAAATTGTTGGTTTGGATGATGTGGGAGTAGTCAGTATGATTACCAATTTGATCAGCGGTGAACTCAAGATCAATATTGCCGCCTTGACCATTGAGGCAAAAGAGGGATTATTTATGGGGAACATACGTTTGTATGTCCATGATAAAGAAGAACTTGAGCAATTAGTGCAGGCGTTACTTGGCCTTCCGGGGGTGGAGTCAGTTGAGCGTTATGATATGGATGATATTCCAAGCTAGTTTCCCGCATATTTCTTACCTTGTACAGCTAAACTTCAACTGTTCAAATCGCCTGCGATGATTTTACCTGTCAAGCGAATTTTTGCTTTATTTATATTAATTGGAGCTTCCCTTCATTCTTACGCTCAAAGTTTTACGCTGAATTGTACGCGTGATACGCTGGTGCCCAGTTGTCCTGCAAATTTTTGTTTTACATTAAAAGGGCGTGTACCTGATATTAAAAAGCAAACTAGTTCCTACACGATAAATCCGACCAGCACAACCCCTGGTTGTTTCCCTGTTTATGTTGCGCCCAATGATCCGCAAGGAACACCAACTAACCTGACAGTGGACGATACCTATACGCCCTTGATCACGATGGGTTTCCCTTTTTCATTTTATGGTGCAACCTATACTACACTGGCTGCTAGCACTAATGGTTACCTGACATTTGATGCATCAAGAGCAGGACTTTATGCTGCATGGAGTATTCCAGCAGATTTGCCCAGTGGTAGCTATGATCGTGCCACCATTATGGGGCCCAATCATGATTTATATCCTACTACCAGCCAACCTAATCAGCGTATTCAATACCAGGTGTTTGGTACAGCTCCTCACAGAAGATGGATTCTAAGTTTTAATGAAGTTCGACTTTTCTCTTGCACCAGCTTAAATCAAAATACGCATCAGATTGTCTTATACGAATCTCTAAATGTTATTGAGGTCCTGGTTTTTAGTAAACAAACTTGTCCTACCTGGAATAGCGGACGTGCTATTGTTGGTATACAAGACTGGGATCGTACTGCTGGGATGATGGCACCTGGAAGAACGGCTATGGGGCCATCCTGGGGTGGAATCAATATGAATGAGAGCTGGCGCTTTGTTCCCAATGATGGTCCTTCATTGCTGAAGCGAGTTGAATTAGTAGATAACACCGGAGCTATTGTTGCCACTGTTTTACCTGCCGCAACTGTTAATCTGGGGAATGGAAATTTGGAAGTTTCATTCCCTAATATTTGTCCTCCTGCCGGGGCCATCACAAACTATGTGATTCGTTCTGTGTATGAAAAATTTGATGACCCCACGGTTGAAATTTTTGGAACGGATACCGTGCGGGTGAACCGTGCTGCTGGATTGGCTGCCACTGCAACGCCTAGCGCTGCTTCGTGTGGAAATGCCAATGGTATTATCACGGTGGGAGCTCCTTCTGGTGGAACCTCTCCTTATCAATACTCGATTGATGGAACCAATTGGCAAAGCAGTAACGTGTTCAATAGCTTAGCCGCAGGATCCTATACAATAACTGTTCGGGATGCACCGGGAGTTTGTACTATCAGTATTCCAGTGACTGTTGCTTCTGCAGGACAGTTGGCCGCTACAATTGGTGCTGCGCCTACGGCTTGTACTGGCGTGAATAATGGTTCAATTACTATTTCTGCCGCTGCAGGAACCGGCCCGCATACTTTTAAACTGGATGCGAATCCAGCCGTGCAAGGAACCTTACCGTTTACTTTTAATAATGTTATAGCGGGCAATCATACCGTAATTGTTACGGATTTGGCAACTGGTTGTTCCTCTGGCCCACAAACAGTGAATGTAGCAGTAGGAGCAGGAGTGGCGGCAACTACAACGGCTGCGGCTAGTTCTTGTCCAACCGCCACCAATGGTAGTATTACAATTAATGCCACAACCGGTACAGCCCCTTTTACTTTTCAGTTAGATGGGGGAGCGGTTCAAACAGGTGCTAATCCATTTACATTTAGTAATGTGGCACCCGGTAGTCATACGGTTGTTGTCAGGGATAATTTGGGTTGTCAGTTAAACAGAACATTAGTAGTGGCAGCAGGGCCACCGCTCACTTCTAGTTTTTCAGCAGCTGCTACAAGTTGCGAAGGTGCGGTCAATGGTACACTAACTGTAACCCCCACAAGTGGTACAGCTCCTTATGAATTTTCCATTGACGGCAGTCCATTTTATACCGGGGCCTCTCCTTATACTTTCAATGGTTTGTCTGCAGGAAATCACTCCATTCTAATTCGCGATGCCATTGGTTGTGTAAGCACGGCTTCAATTGTTGCCGTAACGCCGGGCCCAACGTTGACAACTACAGCTACTTCAACTGCTGCTCTTTGCAATGGCGGGAGTACCGGTACGCTTTCAGTGGTAACACCCACTGTGGGTACTGCACCTTATCAATATTCCTTGGATGGCGTGACCTGGCAAAGTAGTAATCAATTTACAGGTGTTCCTGCTGGAACACATACGATACGATTCAGAGAGAGTAATGGATGTATAGGTACTACCTCTGCGGTGGTTACTGAACCACCCGTACTCAACGCAACTACTAACACTGTTCCTGTAGTTTGTAATGGGCAATCGAATGGTCAGTTAAGCATTACGGCTACGGGAGGCGTTGCACCTTACCAATTCAGCGTGGATGCTACAAACTGGCAATCAGCAACCACTTTTAATCTGCCTGCTGGGAATTATTCGTTGACAGTAAAAGACGCAAATAATTGTATTCGTACAACCCCAATTACTATTACCGAACCCGCACCACTATCCGCGACGGCAACTACTACCAATGCAACTTGCAATGGAGGTAATGATGGAGGATTGGTTATTAATGCAGCGGGTGGAAATGGCAACTTCAATTATTCCATCGATGGAGGAGTTAGTTGGCAGACTACCAACACGTACAGCCTTGCACCGGGCACCTACACTATTCAAGTGAAAGATGTATTGAATTGTATTAGCACTCAAACAGTCACTGTTGGGTTGACGAACGATTTGACTTTTACGCCGCAACTGGATGCTACAATTTGTGAAAGTAGATCAACTCAACTTACGGCCACTTCAAACGGTTTGCAATATGATTGGACTCCTGCTACCGGGCTTAGTGCAGTAAATATTTTTAATCCGGTTGCCTCTCCAATCGCTACTACCCAGTATGTTGTTACCATCACACTGGGGCGTTGTGTTGACCGGGATACCGTAGTGGTTCGTGTAAATCCGGCTCCAGTTCCCGACGCAGGTCCAGATCGTATTATTTGCTATGGCCAGTCTGTTACCTTACAAGGATCGGGTGGAACTGTTTACCAATGGGCACCTGCAACTTATTTGAACAATCCCTCACTTGCTAACGCAATCTCCACGCCTGATCGGGATATATTCTATGTACTATCGGTTTTATCCGATGCTAACGGGTGTGCTGCATTGGTTACGGATACCGTTCGGATTGGTGTTACACCACCCATTCAGGTTAAAACATTCCCGGCAGACACGATCGGTTATCCTGGTGATCAATTTGTATTACTGGCGGTTCCCAATGATCCTGCCGTAACTTTTTATACCTGGACCCCTGCAGTAGGCCTTAGTAATGCATTGGTCAAAGACCCCACCGTTACCATTGGTGCAATTGGCTCTGATGTTCGTTATAAAGTAGTTGCTTCTACCACCGAAGGATGCAAAGGAGAGGCTTATGTAAATGTGCGCGTATACAAAGGACCTGATATTTATGTTCCCACTGGATTTACGCCCAATGGGGATGGAAAGAATGATAAGTTTACGCCCTTCCCGGTGGGTATGAAGAGTTATAATTATTTCCGAATCTTTAATCGTTGGGGCCAGGTGGTATTCCAAACCCGTAAGCTGATGGACGGGTGGGATGGCACAATTGGTGGTCAACTACAGCCTGAAGGAATTTATATCTGGATGATTGAAGGCCTTACCAAAGACGACCGTATCATTACCAAAAAAGGTTCGGTAATGCTGATCAAATAGACCTATTTTCGCGACGCATATTTTTACAACATGGTCGATGTTATCTTGGGCCTCCAGTGGGGCGATGAAGGAAAGGGTAAGATTGTAGATTTCTTTGCAAAAGATTATCAGGTTGTTGCTCGATTTCAGGGCGGCCCCAATGCAGGACATACCCTTTACGTTAATGACAAAAAATTAGTACTGCATCAAATTCCCTCTGGAATTTTTCATCCAGGCATTGTCAATCTGATTGGTAATGGTGTAGTGTTGGATCCGGTAACACTCAAACGCGAATGTGAAAGCGTCGCGGCCTTTGGAGTTGATGTCAAGAAAAATTTATTTATTGCAGATCGCACCCATATTATTGTTCCCACGCATCGTGCACTGGATAAAGCGGCGGAGCTTTCGAAGGGCAATCAAAAAATTGGATCGACGTTGAAGGGAATTGGTCCTGCGTACATGGATAAAACCGGACGTAACGGATTGCGGGTGGGAGATTTGCTGGATAAGAACTTTACCACACAATATATCAAGCTTCGTTTGAAGCATCAGCGCTTACTGGATAGTTTTGGATTTCAGGAAGACATTAGTGCTTGGGAAGAAGAGTTTTTTGAAGCTATCGAATTTCTACGCCAACTCAATATTGTAAATGGCGAGTACTTTATCAATGAAAAAATAAAAGCGGGTAATAAAGTATTAGCAGAAGGAGCGCAGGGTAGTATGTTAGATATAGATTTTGGAACCTTCCCCTTTGTTACCTCTTCGAATACCATTGCTGCGGGTGTATGTAATGGACTGGGAATTGCTCCTCGTCAAATTGGTGAAGTAATTGGTGTAACCAAGGCTTACTGCACGCGTGTGGGCAGTGGACCTTTCCCCACCGAGCTGGAAGATGCTACAGGCGAAGAACTTCGTCGCATTGGAAATGAATTTGGCGCCACTACGGGCCGGCCACGTCGTTGCGGTTGGATTGATTTGGTGGCACTCCGTTATGCTTGCATGATCAATGGGGTTACACAAATAGTGATGACCAAAGCAGATGTACTGGATTCTTTTGCGGAATTGTCTGTTTGCACGGCCTATGAGGTGGAAGGCAAGAAAACCGCAGAGATCCCTTACCAATTAGAACGAACAAAACCGACTCCTTTTTTGGAAAAGTTTCCTGGTTGGAGTGTGAATACCAGTACCTGTAAAACGTACTCATCACTTCCTGATGCTATGAAAACGTATGTAAATTTTATTAATACATACCTGGGCGTGGATGTGAAATATATCTCCAACGGACCTGGACGTGATCAATTGGTTACAGTTACCCACTAAAAAAAGAATTTTAAAAATTTGGCGATTTAAAAACTTCGCCGAAAATTTACAATACTAATCCGATTCTGCTATGGCCATAAAATCAGAAAAGGCAAAAAAGCTTGCTACAACTTCCGAAAAAATTTCCGGTCGTGCTGCTGCAAAAGATTCTTCCAAACCTAAAAGAAGTCAACAAGAAGATGAGGAGGAGGATGATGTAGAGCAGGATGATTGGGAAAAACAAGAGGAGGACAATTGGGATCCCGATTTTGATGAATTTGATTTGCCAAAATCAAAAGGAAAAAAAGGTCCTGCAAAAAAAGGTGAGGAGGAAGATGATTTCAAAATTGAAGAGGATGAATTTGATGATGACCTTTTCAATGATAAAGAACTGGATGAGGACGATGATTTTTAATTCCCTCGCAGTAAAAGTTGTAAGCTCTCTTCCAAAATTCTTCCCTTATTTTCTTGAAAGGCCTGCATACAAGGGCTTGACAGTCGCAACAAATAATTTCCTCGCATGGAGATGGTTTCGTCAAACGATGGATTAAATCGTTTGAACTCTTGCGGGTCTACTCCAGTGTATTTCAAAATAGCTTCTTTTTTATACCGTCCCTCTAAGCGTAATGTTGTGGTGCCTTCTTGGGCGGCCGCAGGCAAGGGCCGCGCGAGACGTTCCTCTTGCGCAATGGCTTCTTGCTGTGTTAAAGTGGTAGCACCGCCTTCCCCTTCAAATACATAGTGTGTGGCAATAAACTTTTTAACGTGATTCATAGATTCCGCCGGTAAAAAGCGTTGCAATTTCCAGAAGTCCCGGCTGCCGCTTAATCGAATGGCTCTGTTAACGGCGCCTTCTCCTCCATTATACGCGGCAATTACCAATAGCCAATCCTGGAACTGTTTGTATAAGTCACTCAAATAACGGGCTGCTGCCTTGGTGCTTTTAACGTAATCCATCCGTTGGTCTTCAAAAGCAGAAATTTTTAAACCATACCGTTTTCCAGTGGCAGGCATAAATTGCCAGGGTCCCACAGCGCCAGCCCATGAGGTAGCGGTGGATTGCAAACCTGATTCAATCACGGCCAGGTATTTTAATTGACCAGGTAAATTATTTTCTGCTAGTACCTGATCCATCATATTAAAATAGGGAAGACCCCAGCCTTTCATTTTCCGCAAACCTGGACCATAGCGCTGCATATAGCCCTCCACAAAACTGATGGCCTGTGGGTTGAGCTTTACACCCGTGCTGGAATTCCAACTCACACTATCGAATAGTTGATTGAAACCGCGAGGGCCAGTTTGTGCAAGAATTGATTTCGTGCCAAACAGCAAAAGGAAAACCAGGGCGAGTAGTCGTCCTTGATTCACCAATAAAGGCATAGCTAAAAGGGAATTATTCCTTAACGGAACGTGATACGTCGTTGGCGCTGTCTTCAATTTCCTTCTTCACATTATTCTTTGCATCATTGAATTCACGTACGCCTTTGCCAAGCCCTTTCATCAGCTCAGGGATCTTACGACCTCCAAATAATAAAAGCACGATAACCAGGATAATGATGATTTCGTTGGTTCCGAGCATGCCTAGCAGGATGGGGTTCATCATAAACTAAAATTGTGACTGTAAAGATAAGGCAGGCATTAATTAACCCACATAAAAAATCCCGTTCGTTGTGGAACGGGATTCGATTTAACAAGTTGGATTGAATTATGCTTCAGCATTTTCTGCCACGGCCATTCTCTTTTCACGGATACGGGCACTCTTACCGCTACGCTTACGCTGGTAGAATAGTTTTGCACGACGTACCTGACCAGTTTTATTTAATTCAATAGATTCAATGTTGGGGGAGAAGAAAGGAAATACACGCTCTACGCCAACACCGTCTGAAATCTTACGTACGGTAAAGCTGGCAGTACTTCCGGTTCCTTGCTTCTTGATCACATCACCTTTGAAGGACTGGATACGCTCCTTGTTACCCTCAATGATCTTGTAATTGACGGTGATATTGTCGCCGGGTTTGAAAGCCGGAAATTCCTTTTTTGCCGTCAGCTGCTCGTGTACAAAGGCAATGGCGTTCATGTGTAAAAGTTTTAAGGAGGGCAAAGGTAGTGAAAATCACCCTATCGGGCAACATTTACCGCTCTTTTTTCCCGGATAACCGTCACCTTGATTTGGCCAGGGAAGGTCATTTCTGTTTGTATTTTTTGGGCTATTTCAAATGATAATCTGTCTGACTCCTGGTCGCTTACCTTCTCAGCCTCAACAATTACGCGTAATTCACGACCAGCTTGGATCGCATAGGCTTTTTCCACGCCATTGTAGGACATAGCCAGGTTTTCCAGATCCTTGATTCTTTGCAGGTATTGCTGCATAATCTCCCTTCTGGCTCCCGGGCGGGCACCCGATATAGCGTCACAGGCCTGTATGATAGGGGAGATTACATATTGCATTTCCATCTCGTCGTGGTGCGCGCCAATAGCGTTGACCACGGCGGGGTTCTCGCCGTATTTTTCAGCCAGTTTTGCTCCAAGTAAGGCGTGGCTCAATTCACTTTCCTCATCGGGGACTTTTCCAATGTCATGCAGGAGTCCGGCACGTTTTGCCAGCTTAGGGTTAAGCCCCAATTCGGCGGCCATGGTGGCGCAAAGGTTAGCAGTTTCACGGCTGTGCATCAGCAAATTTTGTCCATAGGACGAACGGAAGCGCATTCTTCCCACCATTCTAACCAGCTCCTTGTGAAGCCCGTGAATACCTAGTTCAATTACAGTGCGCTCCCCAATTTCCATTACCTGCTCCTCGATCTGTTTTCTTGTTTTTTCTACTACTTCCTCGATACGGGCAGGGTGGATGCGACCATCGGTTACCAAGCGTTGTAAGCTTAAACGAGCAATTTCGCGACGCAGGGGATCAAAACTGGATAGAAGAATCGCTTCGGGGGTATCGTCTACAATCAAGTCAACGCCCGTAGCCGCTTCGATAGCACGGATATTTCTTCCTTCTCTTCCAATGATTTGCCCCTTGATTTCGTCACTTTCCAGATTAAATACAGTGATGGAGTTTTCGATAGCCTGTTCTGCAGCTGTTCTTTGGATAGTTTGGATAATAATTTTGCGTGCTTCCTTCTGCGCTTTTTGTTTGGCTTCCTCGATGATTTCCTGTTGAAGTGCTAGAGCCTTGGTTTGTGTTTCATTTCGGAGGCTTTCAATTAATTGCGCCCTGGCATCGTCCGCAGAAAGGTTAGCAATTTTCTCTAACCGACGAACATGTTCTTCCTGATGTTTTTCCAATTCCGCCCGTTTAGCATTGGTTTGCTCGAGCTGGCGATTTAAATTCTCTTTGAGTGTTTCGTTATCCCGGATTTGCTTGTCCAGGTTATTCTCTTTTTGGCTGATTGATTGTTCCTTCTGCCTTATACGATTTTCAGAATCGATTACCTTTTTGTTTCGATCAAGCACCTCTCTTTCATGAGCAGATTTTAGCTGGACAAACTTTTCTTTGGCCTCTAATTCTTTTTCTTTCCGAACAGTTTCAGCCCTGAGTTCGGCCTCTTTTAAAATTGTTTGTGCTTGAATTTCAGCTTCTTCTACTTGCTTACGACTCCCTTTGGTAAAGAGGACTCGTCCTGCCAGGAGGCCAGCCCCCCCTGCGATTACGCCAATAAGGGCGTACAATATATTGGGATCCATTGAATTTTTGATTTAGGTGTTTCACAATGCTTGTTCCACAAATACGTGGTCTACAAAGGTATGAAAAGTTGTGTATATTAGACCCCTACAATTTACCCTATGCGTACACTCTTACTAGCCTTTTTGGCCCTTCCAATCTCCCTGTTTGCCCAGGATAATTCCAAGTCCTTGTCTGTCAAGGGAAGTTTTAAAAACGTAAAACCACAGCCTGAGTGGGTTTATCTCTATCACCGGGTTAACGGAACCTCTGTGAAAGATAGCTGTAAGGTTGTAGACAACACGTACTCCTTTTCTTTCAAAATGGCAGAGCCTGAATTGATCGCATTTCGAGTAAAGTATGCTGATGCAGGTACGGCCAAGCAGTTCACACCGTTGGCGAGCACTACCTCAGCTAACTCTCAGTCCAGGGATGCTTTCAATGTATACACGGGGGCCGGAAAACTTCGTATCAGTGCAACAGATTCCTTTAGCAACGTAACTATAAAAGGTTCAAAAGAACATGACGCCTACTTATCGCTACAGGCTTTACGAAAGCCCTATGACGACAAGATGAAAGTGTTATACCAGGATTATGCAAAAGCGAATGCAAAAAAGGATACCGAAGCGAGAGATCGAGTGGAAGCTCAAATTGATGAACTAGAGTCTGATTTGAAAGAAAATGTATTGGCTGGATTTATTCAAAAAAATCCTGGTTCGCCTATTGCTTTTTATGCATTACAACAATATGCGGGTTGGGATATCAATCCAGACAAGGTAGAGCCGCTATATAATGCATTGCCTGCTGCCGTGCAGGATTATCCTGCTGCAAAAAGTTTTAAAGAGCAATTGGAAACTGCAAAGTTGACTGGTATTGGTCGTATGGCTCCGGAGTTCACCCAGAACGATACCTTGGATCAGCCCGTACAACTTTCCTCTTTTAAAGGACGTTATCTGCTGATTGACTTTTGGGCTAGCTGGTGTGGTCCTTGCCGTCAGGAAAATCCTAATGTGGTGAAAGTATTCAACCAATACAAAGACAAGAATTTTCACATTCTTGGTGTTTCCCTGGATCGTGCCGGGCAAAAGGATAAATGGATGAAAGCGATCCATGATGATAATCTGACTTGGTCCCATGTAAGCGATCTAAAGTATTGGGATAATGCTGTTTCCAAGCAGTACGGCATCCGTGCAATTCCACAGAATTTGTTACTAGATCCCTCTGGAAAAATTATTGCGAAGAACCTACGCGGTGAGGCGTTGGCAAAAAAAATGGATGAATTGCTAGGCGGAAAATAATTGAATGGCTATGGTTGGAGTCCTGATTCAATCAGGCCTTCCAATATTTCTAATCCTTTTCGAATCGATGGATCTTCCTGAGTAGAAGCCGTTGAGGTGGTAGTGGGTTGTTGTGTGGCATACCAGATCATGGTCATAGCTATATAATCCTGCATGTCTTTACCCACATACACCGATTTCAACTCCATGATTTTATCATTGATCTGCTGAAGTGTTTTTTTGACTGCCGCTTCGTCTTTGGGCTCCACCTTGATGCGGTAGGTTCTATCTCCAATTTGTGCAGCAATGGGTATTAATTCTGCCATGGGTTTATTCTCCTAATTGAGCAATACAACGATCAATTTCTCGGATATACTGATTGATTTTTTTCTCCATTTCTTTCTTATCCTGATTCTCCAGTGATCCGCTATTCATTTTAAGAAGGCTTATCTGCTCCTGTAACTGTGTAACCTGTGCACTTAGTGTTTCTTTTTCTTCTGAATTACTAGCTAACTGTTCACGTAAGGCCTGGTTCTCTGCGCGCAGCTTTTGCTGCACCTGCACTAACTGCTGCAGTTTTTGTTGTATTCGTTCTAAATCGTTTTGAAGCGTACTCATTTTCTCAAATTAATACCCAGCTCTTTTTCAAGATTGGCCAGGATTTTATTCATCCATTCTTCGATTTCTTTATCGGTTAATGTTCTCTCCGCATGTTGGAAAGTAAAATTGACCGCCATGGATTTTTTATCAACGCCCAGCTTATCGCTCTCGAATATATCAAAGAGTTTGATATCCTGCAGGCTTTCGATTCGGATCTTTTGCACAGTCGATTGAATCTGTTCCCAGGTTAAGCTACGAGGCGCAATCAAGGCAAGGTCTCTTTGTACAGCAGGGAATCGAGGAATTTCCCGGATGGTGCGACGCTGTTGATTGGATTGCGTTGCTATCAAATTCCAATTTAGCTCAGCGTAGAAAACAGGTTGTTTTATTCCCATCTTCTCCAATATTTTGGGAGCCACTTCTCCGCCATAGCCAATGGGTTGTTTACCAAGGCACCAAGTAATTCCGTAGCGAATGGTTGCACTGGATTCCATTTCTTGCTCAGTACTATGAAGTCCTAAGCCTTTTAATAGGGACGCAACGGCTCCTTTGAGTGTGTAGAAATCTGATGGGGTAGCCCCTTGTCTCCAGCTGCTTTCTTGTTTTTGACCAGTGATCACTACACAACATCTTTCTGCTTCCTCAAATTGATCACTATCTTTTCGGTTGTATATTTTTCCAAATTCAAATAACCGAAGATTTAAATTTCGGTGATTGAGATTATGTGCCACCACCTCTAATGCAGTTTCAAGAAGGCTGGGACGCAGGCAATTCAACTCCGCACTCAAGCTATTGATCATAGTTACCAACCCCGGGCTATTGGGGTAATAGGCGGCATTGGTGATTGAGTTAGTCATCATCTCCTGAAATCCCATGCCCGCTAATTGGTTGGCAGTTTTCTCCTTCAAGGTTGCTTTCCAGCCCTCGGGATCAATGGCAGGTGATAGTTTAATCTGTGTAGGTATTTCAATATTATCAAGCCCATCAATACGAATAATCTCTTCAACAATATCAGCTTGTAAACTAATATCCGTTTTATGGGTGGGTACATTAACTGTAA
>VFQT010001730.1_pt1 | contig 25009 bp, 23 predicted proteins | sample 3512381 | NCBI WGS metagenome assembly VFQT01 (sample SAMN10412376, study PRJNA504923) | tailings metagenome | isolation source: Relicate 2 Philex TSF3 active mining site | place: Philippines: Tuba, Benguet | collected 2017-08-29
CGGAGTTTGGATATCTGCCGGACCTGTTGAAAGCGCTCGATGTGCCCGTGGAATCTCAAACGCTGGTGTTTTCGAAGACCAGCCTGCAGATGCGAAGGATCTCTCCACGAACGCCTCGAGCCATCTATTTCAATGACGATGTCTACGTTGGCTTCTGTCAGTCCGGCGATGTGTTGGAAATCTCTGCTGTTGATCCACAGCTTGGCACGGTCTTTTACTCCGTCGACCAGCATTCACCAGCTCAGGCGGTCATACAGCGACAGACCGAAAGCTGCCTCGTATGTCACAGTTCATCGCGAATGGAAGGCGTACCCGGTCACATCATTCGTTCCCTGTATGTCGATGCAGGCGGTCAACCTCTTCTTTCAGCGGGTAGTCGCACGGTTGATCATACAACGCCGATCAAAGATCGATGGGGTGGCTGGTACGTAACAGGCACTCATGGTGCCCAGAAGCATCTAGGAAACCTGGTGATTCGTGGCCGCGATGTTGTCGAGCCTGTCGACAACTGGGAAGGTCAAAATGTGACCGACCTGAAGTTCCGGATCAATCCCGACTACTATCTAACCAGCCATAGCGACATTGTCGCCTTGATGGTTCTGGAACATCAGGCTCTGGTCCACAATCGTCTTACAAAAGCCAGCTTTGAGACTCGCCAGGCACTTGCATATGACAAAATGATGCGGGAGATGCTGGAAAAGCCGGATGGCGAATTGCTGGAGAGCACGACTCGCCGCATTCAGAGCGTCAGCGAACGACTCGTCGATGCGATGTTGTTCGTGAACGAGGCGCCGCTGACCGAACCGCTCAAGGGCACTTCTGGTTATGCAGAACAGTTTGCTGCGAAGGGGCCACGAGACCGCCACGGGCGTTCACTGCGAGATCTCGACATGAACACTCGAATGCTCAAGTACCCATGCAGCTATCTGATTTATTCCGCATCCTTCCAGAAACTCCCGGTTGACGCGAAAGACAGCGTCCTGAAAAGACTGTGGAGTGTGCTGACTGGTGAAGACAGTTCTGAAAAGTACTCGCACCTGTCGACGCAAGATCGACAGGCCATTCGCGAAATCCTGGCAGACACGATCCCGGAGCTTCCGGATTATTGGCGAACCTGATCTCTCCAAAGGACCGGCTCATGCACTCGAACCAAATCACGTCAGGAGAAGTCGCACGACTTCCGCTCGGCGCCGCACTAACGGAATTGTCGACGGCGAAACTTCTCAAGACTCCGCGTTTCGAACTGATTCGTCTGGTTCTGCCGAAGAACAAAGAGATCGCTCCTCATAAGACTCGAGGGGAGATCACGGTGCATTGTCTCGAAGGCGCTGTGGAATTCACGTGCCATGAAAAGCCGCACGAACTGCGCCCCGGGACTTTGATCTATCTCGAAGCTGGACAGCTTCATGCATTGAAGGCGTTGGAAGACTCAACGCTGCTGGTGACCCACATTTTTGATCACTCCGGTAATCCATGATGTGGACTCTTTGATTCCCGGTTTTCGTGGCTTCGTCAATAGGCAGATCGCGGGATTTAGCAGGTGAAAAGCCGGTGTAGTGCTGAAGCTCCATCATCAAGGCACAGACTGGATCAGACGTGTTCAGCCTTCGTCAGGACTCGCTGCTTCGTGGACAGTATTCTCAATCATCAAAGCCGCGTGCGTGAACGAAGGCGCAGGATCGCTCTCGCGGTTCGTCGCAGTCATCGAAAAGGAAAACACTTTCAGCCTCGATTTACTCCGATCCAAATGATGCTGTCATGGATTGGGAGTTTTATTGGAATCGGCTTGCTTGCATATCTATCAGCCTACAGCAAATACCCGCTGATAGCAGCGCCGATGGGGGCAACTTCCGTGCTGGTTTTTGGTGTTCCACATAGCCCGCTCGCTCAGCCTCGTAATGTCATTGGAGGCAATTTTATCGGTGCGCTGGTGGCAGTGGTGCTGATGCAGTTTTTCGATTCAGAACCGTGGGTGATGGCATTATCTGTATCCACCACAATCCTGTTAATGAAGCTGACTCGTACCGTACACCCACCATCTGGCGCTGTGGCTCTGGTGGGTGTGATGTCACGTGTATCGTGGGACTTCTTGCTGGCTCCGGTCCTGCTCGGCTCAGTTGTGATTGTGTTGTGGACATTCGTGTTCAACAACATCACACCAGAACGATCATATCCTCGTCACTGGCTGTGACTGTGGGATGGGTATGGACGTACAGACGACTGTAGAGGCGATTTGAAATGCCGAAACCGCTTCCCAGAGAAGTTCAGAATGCGATCATTGCGGCCGTAGAGTCAGGAATGCCTGTCTCCGAAGTCACGGTGAAGTTCGGTGTCGCTCGCCGTACGATTTACTACTACCTGCGTCGCGCTCGATTGTTGGCCGCAACGCCAGCGAAGCCACATGCACGCAGAGGCGCAAAGTCTCGCCTTGATCGGTACCGACAGCAAATCTTGTCCGCGAGGAAGTCGAATCCAGAATTGACGATGCTGGAACTCCGTGACATGCTGAAGTTGCCCGTGTCACCAAGCACGCTCAGTCGTACTATCGCAATGTGGGAACTTGAAGACCAACCACGATCGGCGGATCCTGGTGACTCATCCACGTGACGGAGTTGCATCAAGGACGTGGTTCCAAAGTCAGCTAATCGCCCCGGCGCCGCTACCTGTTTTATGCGTGAGCGCGGCTTGTCGTGAAAATCACCTTGCGCTGAATCTGTGGCTGACTGTCTCCTTCTGGAAGTAGCCTTGCTGGCGTCCCGTCAATTTCAGCGTAGACGATGTTCATGTGATTTATGGGGTCCGAGACGGTTGTGTCCTTAAATCGAAAATTTCGCCCTGTGGATCGATGTCTCGCAGTATGAGCCATGCGCAATCGATACGATCGATGCCGACATGCTCCCAGGTTACCCACTTCATGGTTCTCAACCTCCACCGAACGTCAATAGCTTATCGCGAGTTTTCTGACCAAGGTCCGACTTGAGCGTTATCACGCCGACTACAGCCGTCAGGAGATCACCTGCTATTTCCCAGATGGTGATTCAGTCGCCGTTGCCACGCCTCATCCTATGCACGAAACCGCGACCCAGTTTTCAGCTTCCGAGGTGCCTGATGCTGTTCGCCACAGTCATCGGAACGAACACACCTACTCAGACTTCGTCCAAAAAACGATGTCAGCCGGGTGCGTGGGGTACTTCGTTTAGAGCACTGGTCGCCGAGTCATCTACTTCTCACGCGCCGGGGAATCTCATGTGGAACACTTTCCGGAAGCATCGACCACAACATGAGGCTCGGCATCAGTAAAGCGGCTAAGGCTTTCGGTAGTTCGGAGGGACTTCGCCTGTAAGCGAGTTGAGGAATTTCGCGATCGCGGCGGTGTCATCGGTCGTCAACTCCGTGCCCAGTTGGACGTCGGCCATGACTCTGACGGCTTCTTCCAGCGTCGTCACGGAACCATCGTGAAAGTACGGTCCTGTCTTGCTTATATTTCGCAACATCGAAACGCGAAACTTGTAGCGGTCCGCTTCGTCTTTCGTGACTTCGAACCGGCCGACATCGTGTTTATCCGATTTCGTTGCCAGCCAGTAATCCTTTGCAACGCCGAATTTTTCAATCGAATCGCCACCGAGCAGCTTTCCGTTGTGGCAGTCAGCACATCCGGTCGAGATGAAGAGAGACAGCCCTCGCTTTTCAGTCGCGTCGAGTGCCTTATCGTCACCGCTCAGGTAACGATCAAATGCTGCTGGTGTGATGAGGGTTTCTTCATATGCCTCGAGAGCTGCAGCGTAGTTGGCTGGAGTCACTGGCTCACTGACTTCGGGAAATGCCTGTCGAAAGGCCTCCGCATAACCAAATTTCTTCAGCACTGGAACGACGTCTTCTGCAGCCGTGAAGCCCATCGATCCTGTCAGTGATCTTTCGGCCTGATGTGCTGCTGACTTACGGTCGCCCGTCCATCGCAGTGTTGGCTGAAGGACCGCGTTGAAAACTGTTTGAGAGTTTCGAGAAGTATTCTTGCCACGAGCATCCAGTGAAAACGGACGCCTGTCAGCTCCCCAATCCTCGGGGAGATGGCAACTGACACAAGCGGTCTTGCCATCGCCGGACACTCGTTGGTCCCAGAACAAAGACTGCCCCAACAGCACTTTAGGCTGACTCAACTTCTCCGGCGAGATCGCCTCCAGAACTTCAAATCGCTTTAATGCATCCTGTCTCTGTAGATCTTCTGCTCTGAGAAAGCTCATTAAGCACAGATTTGTGACCTTGAGTGCGACACAGAGCCTCGTTGACAATTTCATGTTTCGTCCCGATTTCAAAATGCCGTATGCTGGCGATGGCTTTAAGAGTTTAAATTGCAGAAATGTGGTGCCGCGGAGAGTCACTTCGCTCCGTCATTGACAGGAATACGACCAGAGCAATTATCGATGTCCCCACCGCGAAAGCAAATGCCCATGTCGGCCCCAGTGGCCACAATACTCCGGCAATCAGGGACGCCGGAAGATACGCGAGGCCAGTCACAAATCCGTAGAGACCAATCCCTGTTGCACGAGTTGAGTCCTCAGTAAGATCTGTCAGATAGGCTTTGGCCTGACCCTCATTCATCGCTAAAAAGACGCCGTACACACCGAATAGAACGCCGACTGCGAGTTGCGTTTCTGCAATCATAAAACCAGCAGACATGGCTGCATACGTAAGATATGATGCGATGACTATTGTCCGCTGGCCAACATGATCAGCCAGCCACCCAACGGGTACGGAGGTTAGCGTAAAGACGAGATTGAACAGTCCGTAGAGCAGAGCCTGATCTTGTACGGCGAACCCCACGGACTTCGCCTTCAACATGAGAAAGGCAAAGCTGAAGTACCCCAGCGAAAAAATTCCCGATGAGTACAGAAACGTTCGATAGGGTCTCCCAAGCGATTTCCACGTGCTCTTCACGGTCTGGTGTTTTGAACCGGGAGTTGAAGGCGGAGCACTCACAAAAATGGAGAGCACTACAACAGCCAGAATCGCGGGTATTAAAGCTGCCAGAAACAAAGCGTGAAACGTCGCCGAGCTTGCTCCCCAGCCGGCCAGTATCAGGCAAGCAACGAACGGGCCAGCGACTGCTCCGGCTTTGTCGAGTGCTTTGTGCAGCCCAAACGAGAGGCCTCGACGGCGATCTGGAGCCATGGTAGCCAGAATTGCGTCCCGTGGAGCGCCCCGAACAGATTTGCCAAGCCGTTCAATCACTCGAAAGGCGACAACGCCTCCCACGGACCCCAAAAACACCAGACAGGATTTGGCGAGAGCAGAAACGGCGTAACCCGACACGGCAATCTCTTTGCGACGCCCGGTTCGATCTGACCAGTAGCCTGACGCTAAGTCGAGTGATGACGCTGAAAAATCGGCCAGTCCTTCCATGAGCCCCAACAGAATCGCCGAGCCGCCGAGGACACTGATAAAATAGATCGGGAGAACGGCAAAGATCGCTTCGGAACTCAGATCCGTCAGCAGACTGACAACCCCAAGAACGATGACGCCTCGATGAACACGGTGGCTGTGAGGGGGAGGCGGTGTTGGCACGACGTTCGTCTGTCCCATTCAATTCTCCATTCGTTGCGACGAAATCAGCCAGCGGTTGAACTGCCACCACATTAACCCCGCACCGATGATTCCCAGACCGACGATCCAAACAAACTGTTCCACCCAAAACGCGAGGAACAGGCACGAAAGCAATCCCAACCACGGAATGAAGAGCGGATATCGTCGTTCCGAGGCCGGCATCCTGATTGCGGCAGCATTTGTCAAAGCGTAGTAAACGAGAACGGTGAAGGCACTGAGTGACCACGTAGTTTTTACATTGCCGGACAGGACAAGTGCTGCGATCAGGATGCCCACACCCATCACGGCTACAAACGGAGTTGTTCGCCTTGGGTTGATTGATGCAAAGCAGGCGGGCAAATCGCGCCTTCGCCCCATGGCAAGTGCGACACGTGATAGTCCGAGAATCAAATTCAGTAGTACGCCCAACATCGAGGTTACAGCACCAATGGCAATCAAGGTGCCAATACCGGGGATGGTGAATTGCCGAGCTGCCAACTCCAGCGGAGCGGCCTGCTGTTGAGTGGCCTGATGCAATCCATCAGGTCCGACAGTTGTCACTGCAACCCAAGCCACGGAGACGTAGATCAACATGGATGCCAGCATGGCGATCACGATCGCCATGGGAATATTGCGGCGGGGATCGCGTACCTCTTCACCCAGAGTCGCGATTCGACCGTATCCTGTGTAAGCCACAAACATCAGTGCACAGGCTTCCAGAAATCCCGCAAAATCAGAAGTCTCCGATGAAGGCATCAGAGAAATCTGCTGTTTCGGTTCACTGACCAATGTTATCAGGCCTGCGGCAACGAAGACCATGAGTGAAGTCAACGTGATTGTAACAACTACGGTGTTGAACGAGTTGCTCCAGCGAATTCCGGCCAGTACAAGAGACGTGACGACGAGAACAGCCATCAGTGCCAGCGGAATTCTCCAATCTCCACTCACTGCTCCCATAGAGTTAAGCAGGTAGCCGGCAAAACCGAGGGCGGCCGTTGCCGCAGAAGCGCTCTTGGCGCATAGAAACATCCATCCGGCAGTGAAGCCGAGGGCAGGATGCAGCCAGCGGTAACCGTATTCATAGGTGCCACCACTGACGGGATGCGCGGCGGCAAGCTGTGCGCTGCTCAGGCCATTCATTCCGGCAACCAGAGCAGCGACTGCGATGGCCGCCACTACGCCTGAGCCAGCGGTACCGGCCGCCACGCCGATACTCACAAAGATGCCGGTACCGATGATGGAGCCTAACCCCATCATGGTTGCGCCGAGAATCCCAATTTCTCGACGGAGAACGGATGGTGTTGTCTGCAATTCTGTCATGTCCATATCCGCGAGCCCTGCCTCTTACCGAGGCCACGTTGCGTTCGGATCAAAGTTCATCATTGCGGAGGCGGGATGATCCGGGATTCGAGGACGCAAATAGGGCTTGTCCGCAGCCTTGTGACATGCATAGCACGTTGTCAGTGTGAATTCATAAGCTGCCACGAATTTCTCTCGGTCTTTCGCCCCGATTGCCTCTTCCACCTGCTTCAATGGCGAGTTTTCAATCGATTGGAGGATGTCCTCAAGTCGGATCTCCTGACCCGAATTGTCTTTACGGACTGGGATGATCCGGACGGCCCACCGCAGATGTGAGCGAGTTTCGTTGAAGTAGAACTGAGCCAGCGGCCAATTGCTCTGGTTGGCAGCAAACCAAAGATTTGTGAAGTGGTAGTCAACATCCTGCATCGCGTGAGCCTGATCAGGGACGATGCTCTTCAGCCTCTCAACTTCCTTCTGAAGTGCAACAACATCGGTTGTCTGTTTTACTTCACCTTCCTGAGCCTGAACGGTCCGGCTTTTGAGATCGCTGACCTGCAAAAACAGGAACATGGCACCCGCACCGATCGCCAGTGCGGCAGCAGAATTCACGCGAACATCTGAAACCTTCATTGACTCGTCTCCCCTGACACTTCGGAGCAGCGGACTGGCAAATGCTGCACGATTCAGAAGATTGTAGCCAAGTATTATCGAAACGCAATATCGCAATTCGATAATGAAGTGCTGCAGCCGGGATTGAATCGACTGAGAGTCAGAGGTTTCTGCCTTGGTACGCGATCAGATCACTGCCAGACACTAACTCTGGACGAACCAGCCGATCGCGCGGCTCAGTTCAAACTGGGCGATGTTGTAATCGACGACGGCGTTGAGGTAGGCACGCTGGGCGTTGGCCAATGCCTGAATCGACTGCAGCGTTTCGATCGGAAGACCCTGCGCATTCTCAATCCGCTCAAGGTTCAGTGCATACGATTTCATCGCAGCTTCGACGCCTCGTTGCGTGAGTTCAATTCGCTCGTGTCGTCGTGTTACTTGCGTGTGGGCTTCAGTCACCTCGCGTGCCACCCCGTCCATAAGAGCCACTTTCTGCATCTGAGCCTGACGTTGACGGGAACTCATTTCCTTGCGGGCTGCCTGCTCACCATAGCCAAGATTTCGTATTTCCCAATAGGCCCCGGCATCAGCGTCCCATCGGCCATCAGTATTCGTAATCGAGTTGCCCAGCCCACCTCCCTGTCCGCCGTAGCTCATTCCCAGCAGTACACTTGGAACCAGCGGAGCATACTTTTCACGACGCAGTCGCTCGACCGCCTCGCAAACAAGGTGCTGTTGTTCGGCCAACTCCGGGCGACGTGACAATCCGGTTGCCACATAAGCCGCCGCACCCCCATCGAGTTTGACAATTTCAAGGGGAATGATGTTTGGCTCACCACTTTGAATCAGGACCGTAGGGTTGGCGTGAAGTACCTGAGCGAGTCGAGCCGAAGCGACCTCAACAGCTTCGCGACGTGTGATCAGTTCTTCCTGTCGCAACGCAAGTTCAGCTTCGAGTCGCTGGTAGTCCGAATTCAATCCCTGTCCCGATTCCGCATACTGCCGAGTCAAATTTGTCAGCTTCGCCGTGTTCTTCAGTGCCTCTTCGGAAATGGCCTGAGCATGTTCCGCTCGAACCAATTCCAGATAGGCAACTGCTGCATCTCTCAACGTGTTATTTCGAGTTGCGGTGGCGTTGAATCTCCTCGCAGAAACCTGATGTGCTGCGATCTTTGGCTGGAAGATGGCGTCGGTCAGGTGGAACTGAGCAACAATTCCGGGCACCGCCGGTGATCCAGCTCCCACCGCATTCGCGCCCATTCCTCCATAAAAGGAACTTCGGGTGGTATTGAAAACATTTCCGGCAACATCCTGAATGGCGCCTTCGTGATGATTGTAATTCATGCCGGCACGAAGTGATGGGACCCACAGAGTCCTCGCACGCTCCACACGAGCATAGGCATCATTGATTCGTTCGCGAGCCACTGCCACATTGGGGTTCTGCGCGTCGGCAAGATACAACACATTACCGAGGTTCAGACTGTATGCGTCTGCACCGGTCTCCGAAGAGGCGACGCTGTCGGATGCAGGTTGGCCGGTTTCAGCGGAGTTTGGTGAACCAGTTATTGAGGTATCGTCAGTTGCGTTCGAAGTCGCCGTCATGCTGACAGTGTTGATCTTTTCCCCGTCGGGGGGCTCCGTTGCACTTGGCTCTAGCGCCGCCGGACACAAAGAAGCATCACTCTTTGACGTCTCGTCCTGGCTCGGAACGTCCGTCACCGTCAAGGATCTGTCGCTGGAGGTTGCAGCCGTATTTGAAAAGGTGGCTGTGTGAGCGACCGGTGCAGCAGATTCCGGCCGAGAACGTTCGTTTCGCACTGATTTTGCGGGGACTGCGGCGCAGCCGGAAAATCCAATCGCAAGCGCAAGCAGGCTTACCGGTACTCTTTGCGTCATGGGGCCATCCTTGGCGAGACGAAATCTGAGCGTGAATCCTTCCTCTCTATTATCGAACTCCGATATCGAAACATGAGAGTCGAATCACGTCAGCGTTCTCGCTGCGGATTTGCCCAGTCCGGTTGTGCTGGTTGTGCCGTAGGAAACGAAGCGGCCTGATTTCCGGATTAGGCCAATTGCCGGACTGTCGGGACGCCGGGGTGCTCACTTAGCAGGCGGGGTCGCTTCAACCATCTGACCCTCTCGGAATGCACCCGCATTGACGCTGATGACCTGTTCATCACCGGTAAGTCCGTCGCGAATTTCCACATCTGTTCCGGCCTGGAGTCCCAGCGAAATCGGCAGTCGAAGAACTTTGCCTGAAGAATCCACGGCGAAACAATAAGTCTGCTTGTCCTGAGTGACAACGGCGGATTTCGGCAGGCTCAGGCAATCCTTGACATCAGCAGCCGTCAGCCTCGCCTGTACGTATTGTCCTGGTCTCCACTTGCCGTCCGGATTTGGGATATGAACTTCGGCCGACATCGTTCGTGAAGTGGTGTTCAGTGACCAGCTCGAACGCGTGATAGTGCCTTCCCACAAACTGCCCGGAAGGGATGGTATTTTGATCTCAACTTTTGTTTTCGGAGTAACGAGCACGGCGTCAACTTCCGGCACATCGATCATGATTCGCACCGGATCCGTTCGCATCACAATCAACAGCGGTTCTCTGGTGCTTGCTCCCGCCTGAACGAGATGACCCGTATGAACGTTGCGTTCTACCACGACGCCGTCAAACGGTGCTCGGATTAACATGTAATCCAGCATCGCTGCCGTTCGACGTTCATCGGCCTGAGCCACCGCCAGGCGAGATCGTGCAGCGATGGCGTCCGCCCTGGCCTTTTCGAGGTCAGCCATGACTCCCTGCTGCTGTGCTTCCACGGTGACGATTCGAGCAGCAACTTCATTACGCCCTGCGTCGGCTGCATCTCTTTGAGCGCGAGTTTCGTCGGCTACTTTTCGAGTGACCGCTCCAGACTCCGCCAACTGTGAAATGCGTTCAAATTCAGACTTCCAGCGGATGAAATTGGACTCTTCCCGTTCAATCGCGGATTTCGCTTCGGCGACTTTTGCGTCGGCGGATCGCACGGCGGCCTCAGCCACCTTGACACCGGCGTCCGACTGCGCGACTTCGGCTTCTGCCTGAGCGATGGCGGCTGACTTCTGAGCAAGTTCTTCCTTCAGTTCGGGAACCTGCAATTCGCACAGCAATGTGCCGGGTTCATCGCCATGAGGACCGCGAATCGTGTCTCCGACGTCGACAGGAATATTGATGACATATCCTGTCGCCTTCGCATGCAGCGGAGTAACTTCATAGGCTTCTACGCGGCCCGGCAATTCCACCAGCCGAAGCAGCGGTTTCCGCTGAGGCGGAATCACGGTAGCCTTCGCCGGAGCCTGCTCACCAGTCCCGGACGCCTGCCCTGATGGCGACTTCTGCTGACATCCGCAGAGAGTCACCCCGATCAGCAGCACCAACATGGACTCGAATGTCTTCAATCGCAGATTCATGAACCGTTCTTTCTGATGGTATGGGATCGAACCAGTCGGGGTCAGCGGGCGTCCAGCAAAGCCGCGGCTTCCTGCCGAAACTGGGCACTCTGTTCGTCGACCGGATCCAATGACGCCGAACGATTCGGTGCTCGCCGCTGGATCAGGGCGAATACGGAAGGCAAGATCAACAGTGTTGCCAGGGTAGCGGCTGCCAGGCCACCGATGACCGCTCGCCCCAGCGGAGCTGTTTGTGCCCCTTCTTCCCCCAAACCTAATGCCATCGGAATCATACCGACTCCCATCGCGAGGCTTGTCATCAGAATGGCGCGGAGGCGACGTTCTCCGGCTTCCCGCGCTCCGGCTTTAGAATCACCCGAACGCCGCCGAGACTGTTCGGCGAATGTGACCAGCAGAATTGCATTCGCCATGGCGACACCCACCGCCATGATCGCTCCAATAAATGACTGAATGTTGAGCGTTGAACCGGTCAGCCACAATGAGATCACGACACCGGTCAGCACCGCCGGGACTGTCGAGACTGTGGTCAATGCCAGCCGCAGTGACTGAAAGTTTGCCGTCAACAGCAGGAAGATCACGAGGATCGCCAGAGCCAGACCGACGCCCAGACCGCTCACAATCTGACGCATTGGTGGAATCTGACCACGTAATTCCGTCGTCACACTCTTCGGACGCTTTCCTTCAGCGTCGATCTTCGCAAGTACCCGATTGACCTCACCGGCCACAGAACCCAGGTCCTGCCCACTAATGTTAGCCGTCAGTGTGATCTCTCGCTTCATGTTGTAGCGGTCATATTGTCCTGCCATAGTTCCCGAGGAGATTTGCGCTACGTCCCGCAACAGGAGCGGCTGACCATCACGATAGTTAATTGGAATTGTGGCGAGGTCCTCGGGTTGCGTCATCACAGGCTGAGGAATCTCAACCTGAACCTGATACCCGATTCCCGTTTTGGGATCCGGCCAGTAGTTTTGTACGACAAATCGAGTTGATGAGGTCGCAGCAACGACAGAGCGAGCAATCTGTGACGCTGTGGTACCGGTATACGAGGCCTTCTCACGATCAAGAGCGACATTCACCGTCGGATAGTCCAGCGACTGCGAAATCTGCACATCCCGCAATGCTGGAATCGTCTTGAGCTCCTGCTGGACTACAAGCATATAGTCTCGACTCTCCGTCAGATTTGCACCGCGAGCCGCGATCTCAAGCGGTGTCGGAGAACCGAAACTCATCACCTCACTCACAATATCGGCGGGCTCAAATGAGAATCGCAGTTCAGGAAACTGTTGAGCAAGCAAGTCTCGCAGTTCATCCTTCGCACGTTCGCTATCAACACCACTGCCCTGTCGCAACGCAATTCGCAGCAGTCCTTCTTCTGGTCCCCTTGACCACTGATAAACACCGTTGATTGGGAAACTCGAAGGAATCGTCCCCACATACCCCAGCGTAATTTCAACGTTCTGAGGACCCACATGTTTGCCGATGGATTCGAGAACCCCCAAAGCGTATTTTTCTGTCGTATCAAAGTGCGTCCCGTCCGGAGCACGAAATCGAAGCCGAAACTCACCCACTCCTGTGCTCGGAAAAATCTCAACGCCCAGCCGTAAACCAGTGACGGTGATGATCAAAAGTGTTGAGACAAGATAAGCGGGAACGACGATCCAACGGGCTGCAACAAGTCCTCGCAGAAGTCCCGAGTACAGACCAGTCACTCGATCAAACAGAGATCGCCTCTGCGTACCCGATCCGTGGCCGGAATTCTGCCCATGCCCGGAACCACTATGTCGCAGCAGCCAGACGGACAGAACCGGCACAAACGTACTGGAAAGGATGTAGGAAGAGATCATCGAGAATCCGACGGCCAGAGACAGGGGGACGAACAGGTTTCGAGCAGCCCCCTGCATAAAGAACGACGGGACAAACACCGCAAGTATGCAGAGCATCGCCAGAAGACGTGGAATTGCGGTTTCTGCGTTGCCAAGTCTCACCGCCAACGCAATCGAATCTGTCTTCAGATACTGCGTATGAATGTTCTCGATCTCGACCGTAGCCTCATCGACCAGAATCCCTACTGACAGAGCCAGCCCACCGAGGGTCATCAGGTTGATCGTGTGACCGCACAGCCAAAGGCCAAGGATTGAGGCCATAATGGCCAGCGGAATATTGAGCACCACAACCAGCGCACTCCGCCAGTCGCGGAGGAACAGAAGAACCATCAATCCGGTCAATACGGCACCCAGCACTCCTTCAGTGAACAGGCTGTTGATGGCTCGCGTCACATACGGAGACTGATCGAACTCAAACGACACCTTGATGTCACCCGGAAGTTCGGCCTGCATCGTGGGCAGAGCTTTCTTGATCTCTTCGATGACGCTCATCGTCGATGCTTCGGCTCGCTTCGTTGCAAGGATATAAACGGCTCGCCGACCATTCACGAGCGCATAGCCCGTCTGGAGGTCAGTGGCATCTTCGATCGTGCCGATATCGCGGACGTAAACCGGCGGTCCCTGATTCGTACGAATCGGAATACTTCCAAGGTCACGAATGTCCTTCACCATCGCGTTGGTCGGCACAACCGGATAGCTTGTTCCGACATGCAGATTCCCGGACGGACTGACCGTGTTGCCGGAAGCCAGAGCCGTGACCACCTCGTCCGGAGAAACAGCGTACGATCGCAGTCGCTCGGGGTCAGCACGAATGACGATTGTTCTTGCACTTCCCCCAAACGGCGGCGGTGCCGAAACACCAGGCAGAGCAGAAAACATCGGTCGAACTTTGAACAACGCCTGGTCCTGAATCTCACCAACGGTCTTTGTTTCACTCGACAACACCAGGTAACCCACCGGAACGCTGCCGGTATCAAATCGCATCACGAATGGAGACACTGTTCCCGGAGGCATGAATGCGCGTGACCGATTGACGTAGTTGATCGTCTCGGCCATCGCCTGAGCCATATCGGTCCCAGGATGGAAATACAGCTTCATCAGGGCCATCCCCTGAATATTACGGCTTTCGACGTGATGAATCCCGCTAATGTAGAGGAAGTGATATTCGTAGTAATTTGTGAGCAGGCCTTCCATTTGCGCCGGATCCATGCCGCCGTACGGCTGGCAGACGTAGACGACGGGCAGATTCAACGCCGGAAAGATGTCGACCTTCATGGTCTGGAGCGGAAGTTCAATCCCTATTGACTGCAGGGACTGATCAACCTGCCGTGGGCGCAGAGCGACCGAACAGGCCAGAACGACCGCCACAACACCGACCATGACTGTAAACGGACGTCGCAATGCGAACGTGATTGGGTTCATCGCGAACTTTCATTAGACTATCGGGATGATGCTCCGTCAAAACGAGTCATCATGGTCGATCGACCGCAAGTTTTCTCACACTTTTATCTAATCACGATATCGTAGTTCGACAATGAGGGTGACGCAATGTCCGGCGATTTGCTGAAGCACTTTTTCGGCGGTTTCGTGCGGCTACACATTCTGCATCACGCTGTTCTGGAACCGATCTACGGAGTGGAAATGATCGAAGAGTTGGGGCGACACGGGTACAAACTCAGTCCGGGCACCCTCTATCCGATTTTGCATGATTTGGCCGACGGCGGCTACCTGACCAGCGAAAACGAAGTCGTCGATGGCAAACGCCGCAAGAATTACCGAGCAACGAAAAAGGGCGAGAAGCTGCTTCGCGAAGGCAAGGTGAAACTGCGTGAACTGTTTCGGGAAGTGGTTGAAGAAGAACCAGAACAGCAATGATTGCGGTTTAGGCGAATTGTGAATTCCGCTTAACCATTGTCCACACCGGAGTCTCCCACGATCTGGTAGCTGTATGTTGCTATTCGATCATACAGTGAAAGTTGTGGGGCGTTCACTTCGATGCCTCCCCGCCAGAGGACTGTACCGGCAGCAATAGCCGTGCATTCTTTTGCAGCCCGACTTGTTCGAGGTGTCCGGTCAGAAGCTCACCTTTGTCGTTTGTGAAGATCAGGTGGGCATGCACTGAAGTAGCCGGGTGAGTCAACTTGCCGACAGCATCTTTAGCGTGAACACCAATCAGACGACCGGATACTTGTTCAAGATCCTGCTCGATCGGCTTCTGATCCGCCGCTATGGTTTTCTTTCTGAGTCGGGAGTGCAGGGGACATGCTCCATTGATTACATGCAGCCGAACCTTCTGAAATTCACCTTCGATGGCAAACAGGAAGGGCTTGCTGGTATCGATGCCGAGCTCGGTTGCCTTCTCAGCGATTGTCTGATCAAACTTTGCGACATCAACTGCGTCACTCAAAAAGACCTCCCGCCATTCGGGAACCTGACCGCCAACGAACAGCGCTGCCTGCAGGGATGCAGCTCGGTCATTCAGGACCACCGGCTTGCCATCACTGCCGACGCCCGTGACCACAGCCTTGCTGTCAAAGATTGAGATCTCGCCCTCGAGCCGTTCCAAAGCGCCAACCCCAAAGAAATGTGGTCGCTGCAACAATGCTTCCAGTTTGACTCTCCCATGATGCTGCTGCTCTCCAATGGTCTCATGCATGGAACCATGCTGTTCAACTCGGTTCAGTTTCTCCTGAGCGTTTGCAGCGGAAACCATGCAGCCGCCAAGCAGCAATGGCTGCCAAACGAAACTCATAGAATGCCGTCCCCGTCGTGATTCCGAACACAGTTTCATGATCTGCTTTTTTCTGCTCGAATGACTGCACAGTTTGATAATTCATGACCTGTTCGCGCATTGCGACCAAGCCAGAGGACTCGCGGGTTTGTCAGACCGTTGGCCTGCAGTCGCTGCAGGAAATCCCCTTCAACAAGCGCTCCGCCGATGCATCGGAACCAGTCTTTGATCTCGCAGCGAACTTCGCTGGGTAACTCACCCTTCAGCACAATCTCGGCGAAGATTGTTCGACCACCGGGTCTCAGGACACGAGCCACTTCTCGCATGACGGCATCCTTGTCCGGTGACAGATTGTAAATCCCATTCCCAGTGATCAGGTCGACTGAATTGTCCGGCAGCGGAATCTGGTCGGCCGGAGCATTGAGCCACTGGATGTTCGTGACGCCCGTCTCAAGGAGATTCCGCCGCGCTTTGATCAGCATGTCCGCCGAAAGATCGAGCCCATAAAGCTTTCCCGTCTGGCCAACCTTTTGAGAATACAGGTACAGGTCCAGTCCTGCTCCGCATCCGAGGTCCAGCACCGTTTCTCCTGGTTTTGCATCGACAAACGTCTGCGGATTTCCAGCGCCTGTAAACGATTCCCACATTCCCTGTGGAAGGTTGTCCAGGATCGCTGCCTCGTACCCAACGCTCTCGGCGAATTTTCGCCCAACCGGAAAATTGAATTTCTCAGCAGGACTGGTGGCTACAGAACTGTACCTTTCGGCAACGGCAGCTTTGATCTCATCCGGTGTGAATTGTGCGAGTGGCTTCATGTGTCGCTTTCCGTCCGCTTTTCAAATTCTGGTCAAAAGGTTGATGGTCGCATTGATCTCATCGCCTGTCGTCATTCTTCCAAGGCTGAATCGCACAGCGCCTCGACCTACCTCGGGAGTCACTCCCATCGCAGCGAGCACAGGACTGATTGTCGCTGCCCCCGCATGGCAGGCGGATCCGGTGGATGCAGCAATGTCTGGAAGCTGCGCGAGCAAATCGTACCCGGCATGATCCAGAAAACTGACGTTCAAAGTATTGGGCAGTCGATCGACTGGATGACCGTTGAGAACGACTCGATCACCAAATTCATCCCGAAGCCTCTCCCAGAATTCGTCTCTCAACTCCCGCACGGCATCACAGTCGGCATCGTCTTCGGCCAGCTCGCAGGCAGCGCCGAGACCGACGATCTCAAGGATGTTCTCCGTGCCAGCGCGGCGACCGGATTCGTGACCGGCTCCATGCAACAGCGGCTCCAGTTGAATTCCTTCTCGAACGAAAAGCACGCCAACTCCCTTTGGCCCATAAAGCTTGTGCCCGGCGATCGAAAGCAGATCGACAGAAAGTGATTCCACGTCGACTGAGATCTTGCCGGCCGATTGAGCCGCATCCGTGTGAAACAGGATTCCATGGTCTCGGGCGATCGCCGCAATCGACGCAATGGGCTGAATAGTGCCGACTTCATTGTTGGCATGCATGATCGAAATCAGGCGAGTATGCGGACGAATCGCACGTCGCACATCGTCAGGATCAACCATGCCAAAACGATCCACCGGCAGCAGAGTCACTTCAGCCCCCAGTGACTGCAGAAAACGACAGGGCTCCAGTACAGCCGGGTGTTCGATGCAACTGGTGATGATGTGACATGGAGCTCCGCGGTTCTTGATGGAGAAGAATGCTCCTTTGATGGCGTAGTTGTTGGCTTCCGTTCCGCCGGAAGTGAAGATGACTTCAGTCGCATCGCAACAAAGCAGGGATGCGACCTGCGAGCGAGCTCTCTCAACGGCATCGCGTGCAGGACTTCCCGCCCAGTGCAGACTGGAGGGATTTCCGTAGGCCATGGTGAGGAACGGCCGCATCGCCTCGACGACATCCGGAGCGAGCGGTGTGCTGGCGTTGTAGTCCAGATAAATCTGCCTGTTCATCGGCCTCTCGACTTCCGCTTAACGCCGTTGATCGCTGACGCCGAAGCCCCTCTTGAGCGGGTAGATTCATTCATTTCCGCCAGTCGCTCTTTGTCGGCCTTAATCTCAGCAGCCGTTCGAATCAGCATGGGTTCATCACGTCCCATCAGGGTGAGAAGATCCTTCACAAGCATCGGTCGGCAGAGATAGTAACATTTCAGAACGCCGTCCTGAGCATAGTCGACAAGCCTCGCGTTTCGCAGAACAGCAAGATGCTGTGAGATATTGGCTTGCCGTGCCGGCAGGATTTCTTCCATATCCGTCACACAGCGCGGACCGGCCGCTAACGTCTGCAGAATGGACAATCGTGTCGGATGCGAAAACGCCTTCAGCAACTCTGCCGTCGCCTTCTGTTGTCGAGAATCCGCCATTCTCCGAGTTCCATCTTGAAGTCATTCGATTCACATATTCGATTTTTTGAATATTATGCCCATGCGGGGCCAGCGTCAATGAATCAAGGAAACGGAATCATGCGTGACTGTATATCTCAATGGCTGTGGTTTCATGCCCGGCTTATGGTTATTTGCCTCGCACACACTGCTTCGCCTGCCGACGAACCAGTGGCCATAGACGGCAGGAATGGCGAGTTGCGAGAAGGTCCTGTTCGCAGTCAAATTGGGGACGCAGAACTGAGATCGCTTAGCCGCAGCACAGAAAAGCGGCGACTTGATCTCAGTCACAGCAAGGTGACTGACATCGGCGTGGCTCATCTTTCGGTGATGAAGCGGTTGCTGTTTCTGGATGTGAGCGAAACGGAGATCACGAATTCCGCACTTGCTTCGATTAAGGAACTTCCCGTACTTCGATCGCTGATACTCACTGAGACGAAGATCAGCGATGCGGGACTGGCAAGTCTCTCGCAGATGAAGTCACTTCGAGTGCTAAGACTTGACCGATGCAGGATCTCCGATTGCGGTCTGAAGCACCTGAGCAGCATCGAGTCCCTCGAATGGCTTTACCTGAATGACACCACCGTCTCGGACGTTGGAATTCAGCACTTGACGAACCTCCGAAGGCTAAAGTTTCTCTCTGTGGTCAACACTCGTGTGACAAAGGAAGGCGTTGACCGATTGCACGAGGCTGTTCCAGCCGTGAGAATTCGCTACTGACGCGAAGAGCGTGTCATGTTTAGAGAGAGCCCAGGAACCATGCAAACTCAACAATCCCAGCGATCGATCGTGGCGTCATTCCGGCTGTCCAAACTGATCAAGCTTGTGATGTTCATCGTGGTGGCTGGAGCAGCCATTTATTGGCTTCGTTTTTCACCGGTTACGGTGACAGCGGTTGAGGTGACGGAAGGTGCGCTCGTGGCAGAAGTCATGGGAACCGGGACTTTGGAAGCAAGACAGAAGGCCATCATCAGCCCCAAGATATCAGGGCGGCTGCAGGAAGTTCGAGTCGACCAGGGCGGAACCGTTGAGACTGGCGACGTACTATTTCAACTGGATGATTCGGAACTCAAGCAACAGGTCGAAATGGCAAAAGTCGGCGTCGCTGCAGCGAAGGCCGGATTGAATCGATTCGAAGCCGATCAGAATCAAGCTCAGGCGGTGCTGAAACAAGCGGAACAGAATCATGAGCGAGTAGCGATGCTGGCAAAGTCCAACGCGGCCAGTGCGACGGAAATGGACAAAGCACGCGAACAAATGGATGTCGCTCTTGCCGGAGTCGCCCGTGCGGATGCCGCATTGCTCGAAGCCAAACAGCAGGAACTGGTCGCCGAAAGCACACTGGCGTTTCATCAGGCCCGACTGGCTGACACGATCGTAGCGGCACCGTTTGCCGGACTGATTGTACAACGCTATCGCGATCCCGGGGCAGTCGCCGTTCCCGGAAGTCCAGTGCTGAGTTTGATTTCCACCGAAGTGTTGTGGGTCAGCGCGTGGGTGGATGAAACGGAGATGTCTCGAATCGCCGTGGGACAACCGGCTCGCGTGGCATTTCGATCGGAAGATGCCAAGTCGTTTCGCGGCGAGGTCGCTCGTCTGGGACGCGAAACAGATCGCGAGACTCGGGAGTTCACCGTCGATATTCGCGTGCTGGAACTGCCGACCAACTGGGCCGTGGGGCAACGAGCCGAAGTCTACATTGAGACAGCTCGCCGCGACAAAGCGATCATCGTCCCTGCCAGCGGTGTGACGTGGCGCGAAGGAACGGCGGGCGTCTTTGTTCAACTCGATGGTACAGCTCAGTGGCGTCCGGTCAAACTGGGACTCCGCAATCGCGAACAGGTGGAAGTCCTCGAAGGCGTCGCTGCGGGCGAGCAGATTCTGCTGCCTTCGGAAGCGGCAGCAAAGAACATCGAAGGCAGGAAGGTTACCATTCGATGAACCTGGCCATCAAAGATATCAGACACAATCTCGGTAGGTTCATTTTGACCGTGCTCGGCATCGGCATGCTGCTGATGATCGTCATGGGCATGGCGGGCATCTATCGCGGACTGCTGGAAGACGCCACGCTGCTGATCAATCGCATCGACGCAGACTTGTGGATTGTTCAAAAGGACACGCGAGGTCCGTTTGCAGAAGTGTCACGCGTGCCAAAGTCGCTTGTCTATCGAATCGAAGCTGTGCCCGGGATTCAGTCTTCCCGAGAATTCGTGTACCACACGATTCAGCGGCAGCACAACGGCAAGCCGATGCGAATGTCGGTGCTCGGGCTCAGCTGGCCGGTCGATAAAGGCGAATGGCTGCCGCTGATTTCCGGACGAGCCCTGCGGCAGAATCATTTCGAGATCGTTGCCGACAAAACGCTCGGCCTGCAACTGGGTGAACATATTCCACTCGGCAAGGAAACCTATACCGTCGTTGGCATCACTTCCGGTATGGTCAGCTCAGGAGGTGACGGGATGGCCTTCACCACGATCCAGGATTCTCAGTCGATCCAATTCGACAGTTCGGGGGAATCCGTGCGACTGGAACGTGCCGCCCGTGATTCGCGTGGACAGGAAAACGAACTGTTTCTGAGTCAACCGGCACTCACGGAGCAACTGGCGCGGCCGACGGCCGAACTGCCGGGTGTCACACCTCCGCCCTTGAGCGCCGTGATTGCCAAAGTGGCTCCCGGAGCAGACCCGCTGCAAGTTAAGAGGATCATTTCTTCATGGGGCGACGTGTCGGTCTTCAGCCGAGACGGACAAGAAGAGCTGCTGGTTCAGGGCATGGTCGATAAAGCCAAACGGCAACTCGGGATGTTTCGCGTTCTGCTGACGATTATTGCGGCCATCATCATGGCGCTGATTCTGTATACACTGACGCTGGACAAGATTCATTCCATCGCGTTGCTCAAACTGATCGGTGCGCAGAACCATGTGATTCTTGGACTCATTCTGCAGCAGGCACTGCTACTGGGCGGTCTGGGGTACGGGATCGCATGGGCTGTCGGACAAAAGCTGTTTCCGCATTTTCCGCGTCGAGTCGTTCTGACGAATGACGATCTGATTCAACTGGCGGTCATCGTGTGGGTGATCTCCGTGCTTTCCAGTTTACTGGGAATCTGGAAAGCGATGCGAGTGAACCCGAACGACGCTTTGATGGGATAGCCAATATGTCTGACGAACTGGCGATTGAAACCATCCGTCTCACCAAGATCTATGGCAGCGGCAACACCGAAGTCGTCGCCATGAGTGATGCGAGCGTGCAGGTCCGACGAGGTGAAGTGATCGCCCTGCTGGGACCAAGCGGTTCCGGGAAGTCGACATTTCTCACAGCCGTGGGGCTGATCAATCCGCCGACATCGGGTCAGGTTCTCATCGGTGGTACGCTGGTGATGGATGGGCCTCGCGCGGCCGTCAATCTTCGCAGCTTTCGACGTCAGCACATTGGATATGTGTTTCAGAAGTCTAATCTGATTCCTTTCCTGAGTGCCGTTGAGAACGTGCAGATTGCGATGGAACTGAACGGCATGACCAGCCGAGCAGCTCGCACTCGCGCCGCCGAGTTACTCGACGAACTCGGAGTCGGCGACCGACTGGATCACAGCACCGCGATGCTTTCGGGAGGGCAGCAGCAGCGAGTTGCCGTGGCTCGAGCCCTCGCCAATCATCCGAGCGTGATCCTGGCCGATGAACCGACGGCGGCCTTAGACAGCCATCGAGGACGTCAGGTGATGGAACTCTTTCGCAACGTCGCCCGTGAACACGGGGCGGGTGTGATTGTGGTGACTCATGACCAGAGAACTCTTGAAGTGTTTGATACAATTTACGAGATGGAAGACGGCGTGATTCATCAGTTCAGCACGAGCCACTCACTGCAGGCAAGCACATCGGAAGAATGAAACCATGACTCATCCAGCTTATATCCCACCAAAATGAATCTCTGTGGTCATTCCCGGTTTCGCTCGTTTACAACCATTCCGCAGGCACAAGTAAAGGTAATGTTCAACTTTCGATCTCATCTCACGTACCCGATGACTCGCTGCCTGAAACGCAACGAGTCTCTTCGGCACCCAGACAATGCTGGACAAAAGACGTTATCCGGCGTTAGGGTCGGGGGGGGGGGGAAACTCATGGGGTGGCCGGAACTTTCTGCGGTTGCCGGGTGAGTGAATTGGGGGCATGATTGGCCGTGAAGCTGATTGGCTCTGCTGCCAGATGATTGTCTTGGCAGACAAAGAATTTTTGATGAATTTTGACGCTGGATGAATGAGGCGGCTGCTTGATTGCTCAGGGAGGAGTATGTCAGTTGAAGATGCGCTGCGGTTGAATGGACCTAACACAGAGCTGGCGGGGCAGGATGCGGAATTGCCGACGCTGATTCGGAATGCGGGTGTGGCCGCGAGGTTTGCATTTGAGGAGTTCCTCCACGGCAAGATCCGCAATCGGTTCACACGAAAAGCGTATCTGCATGCGGTGAAACGGTTCTCGGTTTGGTGTGCTGAACGGCAACTGAATTTGGTTCGAGTGGCTCCGGCGGATGTTGGCCGGTATCTGGATTCCATGATGGTGTCCACGCCGACTCGGAAGTTGCATCTGGCTGCGTTGCGGCGGTTCTTTGATGAACTGGTGATGCGGCATGTGGTGATTCTCAACCCTGCGTTGTCAGTGCGGACAGAACGGCATCAGGCAGTGGAAGGAAAGACGCCGGAGATCTCCATCCAGCAGGCTCGGCGATTGCTGAAGGCGATTGATTGCTCGCACGATGTTGGCCGCAGGGACCGGGCAGTGATCGGCATTCTGATCTACACGGCAGCTCGTGTGGGTGCCGTGGCGAAGTTGCGGCGGTCTGATTTCTACCGGTCTGGTGATCAGTTTTGTCTGAGGTTCCATGAGAAGAACGGCAAAGTCCGGGAGATCCCGGTGAGACATGACCTGAGTCTGATGATTGTGGACTATCTGGAGCACAGTGGAATCCAGTATGCCAGTCCCACAGCTCCACTGTTTCGGTCGACCGTCCGCAAGTCGCGGAAACTCACTCAGAATGCCATGACGGCCGATGATATGGGTCGCATGATGAAGCGTCGGTTGCGAGATGCAGGGTTGTCGACTCGATTTTCTCCCCACTCGTTTCGCGTCACAACGATCACGGATTTGCTGGAGCAGGGGGTGCCTCTGGCGGATGTCCAGTATTTGGCCGGACATGCGGATCCTCGAACAACTCGACTGTATGACCGACGAATGCAGCGGGTGACTCGAAACATCGTTGAACGGATCTCCGTTTGAAGCTGTTCTCTGAAGGAACAGCTCGTATCGGGGCTCTGCCCCGGACCCCGGGATTTTCTTCAGGCATGGGCTCGCATCGAAGTGGGCGGGGTGGCAGATTTGTTGCGTGTAATGAGCCGGGGAGTTGCGGTCTTTGGTACTGCCAGACCGCAGGGCAAAACCTTCATACGATTTTCAATCGTTCCAAGTCGTTGCAGAAAACAGGCCAGCGTGTCCGGTAACAGCATTACCGAATCACGCTGGCCGCAAACGTCACTCCGACGCTTCGGCGAGAGTATCCCTGGCTGGTTGCGTCCCCGCAGAGCCAGCGTCCGTTTCCCCTCGCTCTGCCAGAATGCCACAGCGGCTGCCGTTCGTCACCTGCTTGATCAATGCCGTTAATTGTGGCATGAAGATTGTCAGGTTCTTTCCCATCGAGCGTTCCTGCTCCCCGGTCGAGTTGCTCCCTGTCATTGCATACGCCCACTGTGAATTCACGCAGTGAATGGATGCAGATGACGTGCATGAATCGGTTTTAGAATTTTCGAAAAAGCTCTCCCGTCGTCGGCTGTCTCAGTGTAACGCGGAGTCAAGGTCCGACGTCTGCGGCGTCTGCTGCTTTCGCTGGGCGAAAGGCTCCACCTTGACTTTGCCGCGTTGGCCCACCTGTGGGCCGCCGACGGGCCCATCGATTAACTCACTGGCCAGGATGACAGTCGGCTGAATGGCTCGGAGACGGAACCCATGCAACAGTCACAAATCATTCGAATCTCTCAGGAAACGTACGCAGAGATGTCCGAGAACTACGGAGGCTACTGCACTCAATGTGGTGATGAAGCCTCAGGAGTCGAACCGGATGCTCGGAAATACGTCTGCGAATCCTGCGGCGAACGTGCAGTGTACGGAATTGAAGAGCTGCTGATCAGCGGACTGATTCAGTTCACAGACGACGACAGCGAAGACTGACCGGACGGGAATCTCGTTGTTCGTGACTCCGATGCGAAACTCCCGCCACGGAGTCACGGCCCACATCGACCCACTGACGAAGCGATCAGCAGGTTGCCAAACGGTTCTTCATGCACGTCGCTGATTCTCGTCACTGTTGTCATTGCAGCGACCCGACACAGATCTTTGCAGGCACCAATCTGAGTTTGTCCAAAGTCATGCGGCTTCAGTCGTCCGAATCTGGGGAGGCCTGAAGCCGGTGGCGTGCATCGGTTTTCAATTGGTTTTTCGGCTCCCAGCCAAAGGGGGCATTGCGGCTTGCATCTCATTTCACCGCTGCAGTGCCGCCTGCAGCCTTTCAGGACTTCTGCTTCCATGATCATCCTGCGAATTCACCGAGACACGTATCCTCGGACAGACCACGGCTACACGTGGGTCGAACGCATGTGGTTCGAGAAAGACGGGAAACGCATCAGTCCACTGATTCCCTCCGCCGGATGTTGCGAACGACTGGGCTCAATGCCCGGCGGACCCGTCCGCTGTCATTTTGTGCGGGAAGAGAAACTCTACGCTCCTGAAGGAGTTGCTCGCACGGAGAAATCGGAAGAGGTTCATGACGACGGCTTCTACCGTGTGAATTCGGTGAGCATCTATCGTGATCCGCATCGGCAATGATCGATAGGCGTGAATCTACTGACTCATGGTGGAGCGGCATTGCACGGGGATCATGAACGATTGGGACAATCGTTCTACCAAAAGAAGACTTCCGCTCGGCCCTTCTCATTCTGCCACGGCGTCAAGGTCCGCTCCCGCCGGTGGCGTCCGCTGCTGCTTTCGCTGCGCGAAAGGCTCCACCTTGACTTGCCGTGTCTGGCTC
>VFQT010001731.1_pt1 | contig 25003 bp, 23 predicted proteins | sample 3512381 | NCBI WGS metagenome assembly VFQT01 (sample SAMN10412376, study PRJNA504923) | tailings metagenome | isolation source: Relicate 2 Philex TSF3 active mining site | place: Philippines: Tuba, Benguet | collected 2017-08-29
GTCAGCGTTTTTGGTTTATGTTGGGCGAGATTTTACGTCCGAGGGCGGGATGTGTCAAGGAGGAAATCATTGTGCTTCGGCATAAATACTTCTATAATACCTATATGAACCAAGATGCCAAACCTTCAAATCTAATCAGGTGGAGAAAAATCCTCCTACTAATATTGGCTTCTCTTATTATAATTTTTGGGATATCAGAATTTTACTTTCAGTATCTACAATACTTGGACTGGAGTAACTTAATTGGTTTCAGTGAATTTACAAGCCCCACAGGAGAGTATTACAGGGCAAGAACTTTATGGGATTGGCTTGACTTATTAATTGTTCCAGCAGCAATAGCAGTAGGTGTTTGGTTCTTAAACCGAAGCGAAAAGAAAACAGAACGAGAATCAGCGCTACAAAGGGAAACACTAGAAAGAAGCATATCACTGAGCAAACAACGACAAGAGTCTTTAGAAGCATACTTCGACAGAATGAGTGAATTGTTACTTCTAAATAAATTGCGGCTATCAAACCCAAAAGATGAAGTTAGAAACATCGCGCGCACAAGAACTTTAGCCGTTCTTAGGAATTTAGATGGAGACAGAAAACGCCAAGTAGTACTGTTTTTATATGAAGCAAATTTAATAAACGAAGAAGATACTATAGTAAATTTATCTGGCGCTGATTTTACTGAAACAAATTTACAAGATATTACTCTTACAGAGGTGAATCTCTCTAAAACTAATTTCTCTAGGACTAATTTCAAAAACGCAAAAATTAACAAATCCCAAATGAGAGATGCACAACTTACTGAGTCTGATTTTTCTAATTCGAAATTTAACAAAGTAGATTTTTCATATTCAGACTTGAAAAATACCATCTTTGAAAATGCGAATTTAGATTTCTCAATTTTTTATGGAGCAGACCTCAAAGACTCGGTTTTGATAAAAGCAAGTCTAGAAAACACTAATCTCACCGAGGCAAATCTTGAAAATATTGATGCAAGAGGCGCGGACTTATTCGAAGCAAAACTAATAGATGCAAAATTAATACGGGCAAATTTTGGCTATGGATATGGTCGTACTCATCTTGCAAAAGCAAACTTTGGTGGTGCCATCTTGACCAGGGCAAATCTAGATGGGGCAAATTTATTTCAAGCAAATCTATCAGGAGCCAACTGCCCTGGTACCACGTTCAATAATGCCTATCTTGGTGAAACTGATTTATCCTATGCCCACATTTATCACGATAATTTAACAACAGCAGAGACGTTACATGAGGCAATATTACCCGATGGAACTAAGCACGATGGACAAGTTGACTTAAACAAAATAAAAAAAGATCACGTCTTACAAGCAATTGACAGGATAAATAAAGAGAGAAAGGTTAATCCATATATGGGAGGTCCCGCTCTAGGATATTATGTAATTTACAAAGGTCGAAAATACGGGTTAAGGTATTTGATACCTTGGGCATATGGGTCTGAAAGTGGTCTTCCGCATGATGTTTTCGATGAAAAAGAGGCAAAGGAACGATTGATAAAGATAGGTTTTGAAGTAGGGGATATTGGCTCTCCCCCCAAGGGATAAATCCCCTCCCTCAGTTCGTGGAAATCCACTTCGGGCGAGTCCGCTCTTTCCAGCGGACTCGCGATTTTCAAAACAACTACGACAAAAAGACAATATCCATCGGGTGGCGCATGAGTTGCAGGGTGTTATCTTTTATCTGAATAATTTCACTCAACTTCACAAAATCCTGATCACTGACAATAAATACAGTCGGGTCGCCGTCTTCAAATAGCCCTGACATGGTCAGGCTTTTATCGTTTTCATCGAACTGATAGGGACTACGTTCACGCAAAGCATTCCAGTAACGCTTCATCTGCTGAGCGTACCAAACTTTGACGATCTTACGGAAAAGATACGGGTGAATCTCCCACTCGTCCGTGATGTGTTTGAGGTCGGCGATCTTGATTCCCTCGGCGACGCTTCTATCGTACACCCATAGATTAGGAACTTTGCGAGTTCTTTCAGCAGTGCTATTTTCAAGGGCTTGTCGCTTTTGCAATCCGTCCGCTTGGGCGCGGCGCACGGCTTCGATCAATTTATCGCGCAACTTTCCCGCTAAAGTCATAAAGAAATAGGGATACACCAATCCGTACCGTAAGAGTTGATAGTTGACGCTTTTTTCCAAACGCTCGGCGAGCATTTCTTTCGTCAACTCGGAGCCGTCAGCGTCATTCGTATCACCAGGGAACACCCACGCGAGCGGACGTCCATTTTTTTCGATGTTGCTGGTCACGATGTAGGCGGGAATATGGTCTGTCTGCTTCTCGTCCAGCCAAATCTCCTGACCATCTTTTTCAAAACAGGCTTTGGCAACCCAGGTCGTCTTGCCAAATTTGCGCCACTGCGGCTTTTTCACACCCACCAGCCACATAAATGCCTCGGCAGCGACACGTCCAATCTCTTCTGGCTGCTTGTAGTGCCCCGGCGCAGGTCTCTTTTCCTTGTCTTTATCTTTAGACTTCAAGTCAGGCGGAGTCGGCAACGGCATGGGTCCAAAGTGCGTCTCCAATGCGTCAATGCCTTCCAAACGCAATTGAACCGCGCCGTTCTCTTTGGTCAACTTTTCGGTAAAGAGTTCTTTGTTCTCGTTTTCCAGCCCATCCCATAAGGCAGGGTTGGCGGCTTTGAACATCATCGAGTCGCCATCGGGCGAATATCCCACCACATGCATTGAGCCTTTGATCAATAAATATTTCATTTGATTTCCTCGGTATAAAGTAGGTTGAATTGCTAAAGACTGCTTTGTTTCGTCTTATCAGGGATTTCAGAATGACCTATATTACCCCAAAGTATTAAACAATATCCAATGATCGATGCGGCTCAGGCGGGAACTCGATCCTGATTCGGTCATTCGGGAACACTTCCCCACCAACCAGCACAATGCTCATCACACCTGCTTTGCGGATGATATTCCCCTCTGCATCTTTTGAAACGCAGGCTTTCAACAACCCATTCTGATATCCATCCAATTGCTCACAAGGGTTGCGGAGACCGGTCACTTCGACCACGGCTTCTTTGCCTAGGTGCAGGCGTGTCCCTTTTGGCAGGTGGAGCAGGTCAATGCCGCGGGTAGTGATATTCTCTCCCATCCGCCCGGCGGAGACGTCGAATCCCTGTGCGCGTAATTCATCATGGAGTTCCGCATGGATCAAATGCACCTGTCGCAGATTGGGCAGATTCGGGTCTCGTTTTACACGGCTGCGATGTTTTACTTTTTCCCCGCTGTGAATATCCCCTTCCACGCCCAAGCCTGCCAACAGATAGATACTCGTTTCATTGGGCTTGCTAAATGTATATTCCGGGCCTCTGCTGACTGCAATTATGATTCCGTCCATGAAAATCTCCTTTATTCAGGCAGTATAAAATAATATACACTACTTGACGATTTATAATAAAAAAAGGCGCACCTATTGGGTGCGCCTTTTCATTTTAGGCTCCTGTATTGAGCTGTCACGCTCTGGAGATCGCTCTGACATGTACTCGTCAGGGTCAGAGTTTATGGTTATCCTGCAGGAAATTCAATTAGTAGACAAACAATTTAAACTCCGCATATCAGATCTGACCGGTCAAACTTTTGAAAGCCAAACAATTGCTAAAAGCGACAACTCAGTAGTTATCCACTGCCACATAATTAGTCATCATCAAGAAGCGGATAATTGTTATAAGGTTTTTGAATTAATGTAATAAGGCCCCATTATATATCGCAAGCCCATTATTTATTGCCAATAATAAACAAAATGTAACAAGAATATAAAATTTTGATTTACTAGACTTAAATGAATCATCAAATATCTTTGAGCATATCAGCAAGATGGGCAAAACCGTCTGAGATGCATATAAACAAGCCTCATTTGGATTAAAGTAGACATAAAACAGCATCATCACACCAACCCAGGCTATCAATGCCATTTTTATCATGTCTAATTTTTTCGAGATTGCTAAATGATATGCTGAATACAACAACCAACTTCCCCAGGAGACGATTAATATAATCCCTAAATATGTCGAAAAATATCTAATTCCATCCTGCCAACTCATTGCATCAGGCAGGTGATCAACCGGACTGATGATTGCGAACAAAAGGAAATTTGAAAAAACATTTGCATAATTCCCAATTATCAAGAAGTTTGTAATAGAAGCCCAATCTGCAGCATAATTTTTCATATTGTTAAGGAAATTTGGGCCAAACACAAGATAATTGACCGTTCCAATGATCAGAATGCCTATTAGAATATTTATCGCTGCAATAAATAGCCATTTTTTGAAATTAAATTTTTGGATCATTAAGAATAAATGGATCCCCATTAAAGAAAGTAAAGGATAGTTATATAAGGCGGCAATTCCTGCCAAAAGGGATAATAATATCGAATCCTGCCACTTCAAATTTTCTGAAACTGAAAGAAAAGCCAGTAGATATAACCCTATAAGCAAATTCGACATCTGATATGTTTCAGGGATGCCATATATAACAAGTATTGAAAAACTGGACATAAATAAAAACACAACAAGAAATGATATCCCTTGAGACACCTTCAATTTTTTCATCAAGATATAAATTAATAGCAAATTCAGACCAGCCAGCAAAGCGTAAGTCATCCGAATAGATCGGGAATAAGAGGCAAAGGGCAATGTGTTAAAAAAATTGACAATAGGAGATAACGTAGGCATGAACAGGACATGCTTTTGCATATCTTCCATAAAATTTATTGTCTGTAAAGCTTCTACAGTATCTTGTACATCAGCTCCAAACACAATGTTGTCTTGAAGAGGAATTATCCCTGCCAGGTAACGCTGGATAAAATAGAAAAACAGCATTCCTATTACAAAGACCACCCAAAGGGATGCATCTTTTTTAATATTTTCTGCTGTCTTATCAACATACTTAATTAGCGTATTGGGAGAATTATCTATTTGCATAATTATTTATCACGACCAAGGTAGCATTCCCAAATAGTATTTGGAAATAAAGAATTTGTAACTAGTGGATAGTCCACAAATTACTAATCTATAGATATCCTATAAAACCTCTCTCGTAAATTAGGGAAAGTATGTATGCAAATTTCTCTAAAGGATTCAACCTAATCAGCCCCTAACTTAATATTAAACACTGACAAGCCTATACAAATCTATAAATGATTAAGAATCTATATTTTGCCTACCTACCTCGTGTTTGACACAAGTGAATAGACAGGCAAGGGTGAGGGTCCCACTTGGTATTAAAAAGAACACACCTCCAACCTTAATTTGGAGGTGTGTATTGTTCACTTTTATATTTTTTTAATTTATTATGCAGTAATACTCTGGTTATATAACTGCTGTTTGATCGAGACGATATCCTGTTCTAAACGGCGGTCGGCGTGGATCTGTTCTTTGATCTTCTCGTAAGCAGACATGACGGTTGAATGGTCACGCCCACCAAGGACTTCGCCGATCTGGGGGAAAGAGATCTTCGCTTCTTCGCGCAGGAGGTACATGGCGATCTGGCGCGGCAATGCCACCTCTTTGGTGCGGTCACGACCAAGCAGTTTTTCGGAGGTGAGACCAAACTTGCGGGCGACCAAATCCACTACATGAGCAGGTTCAATGTCTGCGCGGGAGGGCATGAGGTCGGCTAAGGCAACTTCGACGAGGTTGGGCGTGAGGGAAGCTCCGCTCAGGTCCGCGTAGGCAATGATGCGGTTGAGAGCGCCTTCGAGTTCACGGATGTTCGACTGCACCCGCTGGGCAATGCTTTCGAGGATTTCGTCCGAGATCTGACGACCGGTGCGCTCTGCTTTGGAGCGCAAAATGGCGAGACGGGTCTCAAGGTCGGGAGCTTGGATGTCGGCGGTTAAGCCCCACTCAAAGCGGGAACGCAGGCGTTCTTCGAGAGTAACGAGAGATTTCGGGGAACGGTCGGACGAAACGATGATCTGCTTGTCCTGACCGTGCAAGGTGTTGAAGGTATGGAAGAATTCCTCCTGTGTCGATTCCTTCCCAGCGATGAATTGAATATCATCGATCAGCAAGACATCGGCAGAGCGGTATTTCTCGCGGAAGGCTTGGGTGGTGTGGGTACGAATGGCGGCAATCAGGTCGTTGGTGAATTCTTCAGAAGACACATAGAGGACATTCAGTCCGCTGGCGTGACAGGCATTACCGATGGCATGCAAAAGGTGGGTTTTGCCGAGTCCCACGCCTCCATACAGGAAAAGCGGGTTGTATGCACGAGCCGGTTTTTCTGCCACTGCCTGACAAGCCGCATGTGCAAGGCGGTTGCCTGAACCTACAACATAGGTATCGAATGTGTAACGGGGATTAAGCGTCACATGGCGGGGTTTTGGTTCCGGCGGGGTGATCTCTATGGAAGCAGGAGCAGCATCAAGGTCAGCAGAGGAAGCGCTTTCTTCCGATTGGGAAACAATAAATTTTACAGAGACCTTCGAATTCAATGTATCGATCAAAAGTTTGTTGACGGTGGTCGCCAGGCGGCTATCAAGCCAGTCACGCGCGTACGCGTTGCGAACACCAACAGTCAACATCCCGTTCTCATATGCAACGGGACGAGTATCGCGCACCCAAGTATCGAAGGATGCGCGCGGCATATCCATTTGGAGTTGTGCAAGGACGGTTTGCCATGCTTGCTCAGCGTTCATAGACGTTCCTCAATGTACAAAAATTTTGTCTTGCTTGTTTTTTGCGAAGATGAAACTAACCCGCCTCACTAGCGGCTTCTATTTCCATCCATGTTTTGTCAAGTATCCTTTAGGGATTGCGGATGTAGATCGAACAGGCAAACATCCGTTATATCAGCGTGGTCATATTCTAGCAGAACATTTACATCTGTAACAGTCGTTCAACCTACGCTAAGTTAAAAAAAAGGTTTTTTTTAAGATTGATGTATCTTAAAGAATCGCGATTAATTCCTTTTCATATTATTGATATTGTAGAACAAGCGTTTCAGCCAAGAACGCCCCTGCCTGTCCAACCACCCCCCATATATGGGTATTTGAGTGCTTTTGGGCATGAGGATGGCATATCTATCTTAAAAAATCATAATGCAAAACTTCTTCGAATCAAAAAGTGTGAAACACGAGTTTTTGTGATTCACTCAGCAATGTTTCAGCAACTCTGACGATTCATTGCTTGATACCACGTGGAACCCATACAAATACTGTCGTTCCTTCACCAGGAACCGATGTTATATCGATATCACCACCTGATGAACGCGCACGAGTCTGCATATTTGCAAGACCATGACCAATAAAAGATGACATTTCATCGGTGTTGAAGCCTTTACCATCATCATGGATCTCGATCAATGCACGATCTTCTGTTGTCCAAAGAGAAACTTGCACACTTTTTGCCTTGGCATGCTTGGCAGCATTGGCTAAAGCTTCCTGACATATATGGAAAAGAGCCAATGATTGTGTTTGAGTTAACTCTTTGAGGTCTGAATCGGGCGGCATATAGTTGACTTCAGAGAAAGTATTGGCACGGTATTCGGCAATTAATCGTTTAATTCCGCTCATTAAACCGTCTGTACCCAGTTGACGAGGTCGTAGATCGAGAATATAGGCACGTAGATCGCGAATTGCTTGATTTAAACCATCAATAGCATGGTCAATTTTCTCCTTCGCAGCAACGGCGTCTTCATCTACTAGGAGTTTTGTACCTTCAAGCGCAAGCCCAACACCATAGATCGATTGAATAATGCCATCATGCAAGTCCATGCCAATGCGATTGCGTTCTTCCAACACGGCTAATCGACGTGCATTGACATGCAAACGAGCATTTTCAATGGAAAGTCCCGCCCAGGCGCCCACCGCTGTGAGCATTTGCACACTTCGATCTTCAAATGGTGACTTGGAACGGGTTGCGATACTCATCACACCCATAACCCGTTCGCCAGAAACGAGCGGAATGCTCAAAACTTGATGGAATCCAGCTCGAACCACTGCTTCTCGTAAGAAGTTGGGGTCATTTGCCAGATCAGTGCAAATAAGGGGACGGCATGTTTCAGCAACAACACCAGGATACCCCTCCCCTATACGAAAGATATTCTGGGTCCAGAAGGCTTCAGCAGCTTGTCCGCGATGCAGCATCATGCGCAAGGTGGTCTTGTCTTCCTCCAAGAGGAAGATCTCACCAGCTTCCACCTTCATATAGTTCATCACAAGCCCGAGCGTTTTGTTCAGAATCTCGTCCAGTTCCAGGCTCGAGGTTAAAGTGGAGGCGATATCGTTCAAAAGGGACATATCCACATTGCGGCGAGTCAGAGCTGCGTCACGTTCCTTCATCTGGTCAATGAGGCGCGCGTTCGCAATGGCTGTGGCTGCATATGTGGCCAGCATTTGGATGATCATTTCATCATCCGGTGAGAATTCATCCGCTTCGATCTTTTCGGTCAGATAAATTTGCCCGATCTGTCCTTCAGTCGTTCGGATCGGAACCCCCAGAAAAGAAACCATTTTCGGGTGATGATTTGGAAAACCAACAGATTTTGGATGCTCGTGAATGACCGGAACCCGTAACGGTTCTTCGGTATCCATCAATTCTCCCAACAACCCACGTCCCACCGGAGGGTGGGAGATGCGTTTAATTGCATCATGAGTAATGCCAACAGAAATGAATTTTTCCAATTTCCCCTTGGAATCTAGAACACCCAAGGCTGCGTACCGGGCGCCAGCCTGTTCGCAGGCTGTGGCAGCAATACGCTCCAATAAGGTTTCAAGGGAAACATCTTTCACCAGCTCAAGGCTGGCACGGTGGAGCGCAAATAGACGTTCCTGTAATTGCTCGCGGGTGAGTAACATCCAAACTCCTCGGCTTGGATTATATAACCAATTTCAGTTGTTTGATAGAATTTGGGAGCAGGCAAAATCTAGAATAGGAAACATTATGACCACCTCCCGCATCTCCGGTTTTTACAATATGACCATCGAAGAGCGCCGTCAAAAAATTGCAGACGCCGCGGCTCTTACCCCGCCCGATCTTGGGGCGTGGATCTCAGGCGGAATCTCCGCCGATGCTGCCGACCACATGATCGAAAATGTAGTCGGTATGCACAGCCTGCCCTTGGGCATTGCCCTGAATTTTATGGTGAACGGCAAAGATGTGCTTGTGCCGATGACGCTCGAAGAACCTTCCGTAGTTGCAGGCGCGTCTTTCATGGCAAAGCTTGCCCGTGCCGGCGGCGGCTACCAAGCCACCACCACCGACCCGCTCATGATCGGGCAAATGCAAGTCATTAACGTGACTAATCTGAACGAAGCAAAATTGAAAATCTACGAGAAGAAAGCCGAACTTCTCGCCGAAGCGGATTCGATCGACCCCATCCTCAAAAAATTCGGCGGCGGCGCAAGGGACTTGGAAGTACGCATCTTCAACGACTCGCCCATTGGCGGATTTCTAGTCGTTCATCTTATTTATGACGTCCGCGATGCGATGGGAGCGAACGCAGTCAATACCGCTTGCGAACGTCTCGCACCAAAGATCGAAGCCATCACCGGCGGGAAAGTGCATTTACGCATTCTCTCTAATCTGGCAGACCGACGCATTGCCCGCGCACGCTGTACCATTCCTGTAAACGAATTGGCATTCGACAACTTCTCCGGCGAACAAGTCCGTGACGGCATCATCGCCGCCTATGCCTTTGCTGCAGTAGACCCATTCCGAGCCGCCACACACAACAAAGGCATCATGAACGGCGTGGACTCTGTTGTTATCGCTACCGGTAACGATTGGCGCGCCATTGAAGCAGGCGCTCACGCCTACGCCGTGAAAAATGGACATTACACCTCCCTCTCCACTTGGGGCAAAGACAGTGAAGGCAACCTCGTCGGCACGCTCGAAATGCCGATGGCAGTCGGCATCGTCGGTGGTGCCACCAAGGTTCACCCGGCGGCACAGGCAGCAGTCAAACTCATGGGCGTGAAAACCGCCAATGAACTTGCTGAGATCATCGTCTCGGTCGGGCTTGCTCAAAACATGGCGGCTCTTCGTGCCCTTGCCACCGAAGGCATTCAACGCGGGCATATGTCGCTGCATGCTCGTCAGGTTGCAATTGCGGCTGGGGCGACTGGCGATCTAGTTGAAAAAGTCGCGGCGCAGATGGTGGTGGAGAAGGTCGTGCGCATTGATAGGGCGGAAGAAATTCTGAAGTTATTGAGTGGCAAATAGAATAATGTCATCCTGAGCGATAGCGAAGGATCTCTACCACTGCATGGAGTCTTGCTAATCCACTGTAGAGACACTTCGCTCCGCTCAGTGTGACAAACGGAGACCAACATGGATATCGAAGCTGTAATTGAATTCACGCAACGCATCGTCCGCCAGCAGAGTTTGTCTGGCGAGGAAGGCGCGGTCACGCAAATCGTCGTGGACGAGATGAACGCTCTCGGCTTCGATAAGGTTTGGGTCGACAAATACGGCTCCGCCGTGGGAATGATCCGCGGGGTGCAGACGGGGAAGACTCTGCTTTTTGATGCGCACACCGATACGGTGGGAATCGCCCCCGGGTCCGTGTGGACTCGCGCCCCTTTCGGCGCTGAGGTCACGGATACGCACATGTACGGGCGCGGCGTGATGGACATGAAAGGCTCTCTCGCAGCGATGATCCATGCGGCAGCGAGTGTAGATAGAAGCAAACTCGCCGGGACGGTGGTTATCTCCGCTTCGGTGATGGAAGAAGTGTACGAAGGCGGCGCGCTCAAAGCTGTGATGGATGAAGTGAAGCCGGATTATGTCGTCATCGGCGAAGCAACGCAACTCAACGTTGCACGCGGCGGGCGTGGACGGGCAGAGATTCATCTCGAAGCGATCGGCAAACCCGCACATTCATCGTCACCGCAATTGGGTGTGAATGCTGTGCATCTGATGACGAAGGTCATTGCTGAAGTGGAAAAGGTGAAGTTGGGTGAACATCCGCTGATGGGTCCCGCCATCCTTGCGTTGACCGATATCATCTCCGAGCCGTACCCCGGTTACTCGGTTATCCCTGCACTCTGCAAAGTGACCTACGACCGCCGCCTCTTACCCGGTGAAACGCCCGAAGGTGTTCTGAATGAAATCACCTCCTTGCCTGCTTTGAAGGATGTGAATTTCAAAGCGAAGATCGCGCAAAGTGACCATATCACCTACACTGGTGAGACCTTGCACGCAAATAAATTCTTCCCCGCTTGGGAACTGAATGAAGACGATGAATTTTTACAAAAAGCCTTGAAGGGATTACGCGCCTCAGGTCTGGACCCGAAACTGGGTGCCTACCGATTCTGTACCAACGCCGCTTACAGCATCGGCACAGCGGGCGTGCCAACCATTGGCTTTGGTCCCGGTGCGGAAGGGGATGCGCACGTGGTCGATGAACAACTCAGTCTTGATGAACTCGCCAAAACGGCACATGGGTATGCGGGGATCATTGAGTCGGTGTTGGGTGTCTAGTAGAAAGTAGAACCTGGTGAGTTTCAAAATGAAAGAGGAAAGATGAAAGAGGATGATGTTCTCTGGCTAGTTCGTCATTTCGTTTACTCACACATCGCAGACACCACCCGCCCACCCAGTGTGGATGAAACGGCTGCGCATTTTGGTATTTCTGTTGAAGAAGCCAGCGAACTTTATAAGGAACTTCATAACCGCCATGCTCTGTTCCTCGACGTAGCCAAGGTGGCTATCCGCATGGCAAATCCGTTCTCGGGCATTCCCACCGGTTTCAAAGTCCATGCGAATGGCAGGATCTATTTCGCCAACTGTGCATGGGACATGCTCGGAATCCCTGCGGCATTGCATTGTGAAGCGGTCATTGATGCTGTTTGCACAGAGAGCAACGACACCGTCCGCCTCGAAATCAAAGATGGGCAGATTATCAATCACCAACTTACCGATTCCCAATTACTAATTCACTTCCCCCTGCCGTTCGCCCGCTGGTACGATGACTTGGTCTTTACCTGAGCAACCATGCTGCTCTTCCGGTCGGAAGAAACGCTAGATATGTGGTGCAAACGAAACAACCTCGAACGCGGAGAGACTCTGTCCGTTCAGCAGGTGTGGGATCTTTCCAAACTTTGGTATGGCAATCGCATGTCGCTGGACTATCATGGACGGAGCATGGAACAAGTCGCAGACGTTTTCAGGCAGGCTGGATTGATGTCCAAGTTTTGGTATGTGTAAAGCGTACAAGGAAACAAATATCCAGTCATGAGTGCAACCCTCATCAGTATTTTATTGGGCATCGGCGGTATGGTTGGCTGGGGAATTTATGATTTTCTGGGCGGCGTTTTCTCCAAACAGATCGGGTCTTTCAGGTCTTTGTTCTGGTCACAACTGGCAGGCATGATAGTAATGATATTGCTGGCATTCGCCTTTCGAAGCAGATTTGACCTTCCCATCCTGGCAATTGCTTTGTCGCCGCTCGCGGCTATTTTTTATTCGGTGGGATATTTATTCTTCTTCAAAGGCTTTGAGAAAGGCAATGTCTCCATCATTGCCGCGACCATGAACTTGTGGGCAGCATTCACCATGCTCTTTGCTTTCATCTTTATGGGGCAGCGCCTTTCCACAACCCAAACCATCGGTGTATTCTTGATCCTCTCCGGTGCAACACTCGCCTCGCTCGATTGGAGCAGCATCCGCAGCCAAAAATTTCTACTCTCACTAGGCGTCAAAGAGGCGATTCTGGGCGCGTTCTTCTTCGGCATCTTTTGGAATATTAGTGAAGTCATTTCGGAAGAAGTCGGCTGGCTAATAACCACCCTGTTCGTAAAATTGGGCATCACTATATTCCTACTTATTTTCTCTTTTGCTGTAAAACAACAGATCGGCTGGACGGACATCCCAGCAAAAACCAAGTCCATGATCGTTTTGATGGGCATCATCGAAGTCGGCGCTGTGGCGCTTGTTAATTATGGACTGACCATTGGCGACGCCATCCTGATCACGCCCATCGCCTCGGCACTGTCCATTGTGACCATTGCCCTGGCGGTCATTTTCTTGAAAGACAAACTTTCAAAACTTCAGGGGCTTGGAATCATTACAGCAATTGCAGGAATTATTGCAACCGCATTTTAGAAACGGAAAACTTTCATGGCATTAGTTATTTTCGATTATGACGGCGTACTCGCAGACACACTTGACGACCTGATTCGGTTCGGTCAGGAAGCCTGCAACCAACTGGGTGTCAACCACACAGTGACAAAAGACGATTTGAGCAATCTTGATGTGATGTCCTTTGCGACTTACGGGCGAGCCTGTGAAGTACCAGAGCCTCTCATAGACGAGTTCGTAAAAATCAGCTTGAGACTATTCGCAGAAAAAGAATCTCCACCCGCTATCTTCGATGGACTGCGCGAAGTAATTCAGCATTTTTCCACCAAACATAAGATTGCCATTGTGACCACAAACTCATCGCAAAATGTGCATGCCTTTCTCACCCAACACGGATTGGACAGTCTTGTCCATGCTGTTTACGGCATGGATACACCCGGCTCGAAGGCGCAGAAGATAGCCATAGCACGAGAGCGATTTGTTAAAGATGGAGAAGCAGTCTTTATGATCGGCGATGCCTTGAGCGATGTCCGCGCCGCAAAAGAGGCTGGAGTCATCAGCATCGCCATCACATGGGGACATCAAAGCATGGAAACGTTACTTCGGGGTGAACCGGATCATATAGTCCATTCACCCCAAAAGCTCATTGCAGTAATTGAGAAGTAGAATATTGTTCAGGTCCATGTCTCTCCATAATTCCGTGATAAAGTTCGCTAAAGACCACAAACTGGCAAATTGAACAAGATAGCTTTTGAAAGCCCACGCCCGCTACAATCCTTCTACTTACTCAGGAAAAACAAATGACAACACCTCAACCCTCCCCTACCTTACTCAAACCCGTCAAACCGGTTGGCATTGTTGGCTATGGCTCGTATGTGCCCCGCTTCCGTCTACCCGCCAAAGAAGTCGCGCGTGTATGGACAGGCAAAACCAGCGGACTTCCCATCAAAGAGAAAGCCGTACCCGGGCTGGACGAAGACGTGATCACCATGTCCATTGAGGCGGCACGGAATGCGATGGCGCGCGCCCAAATCGACCCGACCGAATTGCGTGCGGTGTGGGTCGGCTCGGAGTCGCATCCGTATGCGGTCAAGCCAACCTCCACTCTCGTCGCCGAAGCCATTGGAGCCGTCCCGAACACGCAAGCTGCAGATTGGGAATTCGCCTGTAAGGCTGGCACCGAGGCGCTCGTTGCTGCGATGGGTCTAGTCGGTTCGGGCATGGGTCACTATGCCATGGCGATCGGCATGGACACCGCCCAAGGCAAACCCGGCGACGCACTCGAATACACCGCAGGTGCAGGCGGCGGCGCGTATATCGTCGGTCCAGCGGAAGAGTCGCTGGCTGTCATCAACGCTTCGTACTCCTACGTCACCGATACGCCCGATTTCTGGCGGCGCGAATATCAGAAGTATCCCGAACACGGCATGCGTTTCACCGGTGAACCCGCTTACTTCAAACACATCACCGAAGCCGCTACCCACATGATGGAAGCAATCGGCACCACTGCCAAAGATTACAAGTGGGCGGTTTTCCACCAACCGAATACCAAATTCCCGCAGCGTGTTGCAGGTCAACTCGGTTTTTCTGCCGAACAGATCGAACCCGGTCTGCTCGTTCCTATCATTGGAAATACCTACGCAGGCGCGGCGATGATTGGCTTGACCGCGACTCTCGACATCGCTCAACCTGGTGACCGAATCCTCGTCGTCTCTTTCGGGTCCGGGGCTGGATCCGACGCCTTTGACATCACCGTCACTGACAAAGTGACTGCCAAACAAAACCTCGCCACAAAGACTCAGGAATACATCAAACGCCGCACCGAAATTGATTATGCGACGTACGTGCGCTTCCGCGGCAAGTTGGCGATGAAATAATTTTGTAAAGGCGAGGTAACCTCGCCATTACAGGCAAAATCATCATGGCATTCTTTGACCTCTCGCTCGACGAGCTAATAAAATATAAACCTGCACGCACCGAACCCGCGGATTTTGATTCATTCTGGGCAAATACCCTTGCTGAAACACGGGCATTCCCGCTGGATGCAAAATTCGAAAAGATAGATTACGGTCTTGTTGCGCAGGAAACGTTTGACGTTACGTTCAATGGCTTTGGCGGTCAACCCGTCAAAGGCTGGTTGGTCCTGCCAACGCACCGCAAGGCGAAACTGCCTGTCGTTGTTGAATACATCGGCTACGGCGGCGGACGTCAGTTCGGATTCAATTGGCTGCTCTGGGCAAGCGTGGGCTACGCTCACTTCGTGATGGACACGCGCGGGCAAGGCAGCACCTGGTCACATGGAGACACGCCCGACCTCTACGCTGATGGCGGTAATGCCCACTTCCCCGGCAGCATGACCAAAGGCATTCTCGATCCGCAGCATTATTATTATCGACGCGTCTTTACCGACGCAGTTCGCGCGATCGAAGCCGCTCGCTCCCATCCAGAAGTGGACGCTTCTCGCATCGCTCTGACCGGCAGTTCCCAAGGCGGCGGCATCACCATCGCTGCAGCAGGACTTGTCCCCGACGTGAGCGCTGCCATGCCCGATGTGCCGTTCCTGTGTCACTATCGCCGCGCCACCGAGATCAGTGATGCCTATCCTTATAAAGAGATCGCTGAGTATTGCCATATCCACCGTGACAAAATTGAAACCGTCTTCAATACCCTTTCCTATTTCGATGGGGTTAATTTCTCCACCCGCTCCAACGCCAAGACCTTATTCTCTGTTGCACTAATGGACCAGGTCTGCCCGCCGTCCACGATCTATGCCGCTTACAACTATTGGGCTGGCGAGAAAGACATCAAAACGTATACATACAATGGTCATGAAGGCGGGCAAAGTTTTAATGACTTGGAAAAAATTAATTTCTTGAAAAACCTCTGGGACTAAACAATTCATTATGTTATCGGAAACCGTCAAACTCGAAAAACTTCGCCAAAAGATCGAAGATATTTCCTACGAAGCTGGAGATAAAACAGATTATCTTAGCTATGGGAAACCAACCCCTGAGCAGGCAAAACAAACGCAGGCATTGATCGAAAAATTAAATGCCGAAACCAAGTCTGCACAAGCAGAACTCGAACAAACACTGGCTGCCTTACGTACCCAACAACCGCAAGCGATAGAAGAATGGGTCAATTACCACGTCAGCTTTCTTCAGAAAATCATTAACGCCAATGCCAAAGACCAGGATGCGAAAACCCGCAAGTATGTTGCTCAAGAGACCCTGGACAAATGGGAATTGGTGCGCAAAGGCGAACTTGCTTATGTAAGCATCAACTGGCACTTTTTAAAAGAATATCGGGCTCATGTTCGCTCGATCAGCGAAAAGTCCAAAGTAGGTAACGCATCAGCAGCCACAGAAGAAAAAGCCTGGTGGCAATTCTGGAAGTAATACACAAAGGAAATTACACAATATGACAGACGTCGTTATTGCAGGAATAGGACAAACCGAGGTTGGCGAGCATTGGGATATTGGTCTGCGTGACCTTGCCTACGCCGCCATCCATGATGCCATTGCAGATTCAGGCGGGCTCAAACCGCAGTCTTTGTTCGTGGGCAACATGCTTGCGCCAAATCTTTCGCGCCAGGCGCATGTCGGTGCTTTGCTGGCTGATTATTCCGGACTGCTTGGCATCGAAGCTGTGACCGTTGAAGCGGCGGGTGCCTCAGGGGGAGCGGCGCTTCGTCAGGGGTATCTCGCCGTTGCCAGCGGTATGGTGGACGTGGCACTCGTGGTCGGTGTGGAAAAGTTTACAGACAAAGTTGGCGCAAGTGTCGATGAAGCACTTGCCACCCAATCAGACTCAGATTATGAAGCCATTCAAGGCATGACCCCGGCAGCACAAGCCGCATTATTGATGAAGCGTTATATGCATGAATATGAAGTCCCTGCAGATGGATTGGCAGGCTTCGCACTCACAGCGCATATCAATGGTGTTGCGAACAAGAACGCCATGTTCCGAAAAGCGATCAAGCCAGAAGTGTATGCCAAAGCCGAGATGGTGAGCGACCCGCTCAACATGTTCGATATGGCACCCAACGCGGATGGCGCTGCCGCGCTCGTTCTGACTCGCCGTGAGCTGCTCCCCACCAGTTTCAAGAATCCACTCGTGAAGGTGGCTGGCTCCGGATCTTCATCAGACACGCTGGCATTGCATGACCGCAAAGACATGCTGTTCTTTGATACGGCACAGCTCTCTGCAGGCAGGGCAATGAAACAAGTCGGGCTTACGCTTGATGGCATTGATTTCTTCGAGTATCACGATGCGTTCAGCATCTATGCCGCATTGCAGTTGGAAGCGGTTGGGTTCGCGATCAAAGGTAATGGCTGGAAACTTGCCGCAGATGGTTCGATCGGGCTCAAGGGAAAAATCCCCTGCGCGACAATGGGCGGCATGAAAGCACGCGGATTCCCCGGCGGGGCTGCGGGTGTGTATCAAGCTGTCGAAGCAGCGATGCAGTTACGAGGTCAGGCAGGAGCGAACCAAATTGCAGACGCGCGGCTCGGATTGATCCAGTCACTGGGCGGACCGGCATCCACTTCAGTAAGTCATATCCTACAAAGACTTGATTAGACGATAAACGATAGACGACGGGCGATGGATGCTTTCACTGATCTATCGTCCGTCGTTTGTTGTCATTTTGAATAACGGGGGAATGGACAAGCCAGCGAACAACGCCGCCAAACCAAAGAACACGGTGGGAATCAACCAGCGGGCGTTGACGATGAGATCCTGATAGAACAGAATTCCTTGAATACGAAGTTTCGCCAGTGCAACAGGCGGCAGGCTCTGGGCGGTTATGAGCAGCGCGCCTATGGTCAAGGCAATGACAAGCGCAATGGCGAAATCATTCCATGTAACGAGAGCTGGACGTTTCTCCACCTGAATGCGTGACATCACATTGGCAGTGATACTGCGCGGCATGGGCGCGAGTGGCTGGGACTTTAGCGCGTCTTCGATGAGCACATCTTGTTCTAGGCGGTTATCCATGATTCCTCCAGTTGGGCGAGCGACTTGCGGAGTTGTTCCTTGGCGCGGAAAATGCCCGTTTTGACGGTACCAAGCGGCAGATTAAGAGTCGAGGCGATCTCTTCATAAGAGAGTTCATTTTGGTATCTAAGGGTAATTAGTAATTGGTAATTTGAGTCGAGTGATTGAATGGCATCTTGAAGATGCTGGCGGGTTTCGCTGTGTTCGAAGGCTTCGGCAGGAGTGTCGAGATGGGCTTCGGGGATGTCTTCCATCACGTCGTCGCCGAGGTCGTTGAGCGAGCGGCGCAGGTTGAGCAGGCGGTTGTAGCACAGGTTGGTTACGATGCGATACAGCCATGTACGAAATTGGCTCTGTCCCTTAAAGTTTGGCAGAGCCGTCCAGGCGCGCACAAAGGTCTCCTGTGCCAAGTCGAGCGCTTCGTTCTCATCTTTGACGACACGCAAGGCAAGGTTGTAGACGTATTGTTGGTGCTCGTTCACCAGAGCTTCAAAGGCTTCGGGGTCACCCTTTTGGGCTTTTTGAACGAGGATCTGCTCGGAAACTGCCATTTCTATAGGGTTAGACAGGGAAAGGGGTGAAAAGTTTCATTTTGGACCATAGACGATGGACGATTGACCATGGAGAAGGCAGTTTGCTCGTCCATCGTCCGTGGTCTGTGGTCCCTCGTCCGATCTTGAAACTTTTTCCAAAAATGCCTGTCAAAGTAAGTAGAAAACATAATACCGCCTTTTGCGGCAATTCGTAATCAAGGAGCAACAAAATGAAAAGACCCCTAGTAATTGCATTGTTAGTGATCGCACTCGTGTTCGTGCTGGTTGGCATCGGCGCGGTGCTATTCTTCACCCTTAATGACGGCTTTCGCGGCAACAGCCCATTTGATGTGAACAATATTCCCTCTGTTTTGGAGGAAAGCAAGACCCTCAAAGTGGATGCAGAAGAGCCGGTCACATTGACCGTGGATAGTGCCGCAGGCGATGTAGTCGTCACTGGCGGAGATGTGGACACGGTCGAAGTCAAAGTAGTCATGACCGCATACGACTCCACCCAAGCCCGTGCTGATGAGGAAGTGAAAACCATCAAATACGTGATTGAGCAGACAGGTAATACCATTACCCTCAAATACGAGCTGCCCAAGTCGATGAACTTCAACAATAACATCAACACTGTGGACTTCATTGTGACCGTCCCGACCGAAACCACGGTTGAAATTGACAACAGCTCCGGCATTGTAGATGTCAGCGATGTAAAAGGTAACGTAGGTATTGATGGCGATTTCGGTGATGTCACTGCCGAAAACATCGAAGGTGCGTTGGCGATCGCAAGCAGCGGTGGCACGATCGACATCAAATCCGTCAACGCCGATGAAAGCGATATAAAAGTGGATGCCGACTTCGGTGACATCACACTGGAGAAGGTTAGCGGTAAAGATATTAGCGTCACTTCGAGCAGCGGAACCATCAACTTTACCGATGTCCGCGCCGCAGGAGATGTCCTCATCCGATCTGACTTTGGGAACACGACCTACGAAAACGGATCTGCTGAATCTCTGAGCTTGGATACCAACAGCGGTAAAACTGCGGTGACGAAAGTGAACGTCCGCAAGGAATTGAGCGTTCAGAATGACTTTGGCGATATTGAATTGACCCAGGCGTTGGCAGGCTCATACGACCTGCACACCAACAGCGGCGAGATCACCATCGACGGCGCAAAGGGCAATCTGAAAGCCTCCACCGATTTTGGTAACATCGATATTCAAAACGCAAAATCAGTCAACCTGGATGTCAAGACCAACAGCGGCACCATCAATTTCAGCGGCTCGCTCGGTGAAGGTCCGCACAGCATCATTACTGATTTTGGCAACGTCAATATCGCTCTACCTTCCGATGCCAAACTGAGCGTTGACCTCAGCACCGATTTTGGAAACATCAGCTCAGACATTCCGATCACCGTCACACTCTCGGGCGATCTCGAAGAAGGTCAGCAAAAGGGAGAAATGAACGGTGGCGGCGGATTGCTCACGGTGAGCACCAACAGCGGTAATATCAGCATCACCGCTATCAAGTAAAATTACAGGGACTGGAGAAATCTCCAGTCCCTGATTTTTTCAAAAGGACTTTCCATGAGCGATCTTATTCCCTGCTTCGGTGTCATCGGCGTTCTTGTCATTATCTTTGGCTTTCTCGCTTTCATGCGTTACATGAGCTACAAAGAAACCATTGCCCTTGCTGAAAAGGGACTGACCCGCCCGGAGAAAGAATCAGGCTCAAGCAAAGGCATGTTGCGTTGGGGGATCGTCGTCGCTGCGATCGGACTCGCCCTCTCACTCGGACTCTACACGATCGGCTTTAACTCTGCCAACAACTATCCGCTTCATCTCGGACCGTGGATGTTGGGCGGCTTCGTTCCGCTTTTTCTTGGCTTGGGGCTGATCCTGATCCACTATTTGACGGAAAAAGAATGACAACAGACCATTGACGATGGACAACTGAAGATATTATGGTCTGCGGTTAATGGTCCAGCGTCTTGAGATTGATTTCGGTATTGTTTATTTTCAGAGAATGGTTGTGTAATTCTACAATGTCAGACTCAAAACCAAAGAATGTGTAGAAGTGTGCAATAGATTGATGCGTTTCGAACAGGAGAGAGATCGCCGGGTCTTTGAGCCCATAATACTGTGAGCGCCAACCATACGTGGAATTAACGTCTGCACGCACAACCGAAAACGTACCGTCGTCAATCGTTAGACCAGTTTGAATTTTATAGGTGCTCGCTCCATATTTTAGGTGAAGCGAGTTTTTATTTTGTGTGAAGGGTACGTCGTTCAGGAGCCAGTGCAGGGTGTAGTGATGGGGCTGATCGGCTTCGAGATCGTCGACGACCAGCCAGCGGTCGCCTTCGAGCGCCATGACTGTCCGTTTGTGGTGGACGGGACTGTAGCCGTTGTGTTCACCTTGCCAAAGATTTTCGGTTTGCTTGAGGACATTGCCCTTCGCCCAATTCGTCCATGTGAAGCGACTGACCATGGTCATCTGGTCTTTACCGTCTACGGTTACGGTGTTGTGCGCAGAGGTGCGGGCGAGTCCGTTACGCCAGATGCCTTCGCCAGAGTAGAGATAGGTTCCGGCGTCGACGGCGATGTTGTCTTCCCCCATCCACAAATCCATATGGAGTTGGTCAGCGTGGGACGGACGGGAGGTGAAGTTGGTGCAGCGCAAGATGGCACGGGAGTTGGCGTTGCGAAGGATGTAGACTCCCCCATTGGGGAATGTTTTACCGCCAAGCTCGCTAAGGGCGCTAAGTCTTAAATCTTTCTTTGCGTTCTTCGCGCTCTTAGCGGTTAATTGATCTCCACATAACCAATAGACATCTTCATCCCAATCGCCTGAGTCGAATATTGGTTCTCCGGTTGTAACGACGGAACCCAATTGCAATAACGGACGATAGTCGGTGAAGTCGCAGTTATTGAGGGGCAAAACCAATGCACCATCGTTGGAACCGTAGACGGGCATGTGTCCGGTGGCGGGGTTAATGAGGTGGGAGAGGAAGGTTATAGAACGTGAAATAGATTCTTTTAATTCGTCCGAAAACACAATTCCGTCATTGCGAGGGTGGTGCTCTTCCACCCGAAGCAATCTCGTAAGCAGGTTAGGGGATTGCTTCGCCGCAAATGACAAGAGCGCGGCTCGCAATGACGGATTATCGTGGTTTATCTCGCCAAGTTGTACAGCATATAGATAAAGATGCAAAATAAAGCGATGGTAGTTGAGGGAATACATGGCGTAACTGCCATCGGGGAAGATCTGTTTTTTCGCTTCTTCTTCGAGCAGACGTTTGCCGAGGGTGAAGTATTTTTCGGCGTCTTTTAGTTCGGGGAAGAGCAGACCGACCATCCACAGACCGAAGGCTTCGCTGATGGTGTGGTTGCTGCGGGTGGAGATGGCGTAGCCGATGTTGGTGTGAATCCGTTCGGCTTGGGCGGCAACGTATTGGGTAAATTGGGAGATTTGTAAATTGGTGGTGGATGAAGATTCTATAAAGGAGTAGAAGCCGAAGGTCCATGACATGAGACGGAGGGCGATCTCTTGTCCGTCTTTCCAGTTGGCGCCGGTGTTGGGTGGATTGTGTTCCGCCCAGTCTTGAACGAGTTGCCAGAAGGCTTGGGGGTATTTTTCGTCTTGCGTGAGGGCATAGGCGCGGACAAGTGTGTAGACAAAGGCAAAACGGTTCGGTTCCCAGATGAATTTGATATCAGTGGTTGAGTCATCGGAGATTTGAGACCAGTGTTTATTAATGTCATTCTGAGGGAGCGTTCTTCGCGACCGAAGAATCTCTGATTGCATTGGTAGAGATCCTTCGCCGCTATCGCTCAGGGTGACATGATTCCAAGCAGGAGGAAAGCCAGTTTTGAGATATTCGTGAGAGAAGTATTTGAGTTCGCCGTTGAGGAGTTTATTTGCTTCTTCGATGGCGGTGTTGCCGTAATAATTAGGGCGAGGGGACCCCGCCCCGACGGACGCGACAGGCGCGAAAAATTTAGGGGCATTTGTTTTGCGCCATTGGGCGTAGGAATCAGAATCGGAGGGGATGGTGGGTTTGAGCCACGTTGAGAGCGGACGGTCTGCCCAGGCGTATTGCGGGGTCTGCTTACGAATAAGCCCGGTGCGGAAGCGGAAGGCGTAGGCGAGGCGAAAGGCTGACCAGCGTGGACCCAGTTCGAGGAAGAGTGAGGCGAGGGTTTTTATCCGATTGAGCATGTGAAAAGAATTTAACCACAAAGGGCACAAAGTACACGAAGGAAAATCTTTAAACCTTTGTGCCCTTCGTGTCCTTTGTGTTTAAAGAACGAACATAACGAGAAAGAAACAGCCAGAGAAGCGGAAGTCCGATGATGATTACGGGCGGGGCGTAGGGTTGCCCCCAGGACCAGGCGTAGGCGAGGGCGGCGGCGAGGAGGGTGAGCAGAATGTAGAGCGCGCTGACTTGGGCGTGTTTGTAGCCGCCGATGATGAGACGTTGATAGAGGTGTGTGCGATGCGCGTCGAAAACGCGTTCGCCTTTGAGGGCGCGGCGGATGAAGGTGACGCCCGCATCCATGATGAAGGTCCACATCAGGAGGGTGCCGAGCATGAGGGCGTCGCCGCCTTTGTCGGCGGAGAGCAATGGGAGAACCGCGAAAGTGTAACCGAGGAAGGTGCTGCCAGCGTCGCCCATGAAAATTTTGGCGGGTGACCAGTTGTGAAAGAGAAATCCCAAACTGACCGCGGCGATGGCGAGCGCAACCCAATAGACGAAGTGTTGATTCGTGTTTGCGGCGAGGAACATCCAACCGAAGGCGGCAGAGAGAGCGACACCACCCGCGATACCATCGATGCCGTCCATGAAATTGTAGGCGTTGGTAAGACCGACGATCCACAGGAGGGTGATGATGAAGCCGACAGCACCGAGTTGCAGTTGTCCGAAGAGCGGAATAGTGACCGATTTGAAATAACCCATACCAAGCACGGACGCGAGTGCGACCAAGCCTTGCACGGCAAAGCGGGCACGCGGACTGAGCGAATGGACGTCGTCTCGCCAGCCGAGGTAGGCAATGACCGCACCGCAGACGAGGTAGATGAGGCTATGAATTAAGTTTGAATTGATTGCTGCGAAAATCCCCGCCGCGAGGACTACGATGACAATAGCTACGCCCCCGCCGCGGGGCGTGGGCGCGGAATGAGAACTGCGCTCGTTCGGATGGTCGATGATGCGGCGGCGTTCGGCGTATTGACGGATGATCCACACGCCGAGGGCGGAGAGGATGGTGAGGAGTGCGAAGATGAGGATGGATGTCACGGGGTGATTCTAAACGAGAAATCAAGCAAAAGGCATAACGCGAATAGCACTAATAAGTGAATATAGTTTTTTCTGCCCTCGTATTTGTATAATGTGCAAATTTAAGTTTAGCGATTAACTAGGCTTAAAAATGAAAGTGTTATCCACGAAGCACACGAATTTTCACGAAGACGGGTTTTTTGTGTGCTTCGTGAACTTCGTGGAAATTTCCCCAAAGGAATTCCTTATTTTATTACTTCTCTCACCTGCAAATTCGAATAGGCGACGCCCAAATTCGTCTCGCCGTTGGGTTCGGCGACGATGTGCAATTTACCCATCTTGTAGCGGTTATCTTTGAGCGAAGTTGCCAGCACACCGTTCAGGTACACGCGCATTTTTTCGCCGTCCATGATAACGCGCAGGCGGTTGGTCACGTCCATGCCTTTGCGCAGGGAGGCGTGAGATGTCCAGTCTACGAGGGTGTTCCATTTGAAGTCTTTGCTATTTTCTTGAGTGGTAAAAAAGCCGATGTTGTACGAACCCAACGGGGAAATATAAACTGCATACCCGCCTTCACTGTTCATGCGTGGATAAAACCCAGCCGTGATCAACTTCTCATCCCCTTCGGTGAATTTGATGCTAATACTGGCGTCGAAGTCATCTAAAAAGCCGGAGCTGATGAGGACGTAATAGGAATTGATGCGCGGTTTATACCGTCCGCGCAGTTCGGGGGGATTGCCTTTGTGAAATGAAATCTCACCATCACAGATTATCTCCCAGCCAGGCATTGTGTCGCTCCCAAAGTCCGCGCCGAGGAGCAGGTCACCCATGTCTGGTTCGGGTGTGGCAGTCTTGGACATGCGAAAGGTCGTGCCACAAAATTCGCAGGTGGCAATGTCATTTTTGAGAGAGGCAGCAGAGAGCACTGCTCCACAGTTAGGACAGTTCAAGGCTTTCATAGGTTGAAATTATAAGACCTTATTTTCATTTCACCATTTCAATTGCAGTCTTCACTATCACATCACGCACCGCATAGCCGTCGAAGCCTGCCTGTTCCATGCCGAGAATGACCGCTCCCACCACAGGCGGGCAGTTCAATCGGATCAATTTCGCCTGCGGGC
>VFQT010001733.1_pt1 | contig 24978 bp, 26 predicted proteins | sample 3512381 | NCBI WGS metagenome assembly VFQT01 (sample SAMN10412376, study PRJNA504923) | tailings metagenome | isolation source: Relicate 2 Philex TSF3 active mining site | place: Philippines: Tuba, Benguet | collected 2017-08-29
GTTTTGTCTGTGACAGAAGTTAAAACAGAACCCCCTTCAGCAAGTCCCAAAAATCCAAATCCTTGCTCGCGATAGTTGTTACTCCAAGAAGGCCAAGTTCCAGAAAAGTGAGCCAGCACGATTTGGTCATTTAAAAGATTCAATCCAGGTCCTAAATCTTGACCATTTGGCATCACAACTTTTTTTCCAAAAAGCATGGCCCCAGCACTTGAGCCCATAATGATCGATCCATTTGCAATAGCTTCTCGTAAAGATTCTTCAGCTTTTGTGTTTATAAAAGTATTGGTCAATCTGCTGGGAGTTCCACCTGCAAAATAAATGCTTTCAGCATTTTTTAATTCTGAAAGATTACTAGAGTTTAAATCAGAACTACTTAAAATATTACTTTTCTTTGTCTTGATTCCTAGATTTGAAAAATAACTTTTAGCAGTTTCATAAGCTAAATCTTGAGTTGGAAAGGGCGCAGTAACGACTACAAGCAGTTCACTATTTATATTCTTTCTTAAACTTAAAGCTTTTAAATCTGCTTCTTCATATTCAGAATTAAATTCATTGCCACCAGAAGCAAGAATCCAGCTATTCATTTAGGCAGTTTTTCTATCCAAATACCAAGTTCTTAAACCTGTGACGATTGAGCCAATAATAAAAAATGCTGCTATGGCATAAGCCGCATTTCTCACGGCAGGAATTGTTGCAGCATAAAAACCAGTCAACGTAATTCCCGCGCCCCAACTAAGTGCGCCTACAAAATTACTTGATAAAAATTTGTAATAATTCATTTTTCCTATTCCTGCAACAGCAGGAATTATGACTCTGGCCCAAGGCATATATCTGGCAACTACCACTGCCCACCAGCCATATTTAAGATAAAAATTCTCTGTTTTCTTAATCGCTTTTTGAGTTTTTGGTCCACCACGCTTATCCAAATATGGTCTTCCATAATGTCTTCCTAAAACGAATCCAACTTGATCACCTAAAAAAGCAGCTATCGCAACTCCGGTTACTAAAATTGCAACATTTATATTTTTACTACTTGCCGCAACAAGACCTGCTGCAAACAAAAGTGAATCGCCAGTTACAAATGGAACAAATGCTCCTACAAAAAGACCAGTTCCAACAAAAACTAAACCCCAAACCACAATATAAAAAATAAATGGACCAAAAACATCAAGCCAGTTATTCAATTGACCGTCAAGTGCTGCTTGGGGAATTAGTAAATTGTTTATCATTTGTTTTCCAGCATATTTGATGATTTCGAAATGTGCACTAAGAGATAAATCACTAGACTGAAAGAGTGAAACATACTGCAGTTCTTTTTGATTTAGATGGAACATTAGTTAATTCCAAACCTGCAGTGGAACGTGCTTGGATTCAACTTGCTGAAGAAGCCTCGATTCCTCTTGAAAAAATGGTTGGTTTACACGGCATACCTGCAGAGCAGTCGTTGCGAAAACTTTTACCTGACCGAAGCGAAAAAGAAATAGTTAAATGGGTAGAAAGAATTGAATATCTTGAAACTTCTGACACAAATGGTGTAGTTGCTATTGATGGCGCCATCGAATTGTTAAAAAAGTTGGATGAAAAAAAAATTTCCTGGACCATAGTAACTTCTTGCACAATTCCTCTAGCTTTATCAAGGGTTAAAGCAGCCGGTATACCGTTTCCAGAAAATTCAGTAACTTTTAATGATGTTGAAAAAGGTAAACCATTTCCAGATCCATTTTTACTTGGCGCAAAAAGATTAGGAATGAATCCACAAGATTGCGTGGTTGTAGAAGATGCTCCTGCAGGAGTTGTTGCTGGTAAAGCTGCAGGTTGTGTTGTGGCAGCCGTTTTAACTTCGCACGAAAAACATGAATTATTAATGGCCGATCATCATTTGGAACATCTAAATCAATTGTTACCAATACTTATTTAATGCGCCCCCGGCGTGAGTCGAACACGCGCGCATGCCTTCGGAGGGCAACGCTCTATCCACTGAGCTACGGGGGCAAAAATTTTTGAACCTAATTAGTTTAGGTTCAATACCCGCCGTCGGATTTTTCTTTCAGCAACAAAACTCATAACAGGAATTGTGCCTGCTAATAAAACTAACAAAGTTTGTCCCCAAGTCAGATTTGCTTTTCTCGAAATATCAAAACCAAAAACTAAATAAACCATGTAAACGATGCCATGCACTTGGGCAAACCAAGGGATTTCAGGTCCCAAAGTGTATTTAACAATTATTTCTATAGTAAATAAAACTAAAACCACACCGGCAAGGTAGGAAATAAAGCTGTATCTCTTTAAGGCAATTTCCAATTACTTGCCACCTTTCTTCAATTGTCCAATACTAACTAGATATTCATCTTTAAAGAATCTATACCAAAACCATGCAAGAGCAAGAGCAAAAAAGATCCATTGAAAAGCATAAAAAGTGCTTTGCAGATTTACTACAACTTCTCCAGTGACTTGATCAATTCTTTCTCTTCTAATCCACTGCCATAGCCCAAGTCTTAGACAAAAAACTATTCCGACGATAGTAGCGACATGAAAAAGGATCCATTTTTTCTGAAAAGCGATTTTCCACATATAAATAAGAGTATGGCGCAAACTATTTCTAACTGAGCAACTGCCTACGATTAGTACATGACTCCAGAAGAACTCAGCAATTTAATAAGTAAAGCTACGAAGTCATTAATTGCTGCTCAGAAAATTGAAATAGTCGAATTGCCTGAGATAAAAATTGAAAGACCAAAAAGTAAAGATCATGGGGATTTTGCCAGCAACATTGCTTTAGCGCTAGCTAAACCTACTGGAAAAAATCCAAGAGAAGTTGCACAACTTTTGGTAGACGAATTAAAAGCAGAAAAAAGTATCAAAAAGATTGAAATTGCTGGACCTGGATTTTTAAACTTCACTTTAGATACCGCAAGCTTGGGTGAACTTGCTCGAGTAATTGTGGAACAAGGTAAAGATTTTGGTAAAACTGACACTTTAAAAAATCAAAACATAAACGTTGAATTTATAAGTGCTAATCCAACTGGTCCTCTTCATTTAGGTCACACCCGTTGGGCAGCAGTTGGCGATGCGATTGCCAGGGTTCTTGCCGCAAGTGGGGCAAAAGTTGTTAGAGAATTTTATATAAATGATCGTGGAATTCAGTTGGATAAATTTGGCGAATCTATTTATTCTGCAGCAAATGAATTACCGATTCCAGAAGATGGTTATCACGGTTCTTATGTAAAGGAAATAGCAAAAGAAATTATTCAAGAACATCCAGAATTCTTAAAACAAAGTAAACATGAACAAATTGTCTCTTTTAGAGAAGCAGGATATAAGAAACAATTAAAACAACAACAAGATGTATTAGATAATTTCCGTACCCATTTTGATGTCTGGTATTCGGAACGTTCTTTACATGATTCAAATGCGGTTGAAAAAGGTTTAGAAAAACTTAAACAACACGGTCACGTTTTTGAAAAAGATGGAGCTTTATGGCTTAGAACAACTGATTTCTTTGACGATAAAGATCGGGTTTTAATCAAAGCAGATGGCGAATACACCTATTTTGCTTCAGACACTGCTTATTACGTTGATAAAAGAAACAGAGGTTATGACGTAAATATTTACCTGTTGGGAGCAGATCATCATGGATATGTAAACAGACTTCGAGCTGTTGCCGCTTGCGCGGGAGATGATCCAGATAAAAACATTGAAGTTTTAATTGGTCAACTTGTAAAAATGTTTAAGAATGGTCAAGAAGTAAGACTAAGTAAGCGCGCTGGAAACATGATCACTTTGGAAGATTTAGTTGAAGAAGTTGGTGTGGATGCAGCAAGATATTCATTGATTAGATATCCAGTTGATACTCCGCTTACCTTAGAAATTGAATTACTTACTTCTCACACAAACGATAATCCTGTTTTCTATGTTCAATATGCGCATGCACGTATTAGTTCTGTGTTAAGAACAGCTGAAGAAAAAAAACTGAATTGGTTAAACAACAAATTTAAACCTGGAGTTTTAACTACCAGTCAAGAAACAGATTTATTAACTGCACTAAGTGAATTTCCAAGAATTGTCACAACATCCGCACAACTAAGGCAGCCTCACAGAGTGGCTAGATATCTAGAAGAACTTGCTACTTTTTATCACTCCTTTTATGCAGCCTGTCGAGTGCTTCCTCAAGTGGACGAGGAAGCAACTGAGGAAAATTACGCTCGCCTAATGTTGTGTGATGCCACCAGGCAGGTTTTGGCAAATGGATTGGATTTATTAGGGGTAAGTTCCCCACAAAGAATGTAAAACCTAGAGAGTCACTGTTCCAAAATAAGCCTTTTTAGTTTAGGGTCTAAAACATGACAAAATTAAAAACCCTTTTCGTAAGTGCAATCTCAATCGCATTAACTGTTTCTCTAGGTGCAAATGCAGCATCTGCATCTGATGGAGCAAGTCCACTATCTGGTTTACCAGGTGGAGCAGGAAAACCTGTTGTGATGGTGAAAATTGACAATGTAAGACCTGCAAGACCTCATGTAAATATTTCTAAAGCAGATTTAGTTTACGTTGAACAAGTTGAAGGTGGCTTAACCAGAATTGCTGCTATGTACAACACAAACTTTCCAACCAAAGTTGGTCCAGTTAGATCTGCACGTATTTCAGATTTAGAAATTCTAAAACAATTCGATAAGCCAGGTTTTGCATATTCTGGTGCAAACAAAGCACTTCTTCCAAAAATTGCGAAAGAACCCCTAGTTAGATTTGGTCCAAGTTTAAATGGAGCAAGATATTCAAGAGATTCCTCAAAGCGTATTCCTCATAATTTAATTTTGAACTTGTCAGCAACAGTTAAAGCTGCTAAGTCAAAATTAGGTGCAGCAAAAGATATTGGCTTAGTTTTCTCAGAAACTGCACCAACTGGTGGAAAAGCAACGTCTTCTTTCAAAGCATCTTGGCCTGCATCAAGTGTGAGTGGCAAATGGAATGGTGATGGTTGGGCAATTGCATTAGATAACTCTCCACAAAAAGATAGAGCAACTAGAAAAGCAGTTGTTGCTAAAACTGTGGTGGTGCAACTTGTTACCCAAACCGTTTCAGGTTACGGCGATAAATTTGGTGGTAAGACTCCATTAGTTAAAACTGTTGGATCAGGCAAAGCTTTCATCTTGAGAGACGGCCAAAGATTCGAAGGTGAATGGTCCAGACCTTCAGCAGGTGCTGGTACTACTTACACAGTTAGCGGTGCCCAAATGCCATTTGATGTTGGTCAAGTTTGGGTATTGCTAGTACCAAATAATTCAAAAGGAAAATATTCTTTCAAATAATTAACGAATATTTCACACCTTTATGGGTGGGAAATCTTTATGTTCGGTTAATCTTGAACATGAGAGATTTCCCACCCAAACTTTTTTAGGAAAAATATGTCAGATTCAAAAGTTGCAGACAATAATGAAATCTCTTCCCACATTTGGCCTGTAAATGCACACAGGAACAAAAACGGAATTTTAGAAGTTGCCGGTGTTGATGTAATCGAACTAGAAAAGAAATACGAAACTCCACTCTTTATTCTTGATGAAGAAGACGCAGTAATCAGAGCAAAAAGATATGTAAAAAGTTTTTCACAAGTAATCCATAAATCGCTATCAAAACCAACCAAAATTTATTATGCCTCTAAAGCATTTTCTGCTGTGGGATTTTTACAACTTCTAGTGAAAGAAGGCCTTGGTGTAGATGTTGCTACAGAAGGTGAATTAAGAGTTGCTTTAAAAGCAGGATGTAATCCTAAGGAAATCATTTTCCATGGAAATAACAAAGCATTTAACGAATTAGAATTTGCACTAGATGAAAATGTTGGATTATTCGTAGTCGATTCTTATCTTGAAATTGCTAGGCTTGCTCAAATAGCTAAAGACAAAAATAAAAAAGCTAATGTTTTAGTACGAGTGACCGCAGGCATTGAAGCTCACACTCACGAATTTGTCGCTACTGCCCATGAAGATCAAAAATTTGGTTTCTCGTTAGCAGCAGGCCATGCTGATGAAGCAGTTCGACGAGTAATAAAAGATGAGAATTTAAATTTTGCTGGATTACATTCTCATATAGGTTCGCAAATCTTTGATAACAAAGGATTTGAAATTGCAGCCCAAAGACTTGCTCAATTGGCTTCCAGAATAAATCAAGACCATAACGTAGAAATAGAAATGTTAAATCTTGGTGGCGGAATGGGTATTGCTTATATAAATAGTGATAAACCTTTGGAAATTGAATCTATGTCTAAAGAATTAATACAAATAGTTGCAGATAATTTTTCAAACAATGGATTAACAATGCCCCAACTTGCATTTGAACCAGGTAGAGCAATTGTTGGCCCATCAATGATCACTTTGTACAAAGTAGGAACTATTAAAGAAGTTGAGTTAGAAAATGGTGAGAAAAGAACTTACGTTGCGGTAGATGGTGGGATGAGTGACAACATTCGCACAGCTCTTTATGGTGCCAATTACACTGCAGCTTTAGTTTCAAGGCTTTCAACAAAACCAACAATGCTTTCTAGAGTTGTGGGAAAACATTGTGAAAGTGGCGACATTGTGGTCAAGGATTGTTATTTACCAAATGACTTAGCACCAGGAGATTTAATTGCAGTTGCAGCAACTGGTGCGTATAACAGATCAATGTCTTCGCAATACAACTTAGTGTTAAGACCTGCAGTGGTAGGAGTTTACAAAGGTAGCGTGAAAGAAATTTTGCGTCGAGAAACCTTTAAAGATCTTTTTGCAACTGATCCTTTGATGTAAATTTTTCGGTATTAATAATTAAAGCAACACCAAGCAAAATAATTAAGCCACCTACAAATAATGGCCATTTTATTGGTTCACTCAAAATAATAAATCCCAGCAAAACTGCCACAACTGGATTTACATAAGCATATGTTGAAGCAATAGAAAGTGAAGTGTTATTTAATAACCAAATATAAGCTCCATAACCAACAATGGAACCAATTAAAACCATATAAACCCAAGCCCATTTGGAAGTTAATGTCATTTGTGAAATTACTTCGCCATTGACTTTTTCTCCACGAACTAAACCTGCAAGTGTAAGTGCAATACCCCCAAATAACATTTCATATGCAGTTAATACAAAAGGATCTTTTGGAATTGGAATTCTTTGAGTCATAAAAGTTCCAAAAGCCCAAGCAACATTTCCAATCAGAATCATGAACATCCAAAATTTAACTTTTGAAGGATCTGCACCAGGGGCTGGACCAGTTCCACCGGGAAGAACAATTAACGCTACACCTATTAGTCCAATAAAAATTCCTAACAAAGTTATTTTTCTATGTTTTATGCCAACTATTGATTGAAAAATTGTTACCCAGATTGGAAGTGCAGCAATAATTAATGCAGCTATTCCTGAAGGAACATAGCGTTCAGCTAAAGTTAAATTTCCAATTCCAAATCCCAATAACAATCCACCTAAGAAAATAGATGAAAGCAATTCTTTTCTAGTTACTTTCATAGCATTTTTTGATTTAAATAGAGTAAGGATAAAAGCTAAAATAAAACCTGCCGCTAAGAATCTGATACCCATTGAAGTAAGCGGAGGGGCAGATTCAATAACTAATGCGATACCTAAATAAGTGGAACCCCAAACTATATAAACAGTAGTAAGGGCAATCCAAACTTTGCTCGTTATTTGCTTAACCTCAGTAGCCACACCACATTGCACCATATAGATAGTGAGAGACTTAGACATACCTACTTCATAAAAGGGACGATATTCATGCAAAATGACAATCGTCCAATTCGCATTGCCTTGATCGGTGCCGGGACTGTGGGCTCAAAGGTAGCTTCTCTTTTGATTGATCAAGCTCAAGATTTAAAAGCTAGAAGTGGAGCAGCCCTTGAACTTGTTGGAGTTGGGGTAAAAGATACTGCAAAATCAAGACCTGGAATTCCTGCACAATTAATCACTAACAATATTTCAGAATTAATTTCTAAAGATATAGATATTTTGGTTGAAGTTATGGGCGGTATTGAACCTGCCCGAACTCACATTTTGGATGCAATGTCTAGAGGCATCAGTGTGGTGACTGCAAATAAAGAACTACTTGCAAAAGATGGTGCGACTTTATATGCAGCTGCTGAAAAAAATAATGTTGATCTTTATTTTGAAGCAAGTGTGGCAGGAGCCATCCCACTATTAAGACCATTAAGAGAATCTTTAGTGGGAGACAAAGTTAAAAAAGTATTAGGAATTGTTAACGGAACGACAAATTACATTTTGACAAAAATGGATGAAACTGGGGCAAGTTTTGAAGATGCTTTAAAAGAAGCGCAAAAACTTGGTTATGCAGAATCAGATCCAACAGCAGACGTGGGAGGTTTTGATGCTGCTGCAAAAGCTGCCATTCTTGCCCAACTTGCATTTCATACCCGAGTAACAATTGATGATGTTTTTGTTGAAGGAATAACCAAAGTCTCTGCCCATGATGTTAAAGCAGCTAAAGAAATGGGATATGTAATCAAGTTATTAGCAATTGCAGAAAGATTAAACGATGATTCAGTTGTAGTTCGAGTTCATCCTGCAATGATTCCAAGGAGTCATCCATTAGCAAGTGTGCGAGAAGCATTTAATGCTGTTTTTGTTGAAGCACAAGCTGCCGGATCTTTAATGTTCTATGGTCAAGGAGCAGGTGGTGCGCCAACCGCTTCAGCAGTTTTAGGCGATGTTGTTGCTGTTGCTAGAAATAAAGTCAGTGGCAAACGTGGACCTGGTGAAAGTATTTACGCGGATCTAGAAATTAAACCAATAGGACAAGCTGAAACCAGTTATTACATTTCTTTACAAGTTGCTGATAAGCCAGGAGTTTTAGCGCAAATTAGTCAGAAAATTGCCGATCACAATGTCTCAATTGAAACAGTTAGACAAGATGGATTAGTAAATGATGCTCAATTAGTTATAAAAACACATAAAGCTTTAGAAAAAGATTTAGCAAAAACACTTGATGAACTTAAAAACTTAGATTCAGTTAAAGAGATTTCTGACTATATGCGAGTAGAAGGCGAAAACTAGTTTTATGTCTTTAACTACCACAACACATCAATGGCGTGGAGTCATTGAGGAATACAAAAATAGACTTCCAATTAATTCAAAAACACCAATTGTAACTTTGGGTGAAGGTGGAACTCCGCTTGTTTATGCATGCACTTTGAGTGAAATGTTAAATAATCAAGTTTATTTAAAAGTTGAAGGCATGAATCCAACTGGTTCATTTAAAGATCGAGGCATGACTGTGGCAATTTCTAAGGCAGCTGAAAATGGTGCAAAAGCAGTAATTTGTGCTTCAACTGGAAACACTTCAGCATCTGCAACTGCTTATGCAGTTAAAGCTGGAATGACAAGTGCTGTATTGATACCGGATGGAAAAATTGCTATGGGAAAACTTGCGCAAGCTATTGTGCATGGAGCAAAAGTTTTACAAGTTCAAGGAAATTTTGATGATTGTTTAGTTTTGGCAAAAGATTTAGCAGAAAATTATCCAGTTGCATTAGTTAACTCAGTGAATCCAGATCGAATTGAAGGACAAAAAACTGCCTCTTTTGAAGTAGTAGATCGGTTAGGAGATGCTCCTGATTTACACGTGTTACCTGTTGGAAATGCAGGAAATATAACTGCATATTGGAAAGGTTATGTTGAATATAAGAACGATTCGATTTCAACAAAGTTGCCACAAATGTGGGGATTTCAAGCAGCTGGTGCATCTCCAATTGTGGATGGAAAAATTGTGGAAAAACCAGAAACTATTGCTACAGCAATTCGAATAGGTAATCCTGCTTCTTGGCAACAAGCATTAACTGCAAAAGATGAATCAAAAGGAAGAATTGAAAAAGTAACTGATGAACAAATCCTTGCTAGTTATCATTTATTAGCAGAAAAAGAAGGAGTATTTGTTGAACCTTCATCTGCTGCAGGAGTGGCGGGATTATTAATGTTGAAAGAAAAAAATGATTTACCTAAAGACAAAGTAATAGTCATAACTGTTACTGGTAATGGTTTGAAAGATCCTCATTGGGCACTTGAAGGTGCCAAAGATCCAATTAAAGTTTCAGTCGATGCAGATTCTGCTGCAAAAGCATTAGGTTTTTAAATGAGTAAATTTTCAGGAGCAGTTCGAGTAGTAGTTCCTGCCACAAGTGCAAACTTAGGTTCAGGATTTGATTCATTAGGAATTGCTTTATCTCTTTTCGATGAAGTCGAAGCATCTTTTACTGACAAACCAGGTGTTTTAGTAGATGTTGATGGTGAAGGAAGAAATTCCTTACCAAGAGATGAAAATCATCTAATTGCAAATGTAATGTTAAAAACTTTTTCTTACCTTTCAGTTCCAGTAAATGGACTTTATATTCGTTGTATTAATCGAATTCCGCACGGAAGAGGACTTGGTTCATCTGCTGCTGCTATTACTGCGGCAGTTATTGCAGCAAGAGCTTTAGCGGGAACTCAAGGAACCAGAATGGATGATGCAGGTGCTTTGGAATTAGCAAGTGCTATTGAGGGACATCCTGACAATGTAGCCGCGTGTTTACTTGGTGGTTTCACAGTTTCTTGGATTGATGAAAATTCATTAGCAAAAGCGATTAAATTAAATCCTCATCCTTCAATTATTCCCGTAGTTTTCATTCCAAAATTTATTGTGGATACTGAACAAGCACGAGCACTTTTACCAAGTCATGTGCCACATAAAGATGCAGCATTTAATTTATCTAGAAGTGCACTATTAGTTCATGCCATTAGTCAAGATCCAAATTATTTATTTGAAGCAACTGCAGATCGTATACACCAGGAATATAGAAGACCAGCTATGCAATCTTCAACTGCTTTAGTAACTCAGCTAAGAAATAAAAAACATGCTGCCTTTATTTCAGGTTCTGGGCCAAGTGTTTGCGTCTTAACAAATTCAGAAAATCTAGAGGAAGTTTTATCTATGGTTTCTGATGAATTTGAGGTTCAACAATTATCTTTTTCACCAACCGGTGCGAGCATTTCCTAGGGACTTCTATCCCCAAGGCTAGAAGCCAGGTCCTGAACCTGCTATTCTTTAAGTGTCCGGCCGATCTTGGCCAAAGATGGCAAATCAAAAACAAATTCGCTAACTTTTAAAACCAAAATAAACAGGTCCGGATCTCTCATAAGAATCCTTCAAGGTTAATTTTTGTGAAAGAAATTGAAAGGAAATATTTTTAAGGTGACTGACACCTCTTCAATGCTCTTGCCTGAATTAAGACAAGTAGCCGCAGGTTTAGGAATTCCTGATTCTGCAACTATGCGAAAAAGTGAATTGATTGAAGCAATTGAACAACACGGAAATGGTGGAAAGAAAAATATGACAACTTCTGACATTCCAGAAGACGATGTAATTGAAGAATATAGAGATGAAGTAGAAGTTAGAGCTCCACGCGAAGATCGCGAAGAAGATCGCTCATTTAACAGAGAAGAAAGAAATTATTCAAGAGAAGATCGAGGTTTTAGAAGAAACGATCGCACAGACCGAAATGATCGCAATGATCGAGGCGACAGAAACGATCGTCAAGATAGAAACGGTAGAAGTAGATTCCGTGATCGTGGCAATAGAAGAGAGCGCGAAGATTACGAAATTAAAGAAGACGATGTATTACTTCCTGTAGCAGGAATTATTGATTTATTAGAAAACTATGCATTCGTTAGAACTTCAGGTTATTTACCTGGTCCAAACGATGTTTATGTATCTATGGGCTTGGTTCGTAAATATGGATTGCGTAAAGGTGATGCTGTCACAGGTTCAATTCGTCAACCAAAAGAAGGCGAACAAAGACAAAAATTTAATCCTCTAGTAAGAGTTGAAACCATTAATGGTTTAACTCCAGAAGAATCTGCTAAAAGATTAGATTTTTCAAAACTTACACCTTTATATCCTCAAGAAAGATTGAGATTAGAAACTGATCCTTCTAACTTAACAACCAGAGTTATTGATTTAGTTGCACCAATTGGTAAAGGTCAACGTGGATTAATTGTTTCTCCACCAAAAGCTGGTAAAACTATGGTGCTACAAGCAATTGCTAATGCGATCACAACAAATAATCCTGAAGTTCATTTGATGGTTGTTTTAGTTGATGAACGTCCAGAAGAAGTTACCGATATGCAACGTTCTGTTAAAGGTGAAGTTATTGCTTCAACTTTTGATAGACCAGCAGAAGATCACACCACTGTTGCAGAACTTTCAATTGAAAGAGCTAAACGTTTAGTTGAAATGGGTCATGACGTTGTGATCCTGCTTGATTCCATGACTCGTTTAGGTCGTGCATATAACTTGTCAGCTCCAACTTCCGGAAGAATTCTTTCTGGTGGTGTTGATTCAGCTGCACTTTATCCTCCAAAGAAATTCTTTGGTGCTGCTAGAAACATTGAAAATGGCGGATCGTTAACAATCATTGCTACTGCTTTGGTTGAAACAGGTTCTCGTATGGATGAAGTTATTTTCGAAGAATTCAAAGGCACTGGAAATATGGAATTAAAACTTGATCGAAAACTTGCAGATCGAAGAATATTCCCAGCCGTTGATGTTGATGCTTCAGGAACTAGAAAAGAAGAAATTCTTCTCTCACAAGAAGAACTAAAAGTTATTTGGACTCTAAGAAGAGTTCTTCATGCATTAGAGCCTCAACAGGCAATAGAGCTGTTGCTGAACAAGTTGCGTGACACAAAGACCAACTTTGAGTTCCTCATCCAAGTACAAAAGACCACCCCAACAGCTAATGGGGAAGCAACCGAATAAGATTTGGTTACCGAAAAGAAATCGGAGAAATGAAAAGATGAAGCAAGAAATTCATCCAGAGTACGTGGAAACAACAGTTACCTGCTCTTGCGGTAACACTTTTAAAACACGTAGCACTGTGAAAAATGGTCAAATGCATGCAGAAATCTGCAACCAATGCCATCCATTCTTTACAGGTAAACAAAAGATTTTGGATACTGCAGGACGCGTTTCTAAATTCGAAAAGCGTTACGGTAAACAAGCAAAAAAATAGCTTAACTAACAAAACGTCGGACTTTTTAGATGCAACAAATGCATTTAAAAACAGCCGACGTTTTGTTTTTTAATGAAAGTTTTATAGATAGCGAGGTGAATAGTGTTTGAAGGTGTAGTTGATCTTGCTGCAGAACTTGTTGATTTAGAACATCAATTATCTGATCCCAAACTTCATAGTGATCAAAATAAAGCCAAAGCTGTGGGTAAAAGATTTGCAGAATTAAAACCGATTGTGGCTACATGGCGGGAATACCAACAACTTGTAGAAGATTATGAAGCCGCGATAGAGCTAGCAAATGATGATTCCAGTTTCAAACAAGAAGCAGAAAAAATTGCATTAAGAAGAGATGAATTGACAGAGAAATTACAAAAAATGCTTATTCCCAGAGATCCTATGGATGGCAAAGATGTAATCGTCGAAGTTAAATCAGGTGAAGGCGGAGAAGAGTCAGCACTTTTTGCTGGTGATTTAGTTCGAATGTATTTAAGGTTTGCAGAGAAAAAAGGTTGGAAAGCAGAGTTAATTGATGCAGTTGATTCCGATATGGGCGGATACAAAAACGCGTCAATCGCAATTAAAGCAAGAGGAAATACTGAAATCGGTGATGCACCATATGCATGGATGAAACACGAAGGCGGTGTTCATCGTGTGCAAAGAGTTCCAATCACAGAATCACAAGGAAGAGTTCATACTTCAGCGGCCGGTGTTTTAGTTTTCCCAGAAGCCGAAGAAATTGATGTACAAATTAACAATGAAGATTTAAGAGTCGATGTCTATCGTTCCAGTGGTCCTGGTGGTCAAAGTGTTAACACAACAGACTCAGCAGTAAGAATTACACACATTCCAACTGGAATTGTGGTTTCTTGTCAGAATGAAAAAAGTCAGTTACAAAATAAAGAAAGTGCTTTAAGAATTTTAAGAGCTAGATTACTTTCTGCAGCCGAAGAAGAAAGAGCAGCTAAAGATGCTGCTTCAAGAAAATCACAAGTTAGAACTGTGGATAGATCAGAAAGAATTAGAACTTATAATTTTCCAGAAAATCGTCTGACAGATCATAGGACTGGATTTAAATCACATAATTTAGATCAAATTTTAAATGGAGATTTAGGACCAGTATTGCAATCTTGTGTTGATCAAGAAATATCTCAAAAGTTAGCTGAGGTTGGAGAAACTCGTTGAGTAAAATAACAAGAAGCGTTCTTGTTGATATCGAATTGCGTTTAAAAAATGCAAATGTGCCAAGTCCTAGATTTGATGCTGAAAGTCTTGTGGCATTTGTTCTAAAAACCAATAGAAGTAGAGTTAGTTTAACTCCTGAAATAACAGATGATCAATATAGAGAGATAGACAAGTTAGTAGAAAAAAGAGTCAGAAGAATTCCCTTGCAACATTTAATTGGTGAGCAAGGATTTAGGCATTTAGTTTTAAAAGTTGGAAAAGGTGTTTTTATTCCAAGACCAGAAACTGAAATGTTAGTTGAGTCTGTTATTCGTTACTTGAAAGAAAAAAATCAGGAAAAATTACTAGTAGTTGATTATTGTTCGGGTTCAGGAGCAATTGCATTATCTATTGCAAAAGAGGTTGCTAATGTAGAGGTTTTTGCAATTGAAAAATCTCCAGAGGCATTTGAATTTTTAAAGTACAATTTTGAAAATTATAAAGAAGAAATCACTTCACATCATTCACAAGTTCATTTAATAAATAAAGATATAAATGATGAGATCATTGAACTTAATAATTTAAGCGGTAAGTTTGATGTCGTGGTTTCAAATCCACCATATATTCCAGAAAACATGGTTCCCAAAGAAATTGAGGTAAAAGACCACGATCCCGCAGTTGCACTTTTTGGTGGAAAAGATGGACTTGAGATAGTGAGAATAGTGATAAAAAAAGCACAAACACTATTGAAACAAGGTGGAATGGTGGCAATAGAACATTCTGACCAACAAGGAAACATTGCCGATGAGTTATCAGTGCCATATTTATTAACTGAAACAAAAGTTTTTGAAAAAGTTGAAGATAGAAAAGACTTAAATGCTTTACCAAGATATTGCATAGGTTTTAAAAAATGATAAGAAAATTTGACATGCAAAACGTATTTGAAAGAAAAACAGGTTTTGAATCTGCAGCAGCTGCTGCAAGACGTGGTGATTTAGTAGTTTTTCCAACAGACACGGTTTACGGCTTAGGCACCGATGCTTTTTCTCGAATTGGACCAGAAAAATTATTAAATGCAAAAGGTAGAGGTAGAGATATGCCTATTCCAGTTTTGGTAGGACATGCAAAAGCTTTAGAAGGTTTAGCATTCCAATTAGATGCTGTTACTAAATCACTAGCGGAAGCATTTTGGCCAGGTGGATTAACAATTATTGTGAAAATGCAACCGACTTTAAGTTGGGATTTAGGTGAAACCAATAACACTGTTGCAATAAGAATGCCTTTAAATCCAGTTGCAATTGAATTATTAAATGTTGTCGGCCCTATGGCAGTTAGCAGCGCAAACAAAACAGGTCAACCAGCTGCTACAAATATTGATGAGGCAATTGCGCAATTAGAAGATTCAGTCACTATCTATTTGGATGGTGGAAAAACTCCTGGAAATATTGCTTCAACCATTATTGATGTTTCACATAGTGAAAAAAGAATTGTCAGACAAGGTGTGATTTCTGTTGAGGAGATTCGTCAAGTAGTGCCAGATGTAGTAGTTGTGGCTTAGACTAAAACATAACAATTTAAGGAGAAAATAAAAGTGGCAAATGAAACTTTTTGGGGACCAGATTGGGATCAATTAGAACAACAAGATCCTGAAATTTCTTCTCTCTTATTAAAAGAATTAGATAGAGCAAGAAATGGACTTCAATTAATTGCCAGTGAAAATTTCACATCTCCTGCAGTACTTGCTGCCTTAGGTAGCACTTTCAGTAATAAATATGCAGAAGGATATCCAGGAAAACGATATTACGGTGGCTGTTCTGTTGTCGACGAAGCTGAATTAATTGGAATTGAAAGAGCTAAAAAATTATTTGAAGCAGAGCATGCAAATCTTCAACCTCATTCTGGAGCAAATGCAAATTTAGCTGTATACGGAGCTTTCACTAAACCAGGTGATTCAGTTTTAGCAATGAGTCTTGCCCAAGGTGGACATTTAACTCATGGTTCACCAGTTAGTTTTTCAGGAAAATGGTTTAACCCAATTGGTTATTCAGTTGATCCAATAACGGAATTAATTGATTATGACAACGTAAGAGATTTAGCTAAACAACACAAACCAAAAATGATCGTGGCAGGTGCAACTGCTTATCCTCGTTTAATTGATTTCAAAGTTATGAGGGAAATTGCTGACGAGATTGGAGCAATTCTTTGGGTTGATGCTGCGCATTTCATTGGTTTGGTTGCAGGTAAAGCAATACCAAGTCCAGTTCCATATGCAGACGTTGTTTCATTTACAACTCACAAAGTTCTTAGAGGTCCTCGCGGTGGAATGATTGTGTGCAAAGCACAACATGCCCAAGCAATTGATAAAGCAGTATTTCCCATGATGCAAGGTGGACCACTTATGCATGCAGTTGCTGCAAAAGCTGTTGCATTAAAAGAGTGCGCCAGTGTTGAATATCAACAATATGCAAAAAAAGTCGTAGAAAATGCTCAAGCATTATCTGAAGGATTAAAGAACGAAGGCATGCGTCCAGTTAGTGGTGGAACAGATACTCATTTAGTTCTATTAGATATTTCGCCATTATCTGTCACAGGTAAAGAAGCAGAAAAAAGATGTGATGCTGCAAAAATCACTTTAAATAAAAATCCAATTCCAAACGATCCGTTGCCACCAATGACAGCAAGTGGTATCAGAGTAGGAACACCGTCTGTCACAACTCAAGGAATGGGTGTGCCAGAAATGAAGAAAATTGCTTCATTTATTGCGCGCGCTGTTAAGAGTGATCAAGAGTTAGATAAAGTTGCACAAGAAGTTACCCAACTTTGTAAAGCGTTTCCTGCATATAAAAGAGGCTAATTAATTGTGCGTGAGTATCTTTTAGTTTTACTTGCCACTGCATTTATAACTTATTTAACAACTCCTATTGCAAGATATACCGCACTTCGTTTTGGTTTCATGGCAAAAGTAAGAGATCGAGATGTGCATGATCGTCCAATTCCTAGACTTGGTGGGCTTGCTATGGTTCTTGGTTTACTTGCAGGATTATCTTTGGCATCACAATTACCTTTAATAAGTAATGTGTTTAAAGATGGTTCACAGATAAGAGCGTTACTTGCAGGTTGTGCAATTTTAGTTTTGTTAGGTGCAATAGATGATAAATGGTCAATTGATGGCCCAACAAAATTAGCTGGACAAACATTAGCTGCAGCAGTAATGGCTTCCCAAGGTATTTCTTTAATTTGGCTTCCACTTCCATTTGTGCAAGGAACATTAAGTTTGGATCCTTTAACAGGAGTTTTATTAACAGTTTTAATAGTTTTAATTACTGTAAATGCAGTTAATTTTGTTGACGGGTTAGATGGTTTGGCTGCTGGTGTAGTTGGACTTGGTGCAGCAGCATTTTTTGCATACAGTTATTTATTAAGCGTGGAATTTGGTTTTTCTCGGGCAACTTTGCCAACTTTAATTTCAGCATTATTAGTTGGAATCACTTTAGGTTTCTTACCTCACAACATGTTTCCAGCCAGGGTATTTATGGGAGATACAGGTTCAATGTTGATTGGTTTGATGTTGGCCGCTTGTGCAATTACATTGACTGGCCAAACAGATCCTGGAGCGTTAGAACTCACTTCAGTATTACCTAGCTTTTTACTTATTCTTTTACCTTTAGCTGTGATTGCTGTTCCTCTAATTGATTTAGCCTTAGCTGTTTTGAGAAGAACTAGAAGGGGTGCAAATATTTTCACTCCAGATAAAGAGCATTTACATCATAGACTTTTAGAGAGAGGGCACTCTCATAGAAGAGCAGTGATGCTTATGCATGCTGGAACTGCACTACTTGCATTTGCAACCGTAAGTACAGCGTTTATCCCATTTCTATATTCATTATCATTTTTAATTGCAGGTCTTTCATCGTTGATTTATTTTGGTAGAAGAAGAGATCCAAAAGTTGTAGAGGTGAATTAATTGACCACTGAAACAAAAATCATAGTTGCAGGTTTTATACCAACTTCCATTGTGGGAATTGGTTTTTCAATTGGATCTGCATTTTTCACAGATGCACAAGCGGCCTGGTCAGCATTAGGTGGATTATTCTTAACTTTGGCTTTTTTTGTTTTTGGACAATACATTATTAGCCGTGTGCTTTTGACCAAGCCTGAACTTGGACTAGGTGTTGCCATGTTGGTGTATTTGACTCAATTAATTGTGTTACTAGTGTTAATAATGTTACTAAGAGATGCAAGTTGGCTTAATGGGCAATATTTTGGCATCTCGATACTTGCATGCACACTAGCTTGGACATTTGGCTCGATTTGGGTTATGGCAAAAAATAAAACAACTGTGATTGAATCGGTCACCCCTGAAGTTTTAAAAAAGTTAAAAGACGGCTAACCTTTGAAGTGGTGAACGAACAGAAAAACTTTCGAAACCGCAAAACAACCTCAGATGATCCTTGGGCAATTGTGGGTCGTCTAATTTCCGGAATTTTAATTTACGGAGGTTTAGGTTGGTTAATCGGTTCGTGGTTTAACAAAGTTGAAATGTTTGTTGCTGCTGGATCAATTTTAGGAATTGGTTTAGCTCTTTATATGACTTACAAGCAATTAAATATGAAGAATTAACGAAAGGTTTTAATAAATGTGGCCAGAAATGAAAAGTGATTTTCTTGGCTAACTTTATTTCTTTAGCTGAAGTTACTTGCAAATTTGGCGATACTGCTTGTCCTTTCCCAGCACCAGGTGCTGGAATTTTTGTTTGGAAACCAATCACATCTCTAAATTTAGGTATCACCACAATCGATATAACTAAACCAGTTATTTTGGCATTAATTTCTACAGTTATTGTTTCAGTAGTTTTCTTGCTTGCTTTTTCCAGACCAAAATTAGTTCCAACCGGTTTACAAAATGTGGTTGAAGTTGGTTATTTATTTGTTAGAGACAACATTGCTCGAGAGATAATGGGTAAAGACGGTGATCGCTTCGTACCTTTCTTAACTTCTATTTTCTTTTTTGTTTGGACTATGAACGTAATGGCGATAATTCCTGTGGCGCAATTTCCAGTCACTTCTAAGTTTGCATTTCCCGTAGTTTTAGCGGTAATTGTTTGGTTAATTTATATGTTCTTGGGTATGAAAAACCAAGGTGTAGTTGGATATTTTAAAAACATTGCTTTCCCACCAGGAATGCCAATTGGAATTTATCCTCTTTTAACCCCAATTGAGTTGTTATCAACAATCATTATTAGACCAGTAACACTTGCGATTCGTTTATTTGCCAATATGTTTGCAGGACACTTACTTATTACAGTTTTCACAGTTTCTGCTTGGTATCTATTAAATCTTTCTAATTTCGTAGGTATAGTTTCAGTGATTGGTTATCTTGGATCGGCTGTTTCATTCTTTGTGACTATTGTTTTAACGGGTTTTGAAATGTTTATCCAAGCACTACAAGCATTTATCTTTACCTTGCTAACAGCTGTATTTATTTCCAGTTCGTTGCACGCAGAGCACTAAAAAAGATTTCTTGTAGCAAATAGTTACAAGATTTAAGAAAGAAAAGGAAAAAGGGACACATGAGCATCCTCGCGGAAATCTCTGGTTCACTTGGTTCGATCGGTTACGGTCTTGCCGCAATTGGTCCAGGTGTTGGTATCGGCATCATCTTCGGAAACGGTGTGCAAGCAATTGCTCGTCAACCTGAGGCTTACGGTGTAATTCGCCAAAATATGATTTTGGGTTTCGCATTGGCAGAAGCTTTAGCTTTGATTGGTTTCGTTGCACCATTCGTATTCGGCGCATAATTTAACAACAAGAAAAACGGAGAGTGAACATGAACTGGATCCTCGCAGCAGAGGGTGCAGAAGGTGGGAGCAATGTTTTATTGCCACCAACTTATGAACTAGTAATTGGCACAATTGCTTTCTTTACTATCTTCTTTTTACTATCTAAATTGGCTTTGCCAAATATTAGAAAAACATTAGAAGCACGAACAGATGCAATTGAAGGCGGAATTGCCAAAGCTGAAAAACTTCAGCAAGAAGCAGCCACCACATTAAGCCAATATCGTCAAAATCTTGCAGAAGCAAAATCAGAAGCAGCAAAGATTCGTTCAACTGCTGAATCTGAGCGAGCTACTTTAATTAGTGAAGCAAGAAATGAAGCACAAAAAGCAGCTCAAGTTGTTACCCAACAAGCAAATGCACAAATCGAAGTTGAAAAAACTAAAGCAGTTAATGAATTGCGTTTAGATGTTTCAAATTTGGCACTTGGTCTTGCTGAAAAAATCGTCGGAGCCTCTCTTTCTGATGATGCAAAAGCCAAAGCGGTAATAGATCAATTCATCAAAGATCTAGAAAGCGTTAAGGGTAAATAAATGTTAGGTGCAAGCAAGAATTCCTATACTGCATTATTAAAGTCAGTTGATTCAAATAAAGAGATTCAATCTTTTAATGATGCAAAAAGTTTACTTGCTGCTGCAAAAATAATTGCCACCAATAAATCTTTACTAAATACTTTGACTGATTCAGGTTTATCAAATGAAGCAAGATCAGGTATTGCAAAAGATTTACTTACTCAAATTGGTTCAAAATCTGCCGTTGAATTAATAGCTCAAGCAGTAACTCTTCGTTGGAGTGATCCAGAAGATTTAATCAAAGCTCTAGAGGCAAGTGGTTTCAGAGCAGCTTTTGCAGGAAGTGAAAATAGCAATGAACTAGATCGAGTCGAAGATGAAATTTTTGCCTTCGAACGTGCAATTGCAGCAAGTGGGGAATTAGAACTCATGCTTGCAGACCCAAATATAACTAGCGAATCAAGATTGAAAATAATCAATGATTTAGTTGGTAAAACCTTTACTCCTACATCAATTGAGTTAGTTAATTATGCACTTGGTAATCGTCACGGAAGATCAATTACAACTACGTTAAAAGATCTTTCAAAACTTGCAGCAGATAGAAGAGGAAGACTCTTGGCAGAAATTACAACTGCTATTGCACTTTCTGCTGATCAAGAAACAAGATTGGTTAGTGCTCTAAAAGCAATATATAAACAAGATATCCAACTTAAAAAAGTTGTCGATAAAAAAGTAATTGGGGGAGTTGCTGTTCGTATCGGTGATGAAGTTATCGATGGCACAGTTTCAAGCCGAATTGCTCAAATCAAAAAAGAATTAGCGGTATAGGAAACTTCCTGTTTTTACAAAATTTGTAAAAACAGAAAAAAGAGAAGAAAGGCAGTAACCAAAATGACTGAACTCCAGATCAAACCTGAAGATATCCGGAGTGCTATCGAAAAAAATGTTGCCAACTTCAATCCAAAGACAACTAAGGATGAAGTAGGTCGCGTAGCAGAAACTGGCGACGGTATTGCCCGTGTTGAAGGTTTGCCATCAGCAATGACAAGTGAATTACTTGAATTTGAAAATGGCTTATTAGGTGTAGCACTTAACTTAGATGTTGCAGAAATCGGCGCAGTACTTCTTGGAGATTCTTCAGGTATCCAAGAAGGACAAGAAGTTAGAAGAACTGGCCGTGTATTAGAAGTTCCAGTTGGTGAAGCATTCTTAGGTAGAACAGTTGATCCACTTGGAAATCCAATTGATGGATTAGGACCAATCAACGCATCAGCATCTCGTGCTTTGGAATTACAAGCACCAACAGTAGTAGAGCGTCAACCTGTTAAAGAATCTTTAGAGTTTGGTGTTAAGGCAGTAGATGCTATGACTGCAGTAGGTAGAGGACAACGCCAATTAATTATTGGTGATCGTGGCACAGGAAAAACTGCATTAGCAATTGATGCCATTATTAACCAAAAAGAAAATTGGAAATCAGGAGATCCTAAAAAGCAAGTTAGATGTATTTATGTAGCTGTTGGACAAAAAGGTTCCACTATTGCATCTGTTAGAGCGACATTAGAAAAATATGGTGCTTTGGAATACACCACAATTGTTGCTGCAACTGCATCTGATCCTGCAGGATTCAAATTCATTGCTCCATATGCAGGCTCTGCAATTGGTCAGCATTGGATGTATGAAGGAAAAGCTGCATTAATTGTGTTTGATGATTTAACCAAACAAGCTGAGGCTTATCGTGCAGTTTCTTTGTTACTTCGTCGTCCACCAGGTCGTGAAGCTTATCCTGGAGATGTTTTCTATTTACACTCTCGTTTATTAGAGCGTTGCGCAAAATTATCAAACGAATTAGGTGGCGGTTCTTTAACAGGATTACCAATAATTGAAACAAAAGCAAACGACGTTTCTGCATATATTCCAACCAACGTAATTTCTATTACTGATGGTCAAATATTTTTGGAAACAGATCTTTTCAACTCAGGTATTAGACCAGCTATCAACGTAGGTATTTCTGTATCTCGTGTAGGTGGATCTGCTCAACCAAAAGCAATGAGAAAAGTTGCTGGACGTTTACGTTTAGATTTGGCTCAATTTCGTGAATTAGAAGCGTTCGCAGCTTTTGGTTCTGATCTGGATGCTGCTTCTAAACAACAATTGGAAAGAGGATCAAGACTGGTTCAATTATTGATCCAAGGTCAATATGCACCACTTCCAATGGAAAAAGCAGTTGCATCATTATGGGCAGGAACTACCGGAAATCTAGATGATGTGCCAGTTGATGACATTTCTAGATTTGAAGTTGAATTCCACAACTATTTAGATCGCGAACAAAGTGCGGTATTGAAATCAATTAGAGAAACAAGAGATCTAAGTGATTCAGATATCGAAACTTTGAAATCTGCCATCAACAACTTCAAAAAACAATTTGTTAAAGCTAATGGTCAACCACTATTAGTTGACACAGATGTTGAAGCTTTAGCTGAAGAAGATGTTGAACAAGCACAAATCAAGATTCAGAAGAGAGCATAAAGACTAAAAATGGGTGCCCAGTTACGCGTATTTAGAAGACGCATTCGCTCGGTTCAAGCGACCAAGAAGATCACTAGAGCAATGGAATTAATTGCCTCTAGTCGAATCATCAAGGCGCAAAACCAAGTGGCTGCATCCTCTCCTTATGCATCTGCTTTATACAAAGCAGTTTCTTTAGCCGCATCCAATGCCAGAGGAAATCATCCACTTCTTTTGAATAAAACAGATGGTAAACGCTCAGCTGTTTTATTAATAACTGCAGATCGTGGACTTGCTGGTGCATATTCTGCAAATATTTTAAGAGAAGGCGAAAGATTAACTGAACTTTTGAAAGATGAACAAGGAAAAACTGTAGTTCCTTTCATCGTAGGAAGAAAAGGACTTGGCTATTACAAATTCCGTAATAGAGAAGTTGCTGGAAGTTGGACTGGCATTACTGACAGACCAACTTATGATCATGCAAGAGAAATCGCAAAGTATTTACTTGAAATATTTTTAAAACCAGAAGAACAAGGTGGAGTACATGAAATTCAAGTTATTTACACTCGTTTTGTAAATAGAATTTCCCAAGTTCCTGTGGTGCAAAGAATAGTTCCTTTAGAAGTAGTAGAAGAACTTGTGACATCTTCACCAAAGATGACAGAAGTTGATACTCATAAACCAGCATTACCTCTTTATGATTTTGAACCAAGTCCAGAGGCAGTTTTGGATCAATTGTTACCAAAATATATTGAGTATTTGGTTTATGCCGCATTGTTACAAGCAGCAGCTTCAGAACATGCTGCAAGACAACGCGCTATGAAATCAGCAACTGAAAATGCTGAAGAGTTAATTAAGAGTTTGACCAGACGCGCTAATCAAGCTCGTCAGGCCGAAATTACCCAGGAAATTAGTGAAATTGTCGGTGGCGCCGATTCACTAAAGTCCGCAAAATAGGAGAAAAAAAGAAAATGAGCAGCACAACAGATACAAAAAATGTAACCGGTCGAGTTGCACGTGTTACTGGTCCCGTAGTTGACGTAGAATTTCCAGTAGATGCAATTCCAGATCTATTTCATGCTCTATATGTGGAGATCACATTGCCAGGAGCTGAAACTAAAACTTTAACGCTTGAAGTTGCCCAACATATTGGTGATGGAATGGTTCGTGCAATTTCTATGCAACCTACAGATGGATTAGTTCGCGGCGCCACCGTGAAATCATCTGGTGCTCCTATTTCAGTTCCTGTTGGTGACGTAACACTTGGTCACGTGTGGAACACTTTGGGTAAACCACTTGATGTTTCAGAATCAAGTTTGAACATCAAAGAACGTTGGCCAATACATCGTCAACCACCTAAGTTTGACGAACTTGAACCAAAAACAGAAATGTTTGTCACCGGTATCAAAGTTATTGATCTTTTAACACCATATGTAAAAGGTGGAAAGATTGGTTTGTTTGGTGGTGCAGGTGTTGGTAAAACTGTTTTGATTCAAGAAATGATTTATCGCGTTTCTGAAAACTTCGGTGGTGTGTCAGTGTTCGCCGGTGTTGGTGAAAGAACCCGTGAAGGAAACGATTTATTCCTAGAAATGACTGAATCAGGAGTTATCAATAAAACCTCACTCGTGTTTGGTCAAATGGATGAACCACCTGGCACACGTATGCGTGTAGCTTTGGCTGCTTTAACTATGGCTGAATATTTCCGTGATGTACAAAACCAAGACGTTTTGTTATTCATTGACAATATTTTCCGTTTCACTCAAGCAGGTTCTGAAGTTTCAACTTTGCTTGGACGTATGCCATCTGCTGTGGGATATCAACCAACTTTGGCTGATGAAATGGGTCAATTACAAGAACGTATTACTTCTACTCGTGGTAATTCCATTACTTCGATGCAAGCAATTTATGTTCCTGC
>VFQT010001734.1_pt1 | contig 24962 bp, 23 predicted proteins | sample 3512381 | NCBI WGS metagenome assembly VFQT01 (sample SAMN10412376, study PRJNA504923) | tailings metagenome | isolation source: Relicate 2 Philex TSF3 active mining site | place: Philippines: Tuba, Benguet | collected 2017-08-29
GGGCTCGGTCATTCGAGGCCGCGGCTGCACATTCCACCAGGACGCAATGGCGAGGAATTGCTCGCCCTGCTTGCCAATGCCTGCGGACGGGCCGGGGCGGAGGTCGTGATGGAGGCGCGAGTGATCGCCCTCTACGCCGACGCCGACGATCGCGTGCTCGGCCTGCAACTGCAGCGACCCGATGGCAGCGTCGAGCGACTCGGCTGCGAGGCTCTGGTGCTCGCCACCTGTGGCTTTGGCGGCAACCACGCAATGGTGGCGAAACATATCCCGGAGATGGCGACGGCGCGCTACTTCGGGCACGAAGGCAATCAGGGCGATGGCATACGCTGGGGACTCGAACTCGGTGCCGCTGTCGCGGACATGACCGCCTATCAGGGCCTTGGCACTCTGGCCGACCCGCAACAGATCATCGTGCCGCACCCCTTGATGATCGAAGGCGGTTTTCTCGTCAATGCGCGCGGCGAACGCTTTACCCACGAACTCGCCAACATCTCCGGGATGTGCGTGCCGGTGCTCGAGCAGCCGGGCGGCGTAGCGTGGGTGGTGTTCGACGAACGACGCAATCAAGACTGCCTCGCGCACTCGGTCGAGCCACGTCAGTTGCGCGAAGTGGGCGCCATCCGCAGCGCTTCATCCTGGGCCGAACTCGAACGGCTGTGCCAACTACCGGAGGGCAGCCTCGCCAAAGAAAACGCGGCGGTCGATGCCGCCCGCCAAGCCGACGCCAGTGATCGATTTGGGCGATCGTTTGCAGGACTTGAGCCGCTCGAGCCGCCCTATTGCGCGATCCGCGTCACCGGCGCTTTGTTCCACACCCAAGGTGGGCTGCAAATCGACTCCGCCGCGCGGGTGCTGCGCCCCGATGGCCGCCCCCTGCCCAATCTCTATGCCGGGGGCGGCGCGGCCCGCAGTATCTCCGGGCCCGCCGTCACGGGTTACTTGCCGGCCGTCGGTTTGGCGATGGCGATCACTCTCGGGCACATCGCCGGGCGCGCTGCAGCACAGCAGACTCAGCTGGAGGTCGCGTGAAGACCGTGCTCGGCCTGCCCGGCCTGCGGAGCGTCCGTCGGCAGATCACCTACGCCGCAATGTGGCTTGTGTTTGCCTCGCTCATCGGCGCGCTCGAGGCGGCCGAAGTCCACGATATCGCCTACGCCCCACCCGGGGAGTCTCGCCTCATCCCACTGCGTGTATCCGCACCCGCCACGGGACGTCGACTGCCCGTTGTGGTGTTCTCACATGGCGCCTACGCCTCAAAGGACGACTACAGCGCGATCCTCGATCACTGGGCCGACGCCGGCTATGTGGTGATTGCCGTCACCCACCGAGACTCCACCAAACTCGGTGTGACCCGCGGCAGCAATAATCCGAAGTTCTTCGAATGGCGTCTCGATGATCTGCAGGCTGTGCTCGGCAATCTGGACGCCATCGTCGCTCAGGTTCCCGATCTTCGGCGTCGTGTCGATTCGACACGCATCGCGGCCACTGGGCACTCCTTCGGCGGTCTCGTCGCCCAAACTCTGGGTGGCGCAACCTACAACGACGCGGCGCGTGGAGGCATCGTCGACTCGCGCGCCGATCCGCGGGTTCGTGCCGTGATTATTTTCAGCGGCGCGGGCGCTTTTGCGCCGCTTCTTGCTCCCGAAAACTTTGCCTCGCTGCGGCGACCCACGCTTGTCACCGTCGGCACAAACGATTTGAAACAGGCACCGAACCTCAGCGGATATGAGTGGCGGCGGCAGCCCTACGATCTGATTGCGCCCGGTCGCAAGTACCTGCTGAGTCTCGACGGTGCCGATCACTATCTGGGTGGCATCGTCGGGCGAGACGATCTGCCTCGCTCAGACAACGCTGCGTTGTATCTCGCAGACTTCAATCGCTGGTCGACGACCTTTCTTGACGCCTACCTCGGGGATCGACGCGCCGCGAGGCGCGAACTCGAGTCGCTGCCCGAGTCTCCGGCGAAGCGCAGCGTGTCAAAAGTCTCGACGCTCGAGCAGCGCTGAGCCGGAATAGTGCCGGTCAGCGTGTCGCCGCTTTCAGCGCCGCCACAATAGTTGCGCGTTCCGCAGGGTCGGTAATCGGCTTGTAGCGCATGCGGTGCTGGCCCTCCAGAAACACCGCCGGATCGGCGATCAACTGCGCGATGCTCTGCTCGTCCCAGATGAGCCCCTCACGCCCCGCCTCAACGAGCGCCCCGGAATAATAGAAACCCGGCGCGCTCGCCGCGCGACGACCGAACACGCGATGCAGATTGGGGCCGACGCCGTGCGGTCCGCCCTGCTCAAAACTGTGGCAGAAGCGGCACCACATGAAATCCTGTTGGGTTTGACCCGACAACACGGGCGCAACCACGACGCCGGCATACGGATCGACGGACGACGGTGGCGCCGGCTCGACCCACTGCCGATCCGTGGTGAGCGGGATCACACCAAAAATCTTGTACGGGGCATACGCGGCCAGCGCGAGCAGTACGAGAAAGCAGCCAGCATGGGCGAAATGCCACCCGGCCGACGTACGGGAGCGTTCGTGCAAGGGACCACCGCCCCAGTCGAATCCCGGCAACAGTCGCCACGGCCCGATCCGATAGCGCAGCGCCTGCCAGAGCCCGACGAGCACGGTGAACCCAAACAGGGCGATCACGAAGAAGCCGGTGGCACTGTGCAGATAACCGAGCGTCACGGACGCGCGGTAGCTTGCAGGCAGCAGCGTTGGAAGTTGCAATCCGCCGAACCAGGCCACGGCGTGACCCTCGGACCACGCGAACAGCGGGCCGGTCATGCAAAACGCCGCCAAAGTCAGGTACAACCCCAGCGTGCAGCGACGCGCGAGATCGTCCGCGGGCGAAGGGATACGCGTGGGTCGCGACGGCCGTGGCAGAGTGAACCAAAGCCAAAGACGCGGCACCAATAACACCAAGATGGTCAGGCCATTGGCGATGTGCAGATGTTGCAGGGCCTCGCGCGCCGGCGTTCCGCGCGGCGTAACCCCCACTTTGCTCGACTGATACATCTGAAAAAGAACGAGCGCAAAAATCAGTACGGACAAAGCGCGTTCGAGATGACGTAAGCGCCTTTCGGTCGCATCGTGTCGCATTATCGATCAGCCTCCTTCTCGCAAGGCGCGAATCACCGCATTCGGCAGCCGCGCATCGTCCCAGTCGGTGGAGGACACCCCTGTGCGCACGATCACCAGATTGCGCGAGGGCACGATGTATACGCGCTGGCCACCGAAGCCGTCGATGTAGGCGATGTCTGCCGCGGCGAAAGGCTCCGAGTGGAATGCCTTGATGGTGTAGGGGTTATAGACCCGCTCCGTGGTGCCCTCGGGCGAGCCCAGCCAAAGGTTCAAACCGAATTGCCGATTTTGCGCTGAAGGCGTGAGCATCTGCGTCACCCAGCTCTCGGACACCAACGACTCGCCGTTCACGCGCCCGCCCTCGAGGATCAACCGACCGACGCGCAACCAGTCGCGCGCGGTGGCAAACAGGCAGCAGAAGCCGCGAGGCTGACCGCCCGCGCGGTCCATCCACAACGAGGCATCGGCCGCACCGAGACGCTGCCACAGACGGCTCGACAGATACTCGGCGTACCGCTTGCCGGTAGCGCGCTCGAGCACCGTAACCAGCACCTGCGTGCTGGCATTGTTGTATTCAAAGTTGCTGCCGTGAGGCTTGGCGGCGGTCAACTCGAGAACGCCGCGCTCCAGATTAGAACCGAAGAGGATCCGCGCCGACTTCCAGGTGCCGAATATGGGGATCTCTAGGCCCGAGGACATCTGCAGCAACTCGCGCACCGTGATCGCTGAGCGCGCATCGCCGCGCCATTCCTCAATCCATCGAGAGACTGGAGCGTCCAGCGAATCGATGTAGCCATCGTCGATGGCCGCACCGACCAGCAAGGTGAGCACGGCCTTGTGCATCGAATTCGGGTTGGTGCGCGTGTCGGCGGAGAACCCGGGCCAGTACTTCTCGTACTGCAGCGCGCCGTCCTTGTAGATCAGCAGCGCGACCGACTGCATTTGCGCAGCGTAGTCAACAGCCTCGGTGAGACGCTGCTCGTCGAACGCCTCAAGACCCCCGCGCACGATGTCCTCGCGTGGCGCGCCGCGCACCCACTCCTGCGGCTGGGACTTTTCGATTTGCGCAGGCTTGGTCAGCGGTTGGCCGAAGAGCACGTTGCGCGGCACGGCGGGATCCGCGATCCACATCACGATGAGCAGTGCGGCCGCCAGGACCATGACGCTCGCCAGCAACCCCGCCAGCGCCTTGGCAAGCCAAGCGAGCGCTCTCATGGGCGCACCGGCTGCGTGCGCCGCGCAGCGAGCTGCTGACGAATCTCGGCATGACGAGCGGCATCGATGGGATAGCGCCACATGAGCAAGATCGGCACGAGAAGCATGAGGGCCGGCAACCACGATGCGCCAAGGCGCACGCCTTGGGCGACTTCGGCCGTGAGCACCTGACTCATGTCGATGTAACCAAACAACGAGAGGAAACCGAGACCGGCAAACAAGCCGAGACCCATACCGAACTTGAATATCGACGCCAGAAACGCCATGTGACCTCCCATCTGTGCGGTACCCGTGTGCAACTCGTCACTGTCCACGGCATCGGCGGTCATGGCCGGCGGCATGATCATGGTGCCACCGTTGCCGAAGGCCATCACGACGTTGGCGAGCAACACCGGCCATACCACGGCCGAAGGCACGAAGAACAACGACACGTACGCGAGTGCCGTCACGCCATTGGCGATGCAGTAAGCGCGGTGTTTGCCCACGTGACTGGCTACCGGCACCCACAGCGGCGCGAGCAACACGGCGGCGATGGTATTGACGATCGCGACGGTCAATACGTGTTGCTGCAGCCCGAGGGCCTGCGAAATCAGCACCGGCTGCACACCAAAGTACACGCCCATGGCGAGTCGATCGAGCAGATACGCTCCGGCGAGCCGCCGAAACGGGGCGTTGCGCGCGAGGATGCCGAGCAGCTCACGCCAGCCCGGCGTGCGCTCTGCGTGCGTTTCGGCGACCGGCACCCGAGCGAAGCACCAAAGGATGGCAAGTGGCAACGCGATCGCAAAGAAAACGCCCACCGACTGGACGATCTGCGCATAGCTTGGGAAGGCCACGCCCTTGAACCAGATCCAGTAGAAAATGCCGACGGCACTGGCGCACAGATAGCCGAAGAACGCCCCGCTTTCGCGAAAGCCTGCAATACGCGTTCGCTCGGTGTAGTCGGCAGACAACTCACCGCCCCACGTCTGGTGTGGCACATAGACCATGGTCCACCCGGCATAGAACAGCACAAGCCAGACCAGCAGATACGTAGGGGTTGCGCCTGAGGGCGGCAGCAACAAAAACCACGCCGACACCAGCGCGATCGGCGCCCCCGCCACCATCCAGACCCGTCGCCGCCCAAATCGGCTGCGCGTCCGATCGGACAGCGCGCCCACGAGCGGATCGATGATCGCTTCCCAAAAGCGACCGACGGCAAAAATGGTCGCAACGGTAAGGGCCACCATGCCGACCTCAGCCGAATAGTAAACCGGCGGCAAAAAGTTATAGAGCGGCACCAGCATGGCCTGCAGGGCCACAGTGGGAGCCGCATACGCCAGCAGCTGCGCGGTACGCAGCCGTCCTTCGACCCCTTCGGTCATCTCCCCCCTCCCCGCGCCGCCGCTGCGTCAGATCACGGCGCACACCGTCTTTGTTTCGAGATAGTTGTTGATGGCCTGGTGGCCACTGTCGCGCCCCCACCCGGACTGCTTCACACCGCCGATCGGCAGGCTTGCGTCATACATCGAGTGGCAGTTGATCCACACCGTTCCCGCACGGATCGCCGCAGCCATACGGTGCGCCGCAGACAGATCCTGCGTCCAAACGCTCGCGGCGAGACCGTATTCAGTGTCGTTGGCGAGCGCCGCCGCCTCCTCGACACTGCCGACGCGCGTAGCCACGACGACCGGGCCGAAGATCTCCTCGCGCACGACTTTCATTTGTGGCCGAACATCGACCAGCACCGTGGGCTCAATGAATGTACCTGCAGGACCGGTCTGGCCTCCGCCGGCGACGACCGATGCGCCCTCCTGCTTGCCTGAGGCGATGTATCCGGCGATGCGATCCGCCTGCTTGCGGCTCACCACCGGTCCCATCTGCGTCGCCGGGTCGAGGCCATGCCCCAGGCGAATCCCGCGCGCGTAGGCAACGACGCCTTCAAGCACCCGATCAAAGATTTTCTCGTGCACGTAGAGCCTGGAGCCTGCGACGCACACCTGACCACTATTGAAAAAGATCGCGTTTGCGACGCCCGGAATGGTGAGCTCCAGATCCGCATCCGGCAGCACGATGGCCGGTGACTTGCCGCCAAGCTCGAGCGTGAGCTTCTTGAGGTTGCCGCGCGCCGCCTCAAGCATCAGCTTGCCAACCTCAGTCGAACCTGTGAACGCGATTTTGTCGACGCCCGGATGCGCAGCCAGTGCGGCACCGGCGCGTTCGCCGAGTCCAGTCACGACATTAAGGACTCCCGGCGGAAAGCCTGCTTCCTGCATGAGCTCGGCCAGTCGCAGTGCCGTCAGCGAGGTGTCCTCGGCGGGTTTCAGCACAACGGTGCAGCCCGCTGCGAGAGCCGGCGCGATCTTCATGCATGTGAGCACGATCGGCGAGTTCCACGGCACGATCGCACCGACGACGCCGATCGGCTCCTTCGCCGTGTACGCGAAGATTTTCTTGCCCGCCGGCTGATAATTGATGGACGTCGGGATGGTCGTGCCTTCGATCTTCGTCGCCTCACCGGCGAAATAGCGAAACTGCTCGATACCACCCGGAATCTCGGCGTACTTGCCAACCCACAGCGGCTTGCCCTGATCGAGTGACTCGAGTTCAGCGAGTTCGTCGAGGTGCGCCTCCATCAGATCGGCCATCTTCCACAACAGCCGCGCGCGCTGCGCGCCGGTGAGATCTCGCCACGCCGATGAGTTCAACGCGTCGCGCGCCGCACGGACGGCGAGATCGACATCGCGTGCATCGCCCGACGGGATGCTCGCCAGAACCTTACCTGTGGCCGGGTTCACCGACTCGAGCCGCTCTCCCCCCTTGGCATCGACCCAGGTGCCGCCGATGAGCATGCGGCGCTCGGGGCTTTGCAGAAACTGCTGGGCGCCAGCGGACTGCGGTTGCAAATCGTCGATGGCGAGAGTCATTTTCCGGCACTCCTGCTCGAAGAACGCCCACGCTGCGCTTTGACCGATGTCTTGCGCGCTCGGGACTTTTCGGTCTGCCGGCTCGAACCACCGGCCGCACCGCCTGTCGGTATGTGCGATTCGTGGTTCTTCAAATACCAGCTGGCAACCTCCTCACGCGTCGTCCACCACACGCCCGGGAGCGATTTGGCGTAGCGGATGAACTCGCGCAGCGCCCGAATGCGATAGGCACGGCCGCTGACGTGCGGGTGCAGCCCGACGTTCATGATCCGACCGGTCGTTGCACCCTCTTTGTACAACTCCGACAACTCTTCGATCAGGATGTCGCGGAACTCGCTCGTGGTGTGATTGCGCCGGGTCAAAAGCGTGAAATCATTGATCTCGTTGGTGTACGGCGTCGACACGATCGGCCCGTACTCGGTTTGGACGAGGTAGGGCTGATCGTCGTTCATCAGATCACAGTAAAACAGCAAACCGTTCTGCGCCAATATGCCTGCCGTGTTCAGCGTGCCGCGCAGCGACGAGGACAACCAGCCACGGGCTTTGCGACCCACCGCCTGCTCGTACACCTTCAGCGAACGCTCGATGACGTCCCGCTCCTTCGCCGGCTGCTTGGCGTAGTTGCTGAGCAACTCACCCTGCTCGTAGTTGTGGGCAAGGATTTCGCATCCGCGCGCCAGCGCCGCATCCAGCATCGGGCGGCGGCGCAGCGCCGTGACTGCATTGATGGTGCAGGAGGGCTTGACCCGCATTTCGTCGAACATATCGAACATGCGGAATACACCGACGCGCTGCCCGTATTCGCGCCAGGTGTAGTTCGGAAAATCCGGCGTATCGCCCGGCAGCACGTCAGGGAGAATCGCCGGTCCGCCCGCGTAGTACGGCTTGTCCGTATCCTTCACGAGATCCCAGGTCTCAAGGTTGATCGTGATGATGAGTGCGACGCGCTTGCGCTGAGGCCACTTGAGCGGCAGACGCTGGGTGATCGGAATGTAGTCGTAGTGCATCGTGATGAGTCCGTGATTCGTTTAAAACTCGGCCAGCAGCCGCCCGAAACCTGGCATCTGATCCGTGATGCCGTTCTGTCGCAGCGCGTACCAGTACGTCGCCGTGTTGATGGCAATCACCGGCTTGCCCAGCCAACGCTCGGCCTCCGCAGCGACGGCGGCACAGGCTAGATTGGTACCGACCTGCACGATCGCCTCGACCTCAGGGCCGTCAACCTCGCGGATCGCTGCACGGAGTGTGGCCGGCGTCTCGTGGGCGATGAGCATGGGGCTCGGCGACTTCAAGCCCTTCAGCGCATGGATCTCGAAGCCGTTGTCGGTGAAGAACTTGTGGACCATGGCATCGCCGACCGGCATGTAGGGCGTGATCACCGAGATGCGCCGGATACCGCTGCCGTAGCAGCGCAGCGCCTGCAGCACCGCATGCGAACCGAGACCCACGCCGACGCCGGCCCGTGCCTCCATCCGTCGATGCAGCGCATCAGCGCCATCGGCGCCGTCCCAGAACGTCTCGGCCGACATGCCCATGATCACGTACCCGGGGGCACAGGTCATGACCGCATCAATCGCACTTTCGGTGGCGCCGCGAATGTTGTTCATCATGACGAGGAACTCCTCGTCGTTGGTGACGCGGGTGTCGGGAATGACGATGCGCGAAAAATGGTTCGTGACACCGGGTGGACGCAGGTCGTCGTACTCGGGCTGCACGCTGGTATTGGTCGACGGCGCCACCACACCGAACTTCATGCGGTAGCCAAGTGAATCGGTCATCCCTTCCCCCATGGACATCGCGACAGTCAAACGAGCGAGCGATTATGGCCACACTGTCCTGCCCCGTCGCCGCTTCGAATCCAACTGGCGGATTATCGACCGGTAGGTGGACATCGAGGAAACAGGCCAATACACTCGGGCCTCGGGGCTTCACTGAACGTCTGTCTGGGGGATCGACTCGATGGAATCCACGCGACCTATTCGCGCGCTCATTCGTGGGCTCGACGCGCTCACCGTACTCAACCTGCGCAATGGCGCCACCGTCTCCGAGGTGGCACAGGAAATCCGCCTGCCGCGCACCACCACCTACCGCATCCTCGAAACCTTGAGTCACGCGGGCTTCGTTTACCGCGACGCCACGGACGATCGGTATCGGTTGACCATCATGGTGCGGGGCCTGTCGGACGGCTACGACGACGAAGCCTGGGTGACGCAAATCGCGCGCCCGTACATCAACGAGCTCGGCAAGGACATCGTCTGGCCGGTGGCTATCGCTTCGCTGTCGGGCACTTCCATGATGGTTCGCGAGACGACCGACCACCGCAGCCCGCTCGCAGTCGAGCGCTACTCTGCCGGTTTTCGTGTGCCGCTGCTCACCTCGTCGTCGGGGCGCGTGTACCTTGCGTTCTCGCCGCCGACGCAACGCGAATCACTACTCGACATTCTCGGCCGCTCGAACAAGGATGAGGACAGCCTCGCCAAGAATCGCAACGAGTTGATGAAGCTGCTCAACGACGCGCGCATGCAGGGCTACGCCACGGCGGTGCGCTCGCGTCGCGTGTCCGATGAGGTCAGCATGGCGGTGCCGATCATGATCGACGATCGGGTGCTCGCGGCCGTATCGATCCGCTTCAGCGGCACGGCGGTGCCCTTGAAGCTCGCCATCGAACGCTTCCTGCCGAAGCTGCGCGATACGGCGCAGAAGATCCGGCAGACTTTTGCGGACCAGCAACGCGATCCTCCCCACCAGCACAAGGTCGGCAACCGCTGACCGCGCACGAGGACATCACCATGAATGCGGAACTTCGTCCGAACACCTCGCAACTGGTCGCACAACTCGAAGCGCTGCTCGGCAAGGAGCACGTGCTGACCGATGCCACCGAGCGAGCGTTCTACTCGACTGACATTTACCACGCCGGCGAGTTGCCCCTTGCTGTGGTGCGCCCAGCCACCACCGCCGATGTCGCGCAACTCGTGCAGCTGTGTGCAACGAGCGGCGTGGCGGTCGTGCCGCGGGGCGGCGGTGCGTCCTACACGGATGGCTACGCGCCCGCCGAAGCGGGCTCGATCAGCATCGACACCTCGCGCATGAATCGCATCCTCGAGCTCAACGAGCGCGACATGTACGTCGTCGTGCAGTCGGGGGTGACGTGGGCCACGCTCAACGAAACCTTGGCCGCCAAGGGTCTGCGCACGCCGTTTTACGGTCCGTTTTCGGGACTTGCAGCCACCGTCGGCGGTTCCCTCTCGCAGAACAGCGTGACCTGGGGCACGGGTGTGTTCGGCGTGTCCGGTGAATCCACGCTCGGCGTCGAGGTCGTGCTCGCCCACGGCGAGACGATCCGCACGGGTTCGTGGGGTGCGGCCAATGGGCTGCCGTTCCTGCGCTCCTACGGCCCGGATCTCACCGGACTCTTCATGGGTGACTGCGGCGCACTCGGCATCAAGACCGCTATCGCCCTGCGCCTGATGCGGCGCAATAGCCACGTGATGGGGCTGTCGTTCGGTTTCCGTAGTTTCGAGGCGATGGCCGCCGGCATGGAAGCCGCAGCCAAGGAAGGGCTGAATCTCACCAACTTCGGTCTCGATCCGGCGCTGCAGCAGGGGCAACTCGGAAAGGCCGATGCAGCGACGGCTGTCCAGTCGGCTCTTGCCGTGTGGAAGACCTCCCGCGGCCTGTTCGATGGACTCGGCCAGCTGGCGAAGATGGCGTTCGCGGGCCGCGGCTTTCTGAAGGGCGCCGTGTTTTCCGCGCACTGGGTCGTCGATGGGCTCGACGATGCCTCTTGCCGAGCAGCCGTTGCTCGCCTGCGCGCTGCGCTGCAGCCGCACGGAGCCGAGGTACCCGCCACCGTGCCCACCGTCGCCCACGCGATGCCGTTCATGCCGCTCTACAACGTTCGCAGTCCGCTCGGCGAGCGCTGGGTTCCGGTGCACGGCATCCTGCCGTTTTCGCGCGTCGCCGCCTTCCGCGAGGAATTATCCGCATACTACGCGGCCCACGAGGCGGAAATGGCCCGGCTGAAGATTCGCTACGGCGCCATGTTCATGACCGTGTCCACCAACGCCTTCCTGTACGAGCCCGTGTTCTACTGGCAGGACGGGTACAACATCACCCAGGAAAGACTGCTGCCTCAAGGCTACCAGGCCACCCTGCCCGACTATCCGGACAACCCTGAGGGGCGGGCTCTGGTCGACAAGATGAAGCGCGGCATCGCCGACATCTTCCAGCGGCATGGTGCGGCCCACCTGCAGATCGGCAAGTTCTACCCCTACATGCGGGGCCGGGAGCCGCAGACCGCCAAGCTGATCCGTGACCTCAAGCAACTCGTCGACCCGCAAAGACGACTCAACCCCGGCTCGCTGGGGCTGTAAACTACCGGGCTCGACATACCCAAGAACCGGCATGACGGAGTCTCCGCCAAGATGAAGCGAATTCTGGTAGCGATCAAACGAGTCGTCGACTACAACGTGCGCATCCGCGTCAAACCGGACGGCACCGGCGTGATCACCGACGGCGTCAAGATGAGCATCAACCCCTTCGACGAGATCGCACTCGAAGAAGCGCTGCGCATCAAGGAAAAAGGACAGGCGGACGAAGTCGTCGCGGTCTCGATCGGTCCCGCTGATTGCCAGCAGCAACTGCGTACGGCGCTTGCCATGGGTGCGGATCGCGCGTTGCACGTGCAAACCGATGCCGTCATCGAGCCGCTCGATGCCGCGCGCATTTTCAAGGCGCTTGCCGACCGCGAGCAGGCCATGCTTGCCATCCTCGGCAAACAGGCTATCGACGACGACGCCAACCAGACCGGGCAAATGCTTGCCGCGTTGTGGAACCGGCCGCAGGCGACCTTCGCCTCGAAGGTCGAGATCACGGGGGACAAGGCGCTCGTTATTCGCGAGGTCGATGCAGGCCTCGAAACGCTCGAGATCGATCTGCCGGCGGTGATCACCGCAGACCTTCGACTCAACGAACCGCGCTACGTGAAATTGCCCGACATCATGAAAGCAAAGAAAAAGCCGCTCGATACCCTCGATCTGGCGGCCGTCGGCGTTGCGCCGACCGAACGCTTGCGCGCGGTGAAGTTCGACCCGCCGGCGCAGCGCAGCAAGGGCGTGATGGTGAAGGACGTTCAGGAACTGGTTGAGGCGCTCAAGCGCCGGGGACTCGCATGAGCAAGATTCTGGTCATTGCCGAACACGACGGCAGCAAACTCAATCCGGCCACCGCCAAGTGCGTGGCCTGCGCCAGCGCCATTCCGGGCGCAGACATCACCGTGTTGGTTCTCGCTGCCTCGGCAGGCGCCGTAGCGGCGCAGGCCGCGAGCATCGCAGGCGTCAAACGTGTCGTCACACTCGAGAGTCCGGCGTTCACGCAGGCGCTGGCCGCCGTGATCGCGCCTGCCGTGGTGAGCGTCGCGGGTGATTACACCCACGTCTTCGGTCCCTCCACGACCTTCGGCAAGGATCTGATGCCGCGAATCGCTGCGCTGCTCGGCGCCCCGCAAATCTCGGATCTGATGGCGGTCGAGAGCGCAACGCGCTTCAAGCGTCCGATCTACGCAGGCAATGCGATCGTCACGGTCGAATGCCAGGCAGGCAGCAAGGTCGTCGCCACGGTGCGCACGGCCTCTTTCGAGGCCGCGGGTGCCGCGAGCGCCGCTGCACCGATCGAGTCGCTGCAGTTGACCGCGGAACTGCCGACCCACACGCGCTTCGTATCCGTCACGGCCGCACGCAGTGACCGTCCGGATCTGCAGACGGCCGCGCGAGTGGTGTCGGGCGGCCGAGCGCTCGGCAGCGCGGATAACTTCAAGATCCTCTACAGCCTCGCCGACAAGATGGGCGCAGCGGTAGGCGCTTCGCGCGCAGCCGTGGATGCCGGCTACGCAGCCAACGAAATGCAGGTGGGACAGACCGGCAAGATCATCGCGCCGGAGCTGTACATGGCGTTCGGTATCTCGGGAGCCATCCAGCACCTCACGGGCATCAAGGATGCTCGCACCATCGTGGCCGTCAACAAGGATCCGGAGGCACCGATCTTCGAGGTGGCCGACTTTGGCTTGGTGGGCGATCTGTTTCAGGTCGTGCCCGAACTCGAAAAGTTGGTCGGTCAAAAAGCCTAATCGGTCTGCGCTTCGCGGACTGGATTGAGGCCGCGTCAACGCCGTGACTCAAACAAGGGCGTCGTCGCGACCAGGCTGGGGGTTCATTATCCTGCTGGGCATCGCCAGCGGGTTGTCGGCCTTCGGCATGGCGAGCGTGGTGCCCGCCCTGCCGAATCTCGCCCGTGCCCTGCAGGCTGACTGGTCGAACGTCCAGTTCATCGTCTCGGCCTACCTATTGGGTCTTGGCCTCTTTCAGCCTGTGCAGGGACTGTTGTGCGATCGCCTCGGCCGACGGCCGGTGCTGCTCGGCGGGTTCACACTATTTCTCGCCGCGAGTTTGCTGGCATCGCTCGCCACCTCGCTGCTGCAACTCGTGCTCGCCCGCTTCCTGCAGGCGGTGGGCGTGAGCGTGGCCACGGTGGTCACACGCGCCATCGTGCGGGATTCGTTTGAACCGGAGCCGGCAGCGGTCGCCCTGTCGTTCATTACCGCCGTCATGGGCGTCGCGCCCGTAATTGCCCCGGTGTTCGGTGGCCTCGCCACCGAGGCGGTCGGCTGGCGAGGCATCTTCTGGCTGCATGCCGCCATGGCCTTGCTTGTGGTCGCCTTGCTGGCGCGTGTGCTGCGCGAGACCCGCCCAGCCGACACCGAAGCGATGACGGCGCGCGACCTGCTCGCCGGCGCGCGCGTGCTGATCGCCGACCGCGGCTTCTCAGGACACGCCCTCACCTACAGCTTCATCAGCGCCTCGGGCTTTATCTTCATCACGGTGGGCGCCGCACTTTACGAGCGATTATTCGGGCTCTCGGGCGCGGAATTTGGCCTGCTCTGGTCGCTCCTCGCGGTCAGCTACATCGCGGGCGCAACCGCCGCCGGCACGCTGTCGCGACGCCTCGGCCGACAGCGTACGCGTCGCGTCGGCCTCGGCATCAACGTCGCGGCGACGCTGCTGTTCGTCGTGGCGGCCTGGTTACAGCCACCGCTACTCGGCGTATTCAGCCTGTCATTGGGAATGCTGATGTTCGCCAACGGGCTCGTCTCGCCGCTCGCACTCGCCGCCGCGGTGGACGATCACCCGCAACTCGCCGGCGTTGCGGCCGGCCTCTCCAGTTCGATCGCCATGCTGGTATCAATGGTCTGCGCGATCATCACCGGCGCAATCTACGATGGCACGGCGCATGGCTGCGCGGTGCTGATGGCGATCACTTGCGCACTCGCTTGGTGGGCGATGCGCCGCGCCGACAGCGCATCGCGCCCCATGACCCACAACCCTTGAGGACACCCATGGCCCAGCTGAACGATGATGACCTCGCTTCGATTCGGCGGGTGCTCGCAGATCTCGAGCTTGCGTGGCGCACGCTGGATTTCGTCGCGCTGCGCAGCCTGTGGGACGACTCACGCGAACCCGTGTACTTTGCCGAGGAGGCCCCTGAGCCGCTGCTCGATTGGGCGGCGCTCGCGGCCTACTGGGATCTGACCCGATCCAGCATCGAGGCGATGGGCATGCGCATCACCTCCGTCCACGGGGTGCGGGAGCTCGCACCCGACCTCGTCTCGGTGGTCTATTCCATGCACTGGGACGCAAGGGTTCGTGGCGCCGCAACGCCGCTCGGTGGCGACAATCGCGTCTGTGCCACCTTGCGTCGCACCAGCGAGGGCTGGCGATTCGTGCAATACGTGGAATCGCCGCTTGCGCCGATCGTCTACATGAAGCGACTGTACGAGCAGTCGGTCACGCCTGGTTTCGTCTGATTCCCGCTCGAGGAGACTTCGCCATGCAGCAGGTTCTTTGGTACACGCGTTTCGCCAAGCGCTCGGCGCGCCTCGCCGGTCGACCGGCGACCTTCAGCTTGGCCGTGTGTGTGTTGCTGGCCTGGCTCATCACCGGTCCGTTGTTCAATTTCAGCGACACCTGGCAGCTCGTCATCAACACCGGCACGACGATCGTCACTTTCCTGATGGTGTTCCTGATCCAGAACACGCAGAACCGCGACACCGAGGCCCTGCACATCAAGCTCGATGAGCTGATCCGGGCCACGCAGGGTGCGCATAATGCGCTGCTCGATCTCGAGGAGCTGGAAGAAAAACAACTCGACGGGTTTCGTGCGCGCTATACCGCGCTCGCGCGTCTGGCACGAGCCCGTCAGGCCGCGGGAGACACCGATACGGACACGCCGGAGCCCTGAGACCGACACAGAGCACCGAACGTCGCGGCGATCAACCCTGAGGCAGCCGCTCCGGACCGACGCGCACCAGCGCCTTGCCGAAATTCCCACCGCGCATCAGCGCGCAAAACGCCTCCGGCGCAGAGGCCAGCCCTTCGCTGACATCCTCGCGGTAACGGAACTGTCCGTCCCTGATCCAGCCACTGATGAGCTTGACCATCTCGGGCATGCGGTTCATGTGGTCGTAGACGACGAGACCACTCATCGTGGCCCGTGCGCCGACGATCGGCCCGAGCCAGGGCCCGGGCGGAGGCGTATCCATGCTGTAGGCCTCGATCATGCCGCAGAGCACGATGCGCGCACCGAGCGCAAGGTTGCGCGTGACCGCAGCCAGCGTATCGCCGCCCACGTTGTCGAAGTAGACGTCGATGCCGTTCGGGCACGCCTGTTTAAGCGCTGCCGTCAGATCGCCGTCCTTGTAATTCACGCAGGCAGCAAACCCGAGCTCGTTCACCGCGTACTCGCACTTGGCGGCGGAGCCGGCGATACCCACCACACGCGCACCCATGTGTCGCGCCACCTGTCCCGCCGTCGTGCCAACAGGACCCGTGCAGGCCGAGACCACAAAGGTCTGTCCGGGCAGGGGTCGACCGAGATACACAGTTCCCGCATACCCGGTGAGCCCCGGCATGCCGAGCACCCCGAGAGCGGCGCCGAGCGGCGCACTCGCTGCGTCGAGCTTGCGCACGCCCTGTCCTGATGAGAGCGCGTACTGTTGCCAGCCGTTGCGCACAGCGACGTACTCGCCCACCGCGAACTGCGGATGCCGCGACTCGACGATCTGCGCGACCGTCTCGCCCACCATGACATCGCCTGGATTCAGCCGATCGGCATAGATCTGGCTGTTCTTCATGACGTTGCGATAGTACGGATCGAGCGACAGGTAGATCGTCCGCGACAGAAACTGCCCGTCTCCGGGTACCGGAACAGGCGTGTCATCCGCGCCGAAATCCTCGGGGACAGGCAATCCCCGCGGACTCCGCGCGAAAGTAATGCGTTGGTTGCGCTCAGCCATTACAGCTGGCCGAGCACGTACTCCGCCGCGGATACCTTGAACTCACCGCCCGCCTCGACGTTAACGTGAGTTGCGACCCCGTCCTTGACGATGAGGGCGAAGCGCTTGCCACGCACACCCATGCCGAAGCCACGGGCGTCGAGCTCGAGACCAAGAGCCTTGGTGTAATCACCGTTGCCGTCGGCCAGCATCATCACCTTGTCGCCGACGTTGCTCGCCTTACCCCACGCACCCATGACGAACATGTCGTTTACCGCCATGCAGGCGATGGTGTCGACGCCCTTGGCCTTCAGCGTATCGGCATGCTGCACGTAACCCGGCAGATGCTTGGCATCGCAGGTCGGTGTAAAGGCGCCGGGCACCGAGAACAGCACCACGGTCTTGCCGCCAAACAGTGCGTCGGTGGTGATTTCTTTGGGCCCTTCCGCAGTCAGCTGCTTGAGGGAGCCCGAGGGCATACGCGCGCCGGCTTGGATGGTCATGGTGATCTCCTTGAAATGGGTCTGAACTGTTACTGAATGGTAGCCGAAATCGCCTGCTCAGCCGTACGGGCGATGCAGGTAGTGCCCGCCGGGCTTACCCACCGGCTTACCCTGATCGTAGATCAACCGACCGCGCAGGTAGGTGCTCGTCACCGCGGCCTTCATCTCCATACCTTCGAAGACCGAGTAGCCCTGATCGGACTCGGATTCCTTGTTTCCGGCAACGAAACTCTTGTTCGGATCTACGAGCACGATGTCCGCATCGAAGCCCGGAGCAATGTCACCCTTACCATGCAGGCCGAAACGGCGCGCAGCCGTCCACGAGGTCAGCTCCGCGATCTTGTTGTAGGACAAGCCTCGTGGTTTACCCTCGGTGATCAGCGCCGGAAGCATGAACTCGGTGCCCCCGAAACCCGACTTGGCGAGGAAAATATTCTTCTTGCCGCCCTTGCGATCGCCGAGCTTGTCCTCCATGCGGCAACAGGCGTGATCGGAGCAGACCCAGTCGAGCTTGCCATCGAGCACGGCCTCCCACAGGAACTCGACGTCTTCGCGCGAGCGAATCGGCGGATTGACCTTGGCGAGACTGCCGATCTGGGTGTCGTAGTCGAGACACAAATGGGCAATCGTCACTTCGCGGCGGAAGTTGACGTGCGGGAACGCCTTCGCCATACGCAGCGCCGACTCGACGGCCTTGCGCGAGGTCAGGTGCAGCAGATTGATGTTCGCGCAATGGGTTTCGTTGGCGAGGTACGAGGCGATGGCGATGGCCAGACCCTCGGAGTGCGGTGGTCTAGCCGCGCTGTAGGCCCTCAGACCCGTGAGCGGCGCACAATCGATGCAATCAGGATCCGTGGTCTCGCCGGTGAGATAGGTGTCGAGATCGGTCACCTTGGCACCGCCCTCCACCATCTGCGTGTAGGCACGCAGGATGTCAGCGAGTTCGCAGTGCAGGCTGAGCGAGATGGAATCCTTGAGCTTCGGACGACGCAGCATCGCGCGGTGCACGCCGCGCATGACGAACTCGAAGTGTGCGATGTCGTACTTCTCGTTCTCACCGATCATCAGGAATTTGTGCTGCGAGTTGGACGCCCCGTGCAAACCATACCCACCGTAGAACATGAAAATCTTGAATGACGTCACTCCGTACTTGTCAATCAGCATGTCGATCTCGCCAATGTGCGTGCGATCGAGCGGGGCGAGATGGTAGGCGTAATCCACCCAGAAGTTGTCCTTCGACTGCGCGAGGATCTCGGGATACACCTCAGCGTACGGACCACCGCGCTCCATGTAATAGCCGCCGGTGCGAATGTAGTTAAGGCTCGAGGTCACGCCACCTTGTGCGGCCGCCAGACTCTCGCTGCGCGCATCCTGCGCCAACGGCCCATAGATGCCGGTGTGCATGTGCGGATCGACGAGACCCGGGAACGCCAGCTTGTTCTTGCCGTCGACCACTTCCTTGGCCTCGGCTGCCGCGAGCCCCTTGGCGACCTTGACGACCTTGCCGTTCGCAACGGCGATGTCGCATTTTTCGATCGTGGTCTTGCGCGGTCGGACCACGCGCACGTTTTTGATCAACAAGTCGTACTTCTTGGCTTTCTCAGTCATGGGTCACCTGTATCGTCAAACCGGCGGCATTATGCAGAATGGAGTCGGGCGTTACGGGTCACCGCGGCGCCTTGTCTGCACCACGGGCGCGCCCATTTACCTCACGGGCGTGGCATCGTGATCTCGCCGTCCCTGAGATCACGCGCGACGCGAAAACCGAAATAACTGTATCGAGCGTCGTTGGGGTCGCGACCGCGAAAGGTCAGTCGGTTGCGCGTCGGTCGCGTCATCCAACCACCACCGCGCACCGACCATTTGTCGCAACTCGCATCGCCTGCGACCGCGCTGCCATCGCCCGGCGCGCCGTCGTAGGTCAGGCGGTAACAATCGGCCACCCACTCCCACACATTGCCGAGCATGTCGTGCAGCCCGAAGCTGTTGGCCTTCAGTCGCCCGACCGGCGCCAGCTCCGCGTAACTATCGTCGCAATCGGCATAGCCCCAGCCGAAATCCTGCAACGCGCGGGCACGACGATCGTAGAGATTGGCGTGCGCGCAGCCGAGATCGGCATTGCTTCCCCATGAGTAAATGCCATTGCTTTGCGCACGCGCTGCGTACTCCCACTCGGCCTCGGAGGGCAAACGGTACGACTGCCCCGTTCGCGCTGCCAACCAACGCAGGTACGCGAGCGCATCGACTCGACCGACGCAGACCACGGGCATGTCCTCCGTGGCAGGCTGCGAGAAACCCGGTGCCTGCCATCCTGCAGCGGGCTCGTCGCGCCAGCCGGCTTTGAGCCCCGGGCCGCTGGGCGCCGTCTGAATGCGACAGCCCGCTTCGACGCGATACCCCGTCTCTGCCACGAAACGCGCGAATTCCTTGTTCGAGACTTCGGTCACACCGAGTGCGAACGGCCTTGCAATCCGCACCTCGCGCACCGGCCCCTCCGGCCGCCCGGCCTCGCCATCGAGATCCGAGCCCATGGTGAACCGACCGGCGGGCACGGTGACGAGCGCCGGGCAGTCGGGACAGTCTTGCCACACCTGAACAGGTGCTGGTCCAGAGGCCTTCACGGGCACGGTATTTTGAGCCCGCGCCGCAGTGCCGATTACGCAGACGATGGTAACGAGGCAAAGCAACCCCGCGAGACGCCCTCGCCTCACTTTGCCTCACCCCGCGTACGAGCGTGGTGTTCGAGCGTCATGTGGTACTGGTAGGCGTCGGCGCGATACAAAGCGACGACGCGCTCCACCGGCCGATCCTCGTCGTCGAACACGGTGCGCGACAGCCGAAGCAAGGGCGCACCCACCTCGACCCCGAGTGCGCGGGCGGCCTCGACGCCTGCCAGCGTCGCCCCGATGAACTGATCGGCCCGCGCCACGCGGATGCCAACGGTGCCAAGCAACTCGAACATCGGTTGTCGCGCCATCTCGGCGGGATCCACCCGACGCGCGACATCGAGCGGTACGTAGGTCGTGATCAAACCGAGAGGCACGCCCTTGACTGTGCGCACGTGAGTCGCCCGCTGAACGCGGGCCTGCTCATCGAGTCCGAGCGAGGCTCGAGTCTCGTCGTCCGGATCGATGTCGGTAACGGTGAGATCGCGCACTTCAGTGGCCGCGGCGAGCCCGGCCACCTGACTGCGTACGTCGTTAATATCGAGCGAACCCGCAGCCCGTGCGCGCGATATTTGCACGAAGGTGCCGCGTCCCTGCTGTCGCAGCAGCCAACCCTCTTTCGCCAGATTGTCGATGGCCTTGCGCACCGTGATACGCGACACGCCGAACATCTCGCAAAGCTGCGGCTCGGTCGGAATTTGTTCGCCGGGTTTGTATGTGCCGTCGCGCACCCAGGTGCGCAGCGTCACGTAGACCTGGTGATATCGAGGCGAAGCGATGGCGGTATGCATGGAGGTTCCGGCCCGCGTCAGTCCAACACCATTCCGCCGGAGAGATTCATCACCGTACCGGTGACGAATCCCGCAGCGGGGCTCGTCAAGTAATCGATGGCGTGAGCAACATCCTGCGGCGCACCCAATCGACCGAGTGGCACATTGTGACGTAACTGATCGAGCACCTGCGCCGAAAACCGTCCCGTGACCATCGGCGTATCGATCGGCCCTGGCGCCAGACAATTGACCCGAATCCGCTCGGGCGCCCATTCTTTGGCCAGATATCGCGTCAGGTTGATGAGGCCCGCCTTGGCCACCGCGTAGGCGGGACCCGACAAGCTGCTGCCCCCGTTGAGCCCGTTGGTTGAGGACGTAAGCGTCAGCGACCCTTGGCTTGCCGCGAGGGACGCATAGGCCGCCTTGGCGAGAAGAAACGCCGAGGTGAGATTGACGTCGATTAGTCGCCGCCAATCGGCCAAGCTCACCGCAGCCAGGGGCCCCGCACCCGCGGCACCCGCCAAGTGAACGACGTGATCGATTCGCCCGAACTCACCGAGCGCGGCCGCGATACCCGCAGCCACCGAGGCCTCGTCGGCGACGTCGACGCTCGCCACCGCCACGGGCGTGCCACAGGGAATCGCCGCCAAGTGCAAGTCGGTGGCAAACACCCGCATGCCACGCTCGCGCAAGCGGGCCACTGCCGCCCTGCCGAGACCGCCTGCCGCGCCCGTAACGAACGCGACTGGCGCACCCGCGGACATCGGCGACATCGTCAGGACGCTCGACTCAGGCGGCCTTGCTACGTACGACGCTCGCGTACACGCCGTCGAGCATGGAGAAGCGCATCTCCGCCGAAGCGCGAACCGCGGCGATGGCGCGCTCCTGCAGTTCGGGCGAGGTCGCGTAGCGTGCGGTCAGTTCGAGCCCGATGTGCGCGTGCTCCGTGTCACCCTCGATGTGCACATGGAAAAACTCCATGTCATCGTCGCTGAAGCCCATCTTGCGCATGGCCTCAACGTATTTTGGGTAGAGCGTCGGCAACTGACCCTCGAGCGCCACCATGATTCCGGCGCAGGCCTCGGACAGGTGACGAATGCTGGAGAGTTCCCAGATCCATGCGCGCATGGCCCGCGTCGTCGGCAGTACCTCGCCGTTCTGCTCGGCCCGCAGGATGCGCTCGTCGCTGACGCCGCAGGAGCGCGCAAACTTGCGCAGCAGATCTGGGTGGCGCTTCTCCGGACAGGCGGGCATCTCCTCACCAAGAAGGTTCTCGAGCAGATGCTGACGGGCATCAAGATCCGGCAGACGCGCGTACAGCTGTGCGAACTGTTGCGGGATCGGATCGATGTAATAGAAATGTTGGATGGCCCACTCGCCGAGTTGGGCGCGCGACAGCTCACCCGCCGCCCAAGCGCGACTGAAGATGTGGCCGCCACCGTGCTTCGGTTGGCGGGCTGCCTCGAGGGCGGCAAAAAATTCGGCGGTGCTCATCATGGACTTCATCATCGGACTCCTTCGACTCTCTTTCGCACACTAATCGGATTTCAAACTCTAGGCCAGTGGGGGTTTTCCGCGGCGCCCAGCAGTTGCCGGGCACGCTGCGCGGCCTCGGGCGGCACAGTCGCCACCAGGGGATACTCCTTCGGCAAGCCGGCGCGAGCCGGTGCGGGAATGGTGGCATCGATGCCCATCTTGTCGGTGACCGACACACCCTCAGGCAGCGACGGATCGAGCGCGGAGCCCGAAAGGCCCGACACCACGATCGAGTCGCGCGACCACTGCACGCGGGTGGCGACGGCCCACAGCATCGCATCGGTGTTGAAGATGTCGACGTCCTCGTCGACCACAATCACAGTCTTCAAACGCCGGTACGCCAGCGCAGCCAGCAGCGCATCACGGGCCTCGCCTCGCGCCGGATTACGCAACTGCAGATAGGCATGAAACCGACGGCCCTCGGTCGGCACGTATACGTTCTCAAGCGAAGGCGCCACCGCCTTGACGAGTTCGTAGACCTTACCCTCCATCGCCATGTTATCGGGCACGAGCATGTCGGTCAGACCCGAGGCGTAGTCGTGGTACAGCGCATCGCGGCGTCGCGTGATGCAGCCGACCTCGAACACCGGCGCCTGCACGGCGCCACCGAGGTAGCCCGTGTACTCGCCGAACGGGCCGTCGGTCGTGAGTACACCGGGCGGCACGAACCCTTCGATGACGATTTCTGCATCGGCAGGCACCATCACCTTGTCACCGTGCAGCACCGAGGGCACGACGCGCAGCGGCCGACCGAGCACACCGCCGGCGGCCTGCCAATGACTTTCCGGGTATTTCAGTTTGGCTTGCGTGCCGAGCAACACCGCCGGATGGTGACCGATCCAGAACGCCACCGGCGCCCGTTCCCCACGCGCGTGGAACTTCCGCACGTTGCGCGCATTGTGCGAGGCGGGATACGGGAAATACGTCATACGCCGCGGTTCCTGCACCCAGCAGCGTTGGATCGCCGTGTTGTCAATGCCGGTATCCGGGTCGTAGGTCGTAGCATGCGCGGCCGTCAGGTACGGACCGGGCTCGTGCTCGTGTTGGGTCAGCACCGGCAACTCGAACAGACTCGCGGCATCCCCACGCTGAATAATCTGCTGTACCGGGGCTTCTTCGCTGCGCAGCACCTCAGGAGCAATGCCCGCCCGCGTGCGCGTGGCGAACCAGCGCGCCGTCTGTCGGTGATCGGGAATGCCGAGCGCCTTCGCCGTCAACTCGCGGCTTGCCGTGAGATTGGTGACGACCGGAATCGCCGAGGGAGCACCTGCCAGATTGCTGATCTGGGCGGCGCGCAGGATCGGGTAACGCCGCTGCGAGTCGAGCTCGTGCTGCAGCGCGGTCAGTTCATAGCGAGCCGACACGGGCGATGCAATGTCCCATACCATCGCGGCATGGTCGTGAAGGAACTGGCGCAAGTCGCTCATCGGATTGCAATCACCGGCTCAAACGTTATAGTCGCATGATGACAGGTCGTCCGGTGTTTCGGTAGAGGCTTTGTCATCAGTCAGGGGTGAAGCATGGTTCGCAGTGTGCAGCACGAGATGCTCGCGGTTCCGACCGCAGATGAGACTGCCCGCCAGCAATTTGTCGTGGCCTTCAAGCAGGCGTTGAATCGCGGCCTGCGCAAAACCCAGGGCGAACTGTTCGAGACCGTCGTCGCACCGGGCTGGGCGGCAAAGCACGGCACCCCCCCGACCACACGCGAAACGATCCGCGAGGCCATGCAGGCGGACCCCGCCTACCGCAGTTGGTCCTCGCTCGCTCGCGCGGCGCAGGAACAGATGTGGATCACGGTCGGCGACAGCATTTTCCGTGAGCGCCAGCGCCTCGCGGCCACCGCCGAGCGACTTGCGTACGCCCCGACGCGTCTTGGCAGCCTCACGCTTGATCCGAACTTCGCGCCGCCGCGGGGTGTGACGAGCGTCGACATTCATCTGCAGCCGGGCGGCTACGCACTCGATCTTGGCGAGGGGGACTGCTCCGCCGGCGCGCTGTACGAGTCGGGCGGCAACCTGTACGCCTTCGGCCAAGGTATCAGCCGCACTGACAGCAAGGCGGCTCACGTACAGCGCTTTCTGCGCGAGCGTTTTCCGCGGCTCCAGCCTCTACGGATTCTCGACATGGGTTGCTCGGCGGGCTCGGCGAGCGTGCCCTATGCCGAAGCGTTTCCCGAGGCCGAGGTTCACGCCATCGACGTGGGCAGTGGCATGCTGCGGTACGCGCATGCGCGTGCCGAATCGCTGGGGGTGGCCGTTCACTTCCATCAAATGGACGTTGCCCGCACCGGCTTCGAGGACGAGTCGTTCGATCTGATCGTCTCGCACAACCTCATGCACGAGATCTCGGCTCCCACCCGCCGCGGCATGCTGCGCGAGAGCCGTCGGCTGCTGCGCCCGGGCGGTGTCTGCGTGCACCAGGACGTGCCGCTGCGCTTCCAGGGCCTCTCCGAGTTCCGCAAGTTCGAGATGTCCTGGGACACGCTCAACAACAACGAGCCGTACTGGGAAGTCTATGCCAACGCAGACCTGCAGCCCGAATTGCGCGCTGCGGGTTTCGCCGAGAATTGCATACATGTCGGCAGTCTGCCCGCCGCGCAGGGCTCACTGCCGTGGTTCGTTGCCTGTGCCTGGAGACCTGAATGACCGTCACGATCAGCCGTAATTTCCCCGTTAACCCGCATGTCACGAGCATCATCGATGGCGAGTCGGTGCCGCTGCGCGCCACGGGTGAGGACATCGCCGTGGTCAATCCGACCACCGAGGGGCAGATCAGTCAGCTGCGTGAAGCCGATGCAGACGAGGTCGATGCCGCCGTTCACTCGGCGCGTCGCGCGTTTGATTCCGGTCGATGGCCGCGCATGGACATCACCGAGCGCAAGGACATCCTGTATTCGATTCGCGACCATCTGCGCAAGAACGCCGAGGAGCTCGCCTATCTCGGGTGCCTGAACACCGGGC
>VFQT010001735.1_pt1 | contig 24959 bp, 17 predicted proteins | sample 3512381 | NCBI WGS metagenome assembly VFQT01 (sample SAMN10412376, study PRJNA504923) | tailings metagenome | isolation source: Relicate 2 Philex TSF3 active mining site | place: Philippines: Tuba, Benguet | collected 2017-08-29
TCGTCCTCGGCGACCTTGCTGAATCCGAAATCCGTGGTTTTCATGGCTGGTTGGCTGGTTGGCTGGTTGGCTGGTTGGCGGGTGGAATGCGGTGGAGCGCGGGGAATTCGGGGTGGCCGGACCGCGGGGCCGGCACCGGTTTCGCCGGACGTTGCCGCATCGCCGGATTCCCGCCCCGTCTCCTTAACCCAAGTCCGTTACGCCTTCTCCCTCGAAGCGCCCGCGGCCTGCAGCCGCTGCAGGTAATCCTGCCACATCGCATCCTGGCGCAGGCCGTAATCGTAGAGCAGGTCCCAGGAGTAAATGCCGGTGTCATGGCCGTCGGAAAACCGCAGCTGGACGGCATACTGGCCCACCGGCTCGATCGCGGTGATGGTGACGTCCTGCTTGCCGGTCTGCAGGGTTTCCTGCCCGGGACCGTGGCCGCGCACTTCGGCGGAAGGCGAATGCACGCGCAGGAATTCGCAGGGCAGGCGGAAGGTCTTGCCGTCGGCGAAGGCGATCTCCAGCGCGCGGGAAGCCTGGTGCAGGGTGATTTCAGTGGGCAGGGGCACGCCCTTGTCGAGTCCGGCCATGATCGTGGTGTCGGTGAGTGGTGGTGTACGAGCCGGCATCATAACCGAGACCGCGGGATGCGGAGAAATCCGCTTTTATGACAATGGGTTGCGCGCAAACATGTCATGGCTGTCATGTACCTGTAACAACAGGTTCATAATATGCGAAAGTGTATTCACGCCTCGTGGGACAGACATGGCAGCAACGATACTGGTCGTAGAAGACGAACCCGCCATCCAGGAACTGGTCGCCTGCAACCTGGAGCTGGCCGGGCACCGCACGCTGCGCGCGGAGTCCGCGGAGCAGGCGATGCAGATGGTGCGTGAGCAGTTGCCCGACCTGATCGTGCTCGACTGGATGCTTCCGGGCATCAACGGTGTCGAGTTCGCCCGGCGCCTGCGCGGCGACAAGCGCACCCAGACCGTGCCGCTGATCATGCTTACCGCACGCGCGGAAGAACAGGACAAGCTGGCGGGCCTGGAAACCGGCGCCGATGACTATGTGACCAAGCCGTTTTCGCCACGCGAGCTCAATGCGCGCGTAAAGGCGCTGCTGCGCCGGCGCACGCCGCAGGCCACCGACGATGTGGTCGAAGTGGCCGGTCTGCAGCTGGATCCCGCCAGCCACCGGGTGAGCGGCAACGGCATGCCACTGCAGCTCGGCCCGACGGAATTCCGCCTGCTGCATTTCTTCATGACCCACGCCGAACGCGTCTATACCCGCGTGCAACTGCTCGATCACGTGTGGGGCGACCATGTGTTCGTCGAGGAGCGCACGGTCGATGTCCACATCCGCCGTCTGCGCAAAGCACTCGAGCCCACCGGGCATGACTCGCTGATCCAGACCGTGCGCAGCTCCGGTTACCGGTTCTCCGCGGGCTGAAGGGCACTGGCATGGGCTTCCGCTGATGCAGCGTAATGTCACCACCGCCCTGTGGTGGCGGTTGATTGCCCGCCTGCTGATGCTGGCGCTGGCGGGGCTGCTGGCATGGTTTGTGGATGGTGCGGTATCGGCACTGACGCTGGTGGCGGTGCTGCTGCTGGTGATGGTGCTGCACCACGTGCGTCATCTGGTCCGTCTGTCGAAATGGCTGGCCGACCCGCGGCCTGAAGCCTTGCCGGACGGCGCCGGTGTCTGGGAAGACGTTTTTGCCGAGTTTTATCATCTGCTGCGCCGCCAGCGGCGCAGTGAATCCCGGCTGACCGCCACGCTCCACGATTTCCGGCGCGCCGGCATGGCCATGCCTGACGGCCTGGTCATTCTGGACGGATCGAACCGCATTGAGTGGTGCAATCCGAAATCCGAACAGCACTTCGGGCTGGATGCAACACGCGACGCCGGGCAGCAGGTGACCTATCTGGTGCGGCAGCCGCATTTCGCCGAGGCGCTCGCTGGCGGTTATGCCGAGCCGCTGACGATGCGCGGCGCCCACGGCGAAGATCTGGTGCTGTCAGTGCTGATCGTGCCCTACGAAGCCAACCGCAAGCTGGTCATCAGCCGCGATGTCACCGACCGCGAGCGCGTCGAGACCATGCGCCGCGATTTCGTCGCCAACGTGTCGCATGAGTTGCGCACGCCGCTGACCGTGATCGGCGGATTCCTCGAGACCATCGCGGACATGGAGGCGCCCGATCCCGCGTTGATCCGCCGTTCGGTGCCGATGATGAGCGACCAGGCGAAGCGCATGCAGACGCTGGTCGAGGACCTGCTGACCCTGTCGCGGCTGGAGTCGGAGGGCAACCCGGCGCGCGAGGAACCGGTCAACGTGCCGGACATCGCGCGCGGTCTCTATCACGATGCGCTGGCGCTGTCGGCGGGGCGGCACAAGGTTACGCTGCTGCTCGACAGCGCAGCATGGATCAATGGCGCGGAGGACGAACTGCGCAGCGCCTTTGGTAACCTTGTCAGCAACGCGATCCGCTATACGCCGGCCGGCGGCGAAGTCCGCCTGTCGTGGAAGGCGACCGCCGATGGCGGCGCGGTGTTTGCGGTGCGTGATACCGGCATCGGAATCGAGCCGCACCATGTGCCGCGGCTGACCGAACGCTTCTACCGCGTCGACCGCGGACGTTCTCGCGAGACCGGCGGCACCGGCCTCGGCCTTGCCATCGTCAAGCATGTTGTCAACCGGCATGCGGCCCGGCTTGATGTCACCAGCGAACCAGGCAGGGGGAGTTGTTTTAGCGTGATTTTTCCCGAGAACCGTCTGGGCCGGGCGCGGCAAGGAGTTGCCGCATAGGGCTTTGCATGCCGGTGCGTCACTCCAGTCAGGGCCGGGCCGGCACACCCTGAATTTGCCGCACCCTTCGCACGACCTCGGCAACCACCGGACCCCAATCGCCTGGGGCATGCTGCCTGATCAGCTCGCAACCGGGATACCAGGGGCTGGCATCGAAGGGGGTATGCCAGTACCACAGGGTTCCTTGTGCATGGGGCAGCATGACGCAGGTGGCTTTGCCCAATGCACCTGCAAGATGGACCGTGGTATTGCTCACGGATACCACGAGGTCGCAGGCTGATATCAGGGAGGCAAGGCTGTCGATATCGTTGAAATTATCGATCCCGGTTACTTGGGTCAGGATGTTTCCGCAGGCGGCATTTAATTCCGCAACTTCAGTTGCAGTGTCACCGTATTGCAGATCAACACACTTTACGCCAGGCAGAGACAACAGTGGAGAGAGGGCTGCCAGCGACAGCGTCTTGAATCTTCCAAGACGCGGATTGGCACTGCGCCAAGAAATCCCGCAAATCAGCTGGCCATCTGCAGCAAGGACGGAGCGCAACTGTCGCATCTGCTGATCATCGGACGCAAGGTAAGCGCGGCGATTTTTTGGGAAGGCATTCCATGCCGGCCTCAGGTATTTTCCCAAGTCACCCAGCGCGACCTGCATGTCGATATCGCGTGCCTGCCGCAAATCGCGCAAGGACATGAAGTCGATATCCGGGAAAGAGCGTCGCAAGAGGGGTAAAAGCCTCGGGTCGACTGCAACCGACAGCCGGTTCGCCAGCTTTTTGAGGTCAGCGAGCATTCCGCAATGCAGTATCTGATCCCCGATCCCCTGTTCGCCCCATGCCAGCAAGCTACCGGAGACCGGGGCGCCATCCCAGGCTGGCGCAAGGATATTCGGGTGCCGGCCGCGTTGTCCGGTTTCCCAGCCGCGGTCATAGTGTCTCCAGCCTTGCTCAAGGTTACCCTGTATGAGATGACACAGGGTTTCGTTCCAGTAAGGACCTGCACGATCCGGAGACAGTTGTTGCGCAAGCCGGTAGCATTCCAGAGCTTCGCCATGTCGCTGGAGGTCGCGCAAGGCGTTGCCGCGGTTCAGCATTGCATCGGGATTGTCCGGGTCCAGGCGCAGTGCCATATCGCAGGCTTCCAGCGCTTCCCGGGGTTGTCCTGCTTCAAGCAGCGCATGTCCCAGATTGGCGAAAATTCCGGCATTGGCAGGATCAATTGAGATGGCACGGCGGTAATCGTCGAGCGCAGCCTCGGGGCAATGCCGGTCAATCTGCACGTTTCCGCGATTGATCAGTGCTTCCACGTTGTCGGGTGCCAGTTGCAGGGCACGGTCAAGGTCCGCCATCGCAGCGTTGCTTTTTCCCGTTGCCGCGAGGGCCTGCGCCCTGCAGATCAGCGCGCCGACGTGGTCAGGCTCCAGCGCCAGCGCCCTTTCGCAGAAGAGCAGGGCTTCTCTGTCGCGCCCCAGCCCCGCCAGTGCATTTCCCTGTCCCAGCAGCGCATCAACATCATGCGGGTTCAATGCGGCAATTCGCCCACAGCATGCCAGAGATTCCTCGTAGCGCCCCTGACGATGCAGGACTGCAGCCAAATTGTGCAGGATACTGGATCGGTCAGGCGCCATTTGCAGGGCCTCACGATACAGTCGTTCAGCTGCTGTCAGATCATTGGCTTTTTGCGCTTCCAGGGCGGAAAAGAAAAGCTCCTGTGCTTTGGCAAGATTCGAATTATGTTCGGGCATGATTCCGGAAGTGGGAGATCTATGTTTGCTGAAGCAGCCAAATTTTTATATCGTAGTTTGTTGCATCCACAAAGGCCCGGCCTTCATCAGGCTTTGAGTTCAGCGGCGATCCCTCTGGCCAGCATTGCGGCTTCGGTGCCAATTTGTCGCTCAGGCGCCTTTCGTTGAACCGAGCCCCAGACTGGCAGTGGAAAATGCGGGTCATCGGCAAAACGAGGAATGACGTGCCAGTGTATGTGTGCAACCATGTTGCCCAGGCTGGCAAGGTTGATTTTTACCGGAGAAAGGGTTTTGCGCAGGACGCGCTCCACCGTAAACACCACTTTCATGCAATGTGTCTGATCGGCAGCATCCAGGTCAGTCATTTCGCGGACGTGTGTGTTCCATATAACCCGGCAGAAACCGCAATATCCGGCTTCATCCGCCAGAACGACGCGACATTGCGCGTCTTCCCACAAAACCACTCCTCCGGTTGCCGTACACAGTTCGCAATTCATGCCCGCTCTCTCCTGAATAGCCAATCAGCCGCACGATAAACCAGATCGCAGCCGTGTGCGACTGCCGCGGCGCGCCATGCCGGCGAAGCCGGGCAAAGTGCTTCCAGCAAACGCCGCTTGGCCGGGTGATCCAGGTGACCTGCGCCATGATGGTGCCAGCGATTTTCTTCGCGCAGGGCATGCAAAACTTGCAGCTGCGGCCAGGTCCCGATTTCCTGCAGCACGAAGTCAACGTACCGGCCCGGCAGTAGGCGTGGCAGGGCGGCACCAAGACTGCCGCGTACACCATAGGTGGCTGGCGCTCTGGCCTCCCCAAGCAGTACTTGTCCGAGCGCGGCCGCCAGAGCTGCAGGTGGTGTGGCAGTGGCACCGGGTTCGGTGATCAGGATGTCGCGGCCATGAGCGCCGAGCCCGGTGTGCATGTCGATGGCGAACACGACGTTTGCACGCTTGAGCCGGGTTTGCAGCCATTCGCAAAACAAGCGCGGGCGCTGCTGCAGTTCGGCGCCTCCGTAGAACAGGCCGTGCGGATAGCGATGCTGGCCGTGGGCGATGGCCTGGCGAACCTCGCGCACGCCGTGACACAGCCCCTGCACCCCTATGCGCAGCACAAAACCGTCGCATGCCGGCGCAGAGGGTGGATTGGGCAGTGCATCCAGCCGGCGGTACAACGGAGGCGCTCCAGTCCAGGTGGCGGCATCGCGCAGAAAAATACGGTTCAGGTCGACATTGCACTCGTTGGCGCGGCGCAGCGAGGCCATGCCGTAGGGATTGAGCACGTGTACCAGAACCATGGCGCTGCCGGCGGGCAACGGTGGAGGCGATCGCAGCAGGGCCAGCTGGGTTGCCGATCCGGCGAAGGCTTCGACGCCATGGTTGCCGCTGACATGCAGCAGCACCCGCGGCGCGTCCATCGCGCCGACCCATGCGATGTCGATGCCGAGCTTTTCACCGCCGGGACCGCGTGCGCTGATCGGCAGCGTGTCGATCAGCGCACCGAGGTATTGCGCGGCTGCAAGGAAGCGGCCGCGCGCAGTGGCATAGTCCGGTGAAAACAGCGCGGCTCCGCCAGCCGCGCCGCTCTCGTCCGGCTCAGGCGGCGGTGTAGGTCGCGCGCTCGAAGTTGGAGCCACTGTCGACCAGCGCCGTCAGCCGGATCTGGCGCGGTTTGCCGTCATGCAGATCCATCACGCGCCCGGGGCCATAGGTGCCCGGACTGACAACAATGGTCTGCGCCTCGGCGCCGGGCACGCCGGCCAGCAGAAGGGCCCGGTCGTAGGGGATCTGGTTGTCGGCGATGCGTGCGGCCACAGCCTGTGCCTTTGCGCGCAGCAGCCGGAACCCGAGCCAGGTGGCGCCGGCAGCGTCGACGCTGAGGCGCTGTACAAAGCCCAGGTAGGTGTTGCCGTTGGGCGCGACGAGCCCGAGCAGTTGGTTGTGCGTCAGTCGGGTGGAGTCCGTCGGCTTGCGGCACATGCCGAGGATGCCGGAGGCGCTCTGGTTGGCGACGGTCCAGGTTTCCAGCGTGCGGCTGCGCGCCGACGCCTCGCCGATCACCGGCCCGTCGACGCGCTCGAACCCCGCCATCTCGAAACGCGCACGGGAATGCAGGCCTGCATCGGGCGGCGCGAACGGCTTGCCGCTGATGTTGTAATGCATCGCGGCCAGCGTACCCGACACCAGCACATTGAATGACACCGCCTTTCGTTCGTCGACACGGCCGGTGCCCGGCGCCAGCCAGTGCGAATACAGGCTGAGCATGAGCTTTTCGCAGGCATCGCGCGGGATCGGGCCGAGGCCAAGCTTGTCCGGGCTCTGCGTCTTCAGGCTGATCGCGGTCTGGCGCAACCGGTCGCCGATTTTTTCAAGGTCTAGGTAACGCACGATGCTGCCCTTGATGTTTTTCAGGCGACGCGCGCCTTCCGACGAGCCCAGGTCGACGCCCAGCGCGACCGAGGGGTCGGTGGCTGCAGGCGTTGCGGAAATGCGGCCGAGGGCGACCCATTGCGCCAGCGCGCGGTCGACCGTGTTCATTTGCAGCAGCGACAGCGAGTCGGGGTTGGCGCGTTGCGTGAGGATGGTCTGCAGGTAGGCCAGGTTGACCGTGCTCCTGCCGTCAGCGCTTTCCGCCACCGGCGTGTCGGTGACCCCGGCGCTCTCGGCAAACGCGTACAACCGGTGGAATTGCTCCCACAGCGCGCCAGGCACCGCGTGATAGGCGCGGTTGTGGGCGGTCATTGCGAACCCGGTACAGCGCAGCGCGCGATAGCATACGAGTGCGGCGTGGCTGGCCAGTTCGGGATCGGTTTCCGCCATGTCGGCAATCAGCGATTCGTAGGCGTCGGCCAGCGCCCGCCACAGGGCGATGCTGCGGGTGAAGATTTCGCGGGTGTCGTCGTCGAAGGGCACCGGCTTGCCCCAGTATTCACGGCTGCGCGCATGCTGGGCTTCCAGCGTGGTGTCGCGCAGCACTTCGAGAACCTGCAGCCGCGGACTGCCGTGTACCCCCGTCTCGGAGAGCAACTGCAGCTGGGTCAGCAGTTGTGCCTGCCGCTGTGAAGGAGTCGCGGTGGCGAGCTGCGCGACGAAGGTTCTTGCCGCGGCGGCATCGGGGATCTTCAGGAGTCCTTGTTTTGCACTCAAGACAGTAGCCATGGCGTATCCCAATGTGGATCGGGTACGCATATTCGGGTTGAGGAAAAGGGGCCGCAAGTGAATATGTCACATGTCGCCATTGCACGACAACCGGAGCCATCGCGAGCGTGAGGAAATCCACGCATCAGAGCAGGACCCGTTCAATGCCGCCGCTGTTGGCGCGCGCGACGTAATTTTGCATCCAGTCCGGGCCGAGCAGGCGCCGCGCCATTTCGACCACGATGTAATCGGCCTCGACGCCGGTGTCGGGAGCGAAACGCGACAGGCCCTGCAGGCACGACGGACAAGAGGTGAGCACTTTCAGTGGTGCCTCGCTGCCCGCGCGCAGTTGTGCCGCGCCACGCCGCATCTCCTCTTCCTTGCGGAAGCGTACCTGGGTCGAGATGTCAGGCCGGGTCACGGCCAGTGTGCCGGATTCGCCGCAACAGCGTTCGTTCAGGGCGACCGGTGCGGCCATCAGGGCGTTGACCACTTTCAGCGGCGCGTGCGTTTTCATCGGCGTGTGGCAGGGGTCATGGTACATGTAACGCACGCCGCGCAGCGGCCCGTCGGCGCTGTCCAGCTGCACCCCGCTCTCGAGCAGGTATTCATGGATGTCGAGCAGGCGGCAGCCGGGGAAGATCTTCTCGAACTCGTACTTCTGCAACTGGTCCATGCAGGTGCCGCAGGACACGATCACCGTCTTGATGTCGAGGTAGTTGAGGGTGTGCGCGACACGGTGGAACAGCACGCGGTTGGCGGTGGTGATCGCCTGGCCCTTGGCCTCCTCGCCGGCGGCGGTCTGCGGATAGCCGCAGCAGAGGTAACCGGGGGGCAGCACGGTCTGCACGCCCAAGTCGAACAGCATCGCCTGCGTGGCCAGCCCGACCTGGCTGAACAGCCGTTCGGAGCCGCAGCCGGGAAAATAGAACACTGCGTCCGATTCCTCGGTGACTTTCGCCGGATCGCGGATCACCGGCACCATGCGCGCATCCTCGATGTCGAGCAGCGCGCGCGAGGCTTTTTTCGGCAGCCCGCCGGGCATCGGCTTGTTGATGAAGTGGATGACCTGCGCGCGCACCGGCGGCTTGCCGGTGGTGGCCGGCGGCTGCCGGGTCTGCGCGCCGCTCAGCCCCAGGGCTTTTGCGGCGCCGTGAGCGAGCCGCTGCGCCCGGTAGCCCCAGTCGATCATCAGCTTGCGCAGGACGTTGATGGTGCGCGGGTCGGTGCTGTTGAGGAACAGCATGGACGCCCGGGCGCCGGGGTTGAAGCGGCGCTTGCCGTGCTGGCGGAGGAAGTTGCGCATCGCGATCGACACGTCGCCGAAATCGATGTCCACCGGGCAGGGGTTGGCGCACTTGTGGCAGACCGTGCAGTGGTCTGCGACGTCGCCGAACTCGTCGAAATGTTCCAGCGAGATGCCGCGCCGGGTCTGTTCCTCGTAGAGGAATGCCTCGATCAGCAGGCTGGTCGCGAGGATCTTGTTGCGCGGGCTGTAGAGCAGGTTGGCGCGCGGAACGTGTGTTGCGCACACCGGTTTGCACTTGCCGCAGCGCAGGCAGTCCTTGACCGAATCGGAGATCGCGCCGACGTCGGAGTGCTCGAGGATCAGGCTTTCCGCGCCTAGCAGGGAGAAGCTCGGCGTGTAGGCGTTGCCCAGACCGGCACCCGGCAGAAGCTTGCCCTTGTTGAAGCGGCCTTCCGGATCGACACGCTGCTTGTAGGCCGCGAACGCGGCGATGCGTTCCGGCGGCAGGAATTCGAGCTTGGTGATGCCGATGCCGTGCTCGCCGGAGATGACACCATCCAGCGATTCGGCGAGCTGCATGATACGCGCCACCGCCTCGGCGGCCTCCTGCAGCATCGCGTAGTTGTCGGAGTTGACGGGGATGTTGGTGTGCACATTGCCGTCGCCGGCGTGCATGTGCAGTGCAACGAATACCCTGCCGCGCAGCGCCTGGCGGTGCGCGGCGTCGATGGCGTCCATCACTTTGGCGAAGGGCCTGCCGCTGAAGATGTCGGCGAGATGCCCGCGCACCTCGTCCTTCCACGACACGCGCAGGGTGTGGTCCTGCAGCACATGGAACAGCGTGGAGGACTGTGAGCTGCCGGAGGCAGGGAGTGCGGGGTAAAAATCCCGAGCCTCGCTACTGCCTTCGCGCAGGGTGTCGAGCGGCGCATCGATCTGATCGAGCAGCCATTGCCAGCGCGTACGCGTCGCGGCGATCAGGGCCTGTGCGCGGGCGACGCGGTCGCCGGTCACCTCGGCCACGGAAACGCCGGGTTCGGGCTGTGCGACCGGCAGCTCCCCGGCAAGCACGGCCTCGACCGCATCGAGGATGCGCAGCTTGTTGCGGACCGACAGCTCGATGTTGATGCGCTCAATGCCGTCGGAATAGTCGCCGAGGCGTTCCAGCGGAATGACCACGTCCTCGTTGATCTTGAAGGCGTTGGTGTGGCGGGCGATCGCGGCGGTGCGCGCGCGGTCGAGCCAGAAGGTTTTGCGCGCTTCCGCCGACACGGCGATGAAACCCTCGGCACCCCGTGCGTTGGCAATGCGCACCACCTGCGATGCCGCGGCGGCCACCGCGTCCTCGTTCTCGCCGACGATGTCGCCGACCAGCACCATCTTCGGCCGGCCCGCCCGGCGCGACTTGGTGGCATACCCGACCGCCTTCACATAGCGCTCGTCGAGGTGTTCGAGGCCGGCGAGTATGGCGTCCGGATTGCCGTCGAGGTAACGCTTGATTTCGATGATGGACGGCACGGCTTCGCGCACGGGGCTGAAAAATTCCAGGCAAACGGTGCGGATCGCTGGCGGCATGCGGTGCAGCACGAAGGTGGCCTGGGTGATGATGCCGTCGCAGCCTTCTTTCTGGATGCCGGGCAGGCCGCCCAGCACCTTGTCGGTGACGTCCTTGCCCAGGCCGCGCTTGCGGAAGGTCGAGCCGGGGATTTCGAGGATTTCGGGCGCGCCGTCCGGGGTTCTGCTGTCGCGCGCGTAGCGCGTAATGCGGAAGCGCGAGACGGCGAGATCGTGGATCTTGCCGAGATTGTGGTCGAGCCGTTCGACCAGCATCCACCGCGCGTCCGGAGTGACCATTTTCCAGGACGCCAGGTTGTCGAGCGCGGTGCCCCACAGCACGGCTTTCTTGCCGCCGGCGTTCATCGCCACGTTGCCGCCGATGCAGGAGGCGTCGGCGGAAGTCGGATCGCAGGCGAAAACCAGGCCCGCCTTTTCCGCGGCCTCCATCGCGCGGCGGGTGACGACGCCGGCGCCGCAGCGCAGCACCGGCACCTGTTTTGCGACGCCGGGCAGCACCACATGGTCGATGGCCGCGAGCGTGTCGAGTTTCTCGGTGTTGATCACCGCCGAGAGGCGGGTCAGCGGAATCGCGCCGCCGGTATACCCGGTGCCGCCGCCGCGCGGGATGATGGTCAGGCCGAGTTCGATACAGGCCCTCACCACCTCCGCGACCTCGTCCTCGGTGTCGGGGTGGATGACGACAAACGGATACTCCACCCGCCAGTCGGTCGCATCGGTGACATGCGAGACCCGCGCCAGGCCGTCGAACTGGATGTTGTCGCGCCGCGTGCAGCGCGACAGCCGCGCCTGCGCGCGCCGGCGCAGTGACAGCGTGTCCTCGAAGTCGGTCTCGAACCGGTCCACCGCGGCGCGCGCCGCGGCGAGCAGTTCGGCAACGCGCCGGTCGTCGCTGTCGCGCCGTGATTCGATGCCGGAGAGCCGGCTGCGCATGCCTTCGATCAGGGCCGCGCGCCTCTTGCGGTTGCCGAGCAGGTCGTCTTCGATGTACGGGTTGCGCTGGACAACCCACATGTCGCCGAGCACCTCGTAGAGCATCTTCGCCGAGCGTCCGGTGCGCCGCTGAGCGCGAAGCGCATTGAGCAGGTCCCAGTGCGCGGCGCCGAGCAGCCGGATCACGATCTCGCGATCGGAAAAGGAGGTGTAGTTGTAGGGGATTTCTCGGAGACGTGCGGTCATTGCGATGGGACAGTGCCGGTGCGGAACATGCAGCGCAAAGGCGGGAATGCGCGCAAAAACAGTATATTAGCGCAAGGCGCCGGCGGCTTCACGTCGACAGCACGGCAACCACCCAGTAGCGCGCGAACTTGCCGAGGGCGATGAACAGGCCGCACCACCAGGGATTGAGCCGCAGCCATCCGGCGGCCACGCACAGCGGATCGCCCAGCAGCGGCACCCAGGACAGCAGCAGCACCGGACTGCCCCAGCGCTGCACGGTCGCCAGCCCCTGCAGCGGCCTGCCTTGCGGGATCAGGCGGCCGATCAGGTAGGAGGAGAGTCCGCCGAGGGTGTTGCCCAGCGTGGCCACGGCCAGCGCGGTCCAAAGCCGGTCGGGATGCAGTTGCAGGACGCCGAACAGTACCGCCTCCGACCCTCCCGGCAGCAGGGTCGCGGCCAGAAAGCTGCTGACGAACAGGGCGCCGAGGGTGACGGGTGCTTCCACAGGAGGGATCAGGCGATGATTTGAACTGGGGGCCGTGGTTCTTTAAACTCCCGGCTTCCCCCCGGACCGGGTCTCCGGTCCCACCACTACGGGCAAAGACCGACATGAGTACGCTGATTTCCGAAGAATACCGCAAGATGCAGGAAGAGCTGCACCAGAACCCCAACTACGGCGTGGCCTCGGTGCAGTATGCGCCGACGGTGGCCGAGATCCTCAAGCAGGTCGGCGCGCCGGAATTGCTCGATTACGGCGCAGGCAAGGGACGCCTGGGTGAAACGCTGCGGACGCTGATGCCGAACCCGCCGAAGCTGCGCCATTACGATCCGGCGCGGCCGGAATGGGCGGCGACGCCGCAGCCCGCGCCCTTCGTCACCTGCATCGACGTGCTCGAGCACATCGAGCCCGACCTGCTCGACAACGTGCTCGATGACCTGCGGCGGGTCACTGCCGGCGTGGGTTTTTTCACCGTGCATACCGGCCCTGCCGTCAAGGTGCTGGCCGACGGCCGCAATGCCCACCTGATCCAGGAGCCGCCCTCGTGGTGGCTGCCGAAATTCCTTGAACGTTTCGATCTGGTGGTGTTCCAGCGCATGCCTCAGGGTTTCTGGGTCGCGGTCGAAGCCAAGCCGGAGCCGCCCAAGGCGCAGGGTATGCTCGCGCGCACCATGAAAAACGTTCTGGGCTCGTGATTCGGGTTCTTGATTCAACGCTTCAATCACAGGAAGGCATCAAACCAAATGAGTTACGCAATCGATTTTCCCGGCGTCATCACGCTGCCCGTGGTGGAGAGCAACAAGGCGTTCCCGGTCGGCCGCATCTACTGCGTCGGCCGCAATTACGCCGAGCACGCGCGCGAGATGGGCCACGACCCGGATCGCGAACCGCCATTTTTCTTCATGAAGCCGGCCGATGCCATCGTGCCCAACGGCGCGACCATCCCCTATCCCCAGGCGACCAAGGACCTGCACCACGAGATCGAGATGATCGTCGCGATCGGCAAGGGCGGCGCCGACATCCCGGTTGAAAAGGCGCTGGACCATGTGTTCGGCTACGGCGTCGGCCTCGACATGACCCGCCGCGACCTGCAGGGCGAGGCCAAGAAAATGGGCCGTCCCTGGGAGATGGGCAAGGCCTTCGACAATTCCGCGCCGTGCACCGCGCTGAAAACGGTGGCGATGGTCGGCCATCCGGCCAAGGGCGCGATCTGGCTGAAGGTCAACGGCGAAGTCAAACAGAAGGGCGACCTCTCGGAGCTGATCTGGAATGTCCCGGAAACGATTTCGTACCTGTCCAAGCTGATCACGCTGCGCCCCGGTGACATCATCATGTCGGGCACCCCCGCGGGCGTCGGCCCGGTCAAGGCGGGTGACAAACTCGAAGGCCATGTCGACGGGGTCGGCGACCTGACGCTGACCTACGCAAAATAAGACAGCGCCAGCCGCATTGAAGACCGGCGCGCAGCTTGCGCGCCGGTTTTTTTTCATCACCCGCCGGCGCCGTGCCGGTGATCGCGAGGAGGAGACGCAATGCAGAAACGCAGACTCGGCCGCAATGGCCCCGAAGTGCCGGCGCTGGGCCTCGGTTGCATGGGCATGTCGATCAGCTACGGCGAGCCCGATGACGCCGAATCGATTGCCACCATGCACCGCGCCTTTGAGCTCGGCTGCAACCTGCTGGTGACTTCGGATGCCTACGGCAGCGGCGTCAACGAATCGTTGATTGCACAGGCGATCAAAGGCAGGCGTGATCAGGTGCTGCTGGCCACCAAGTTCGGCAACGTCGGCCTCGGCGGCGGCGTGCCCGAAGGGCTTTCCGGCGGTCATCCCGACTATGTGAAGCTCGCCTGCGAGCGCAGCCTGCAGCGCCTCGGCGTCGAGTGCATCGACATCTACGGCCTGCATCGCGTCGACGCGGCGGTGCCGATCGAGGACACCGTCGGCGCGATGAAGCGCCTGGTCGAGCAGGGCAAGGTGCGCCACCTCGCGCTGTCCGAGGCGGGCGCGCAGACCATCCGCCGCGCGCATGCGGTGCATCCGATTGCCGCCGTCGAAACCGAATACTCTCTGTGGAGCCGCGATGTCGAAACGCAGATCCTCCCCGCCTGCCGCGAACTCGGCATCGGGTTCATGGCCTATGCGCCGCTGGGCCGCGGCTTTCTGACCGCCACCATCAAAAGCGTGGACGCCCTGATTGCCAAGGACCGGCGCCGCGAACATCCGCGCTTCCTTCCAGAAAATATCAATAAAAACAATGAGTTATTAAAAACCGTCGAGGCGGTGGCGAGTGCTCACAAAGCCACTGCCGCGCAGGTGGCGCTGGCCTGGCTGCTGGCGCAGGGCAATGACATCGTGCCCATCCCGGGCACCAAGCGGCGCAACTATCTCGAGCAGAATCTTGCCGCCGCCGCGCTGCAGTTGAGCGCCGCCGAACTGGCGCAAATCTCAGCGGCATTCCCGCCGGGCGTCACCGCCGGAACACGGTATCCTGAGAAACAGTTGAAGGCGCTGGGAATCTAGCAGCGTTTTCCAGTTAGGGGCCGCCTCAGCCGAGCGCTGTTGTGCCAGCGTGCAACATCGCATCACGCTCGGCAAACCATTGTTTCGAGTATTCGCAAGCGGCGTACTCGCTGAAATAAGGCCCGCCCAGCGTGTAGTGCACCAATGCGGCGTCAGTTCTTGGCGGGTTGTATCCGACAAGATGATTCCATTGCTCTGGCAAAGCGCCAATCAGTTGATCATCGTCCAGCCATTTGAATTGATGCAATTCCAGGCCCGAAGCGCCGTTGACGTAATCCGGCGTGAGCGCGCGGCAACGTGCGTTGTTGAACAACATCACGCTGGACCAGTTTTTCTTTTCATACTTCGTCTGCGGCTCGTTCAGGAATTTGCGCGCCTCGGACGGCACATGGTCGTGCTTGACTGCCATGACCGCGTAGCGTTCGTCGCGTAGCGCCCACAGCTTTGCAATGTCTTCGAGCACCAGCATGTCGCAATCCATGAAAATCGACCACCCGGCATAGTCCGAAAGGTAAGGCGTCAGGAAACGAGAAAACGAAAAATCCGTCGATTGCAGGGGGTGACGTTCACGCTGGAATACGCCTTTCAACTGCGACAGCATGACGGGCGCAATGGTGACGGGCTCCGAGGAGCGGCGATGGATGCTGTACGCCAGCACGTTGAAGGCGGCTGCCTCGCGGCCGTCAAAACCGATGAATACTTTTATCATAACCCATTGATTTTATTGATTTCATTGAAGTTGCTGCTCAAGCTTAGCATGACTTGAGCCTAGTGCTTGTTGCGGAATATCAAGTTCGGTTTGCAAGCAAAAGCCTGAGTCGTACTTTATGGGTGACCACAGTCAATAAAATGATGATTCATTCGTGCAACAAAGCGACTCTTAGTATGTGATTATTTTGGGTAATTTCTTGTTGCGCATAAGCCGAAACCTGACAATTTGGCCAGCCTCGCTACTCGGAGGAGGCAATGCTCGCTAGAGCCCGGTGCGGAAAGCAAAGTCAACGGGTGCAGCGTCAAGTGGTTTCAACTATCCAGGAGAATTTACGCATGAACAAGAAACTGATGGCAGTGGCCGTTGCCGGCGCGCTGGCCGCGCCCGCAGTCGCGATGGCCCAGAGCACCGTGCAGATCTACGGCAATTTCTACATCGAGCACGCGTTCGTCAACCAGGGCAACAACGCAGCCGGCACTTTTGATCCGGCCAACGCCGACGTGATGCAGGCCGGCGGTTCGGAAATCGGCTTCAAGGGCGAAGAGAAGCTGGGCGGCGGCATGAGCGCCTGGTTCCAGTGCGCTTCGACCGCTGACATGCGCGGCGCCTCGGGCTCCTCCAACGGCTTTTGCTCGCGCGACAGCGCGGTCGGCCTCAAGGGCAGCTTCGGCAATGCCTTCATCGGCACTTGGGGCACGCCGTTCAAACGTGCCCGCGTCGGCAACATCGGCGGCCGCGATACCGGCGTCTTCGGCACCGCGTTCCTGCTCTACGGCAATTCGACCACCACTTCTGACGGCGCCAATACCGGTGTGTTTGCCCGCCGCGAGCGTAACTCCGTCAACTACGACAGCCCGAACTTCGGCGGCTTCCAGCTGATGATCTCGACGTCCTCGACCAACAGCTCGACCGCGACCGCTGCTTCGTCCGCGGGCGCCAAGCCGCGTATGACGTCTGTGGGTGGCACTTACAAGAAAGGCCCGCTGGCTTTGGGTGCGGCTTACGAGAAGCACAGCAAGCTGGTCGGCGCGAACGCAGCCGGCTTTGTGGGTGATCAGGAAGGCTGGCACATTTCCGGCGCCTACACTCTCGGCAGCGTGAAGTTCGGCGGCGCATGGACCAGCCAGGAATCGGAATCGGCAGCGGCTACCAAGGCCGAAGTTGATGCCTACCACCTGGGCGTGGAGTGGAAGGTTGCGGGCCCGCACAATGTGCACTTCGGCTATACCTCGGCCGACGACATCGACGGTCCGGCCGGCGCCACCATGGGCGTTTCCTCGCGTCCGGCTGCCGTTGCAGCAGGTTCCACCGGTGCCAAGATGTGGCAGCTGCGTTACCTGCACCAGCTGTCGAAGCGCACCGAGCTGTCGGTCGGTTACGTCAACCTGAAGAACGACACCAACGCGACGTACGATCTGGGCGGCGTGAGCGGTACCGGTGCCGGCGCGAAGAGCCGTGCGTTTGCATACAGCATCCGCCACAAGTTCTAAGACCAGGCAACATTTCCGCCAACAGCGGGATTCGAAACGGGCGCTTCGGCGCCCGTTTTTTTATGCCCGGTACAGCGCGCGTGCGGGGACTACCAGAGCTGGGTGCCGCTTTGCACCCGCTCGGCTATTTCCTGCTGGAATTCCGGTGGCCCGTAGGCATGCGCGGCCTGCTGGTTGCTGAACTTGCCATTTTCAACGATCTGTTCCGAGTACAGCAGCCCCCGCCGGTGTGCTTGTGAAAATTGCTGCAGCCAGTTCAGTGCCCGCTGCGGAATGCGCCTGCCCACGGGAACAGCCACATCAACCGGCATGCCACGCCAATTCAGTTGATTGAACAACACGATCACTTTCGCGTTGCTCGGTTTCATCCAATCCGGCAGCGGACTGCCGTCGATCCGCCAGCCGCAGATGAAATGCACACATGGATCCTCGGGCCTGTTGGCGTAATCGTTGCAGCCGGATCCGGTGCTGTGATGGCAGGGTTTGCCGGGATAAACCGGTTGTCCCTGAACCTCGATCTGCAGCCAGCCATCGCAGCAGGCGGTGCAGGGGCGGCAATCACGGGGTTTCGATGTGCTCAAAGGGGCCTTCGGGGAATGCGCTGTCTATGGGTCAAGGTGCACAGGGTAAGGTGTGAGGATCAAGTGGTGAAGGCCAAGGGCGTCAGGCTTGCGGTCCAAGATGCAAGATTAATCGAAAAAGTTGATCGGAAAAGCGCATGCAGTTTCCGGCTTCAGCGCGCGGCAAGATCTCGGCCCAGAAGCTCCAGTGCGGCAGACCAGTCACCGTTCAACGATTGCCGGTAGATCCGGAATCCCGGGAACCAGGGGGATTCCGTGCCCCAGTGCATCCAGCGCCATTCCGCAGGGCTGGGTACCAGCACCCTCCCCGTGCGACCAGCAGCGGCACGCAAGTGCATGTTGGTATTGCTGACACCCACATAATCGTCCAGCAACTCAAGCAGTGCCAGCATGTCTTCGAGCTGATCGTTCAGGGCACTGAGATCGGCCACCGGTTTTCCGCAGATTGCGGAAAGAGCGTCGATTTCCCCAGGTGCGGGATGGCGCTGCAGCGCAATCAGCGTTCCCTCGGCATGCCGGAGAGCTCCGCCGAGCAGCGGCAGTCCAATATTCTTGCTGAGCACCCAGTCTGCGCCCAGCTGAGCATGGGCGGCGGTGCCGGCGCGCCAGGTGAGGCCGATGTAGGGGGGCGGGCCGAGAGACAGCAGGCGCTTACGCATGCGCTGCGCAGGTTCAGGCAGGGCAGGGATGCGCAACGACGGTGCGGGTGGCGGATAATGGACCCTGATCAATACGGCATGATCCGGCAGTGGACATTCAGTCGCCCGCGCTGGTAGCGGCATTGCCGCGCATTGCAGCAAGGCCTGTGGAAGATCGCCACACAGAATCTGCAGATCCGCCACTTTTGCTACGGCTTCATCCTCGGGCAGCACTGCATCCGCGATGCCGGTGCGGGCGATCATTGGCGCTATCCTGGCGCTCGCAAGGACCGTGATCCCTGCGCCCAACGCCTTGAGCAGCGGCAACTGGCGCAAAAAAAACAGCTCGTCCCCCAGTCCCTGTTCGCGCCGCACCAACACCTGCCGGCCTTCAATCCGTTCAGGCAGGCATTGCACGACACCGGCGTTTCGCCATTCTTCCGCCCTGCGGGAATAGGATGGGCGGGCGCGGTATGCGCGCCAGCCGTCGCTGAAGCGTCCGTGGGCGAGATCGACCATGCTGCGCAGCTGCAGGGTTTCAACGGCATCCGGAAGCAGCGTGTCGGTGAGCGCCAGCGTACGCAAGGCCGCATGCAGTTGGCCGCACTCGGCGAGCGCGCCGCCAAGGCTGCGCTGGTTGAGCGGATCCTGCGGCGCGCATTCGGCAGCCCGCCGAAAGGCTGCCACAGCTTGCGGCAAATGGCCTTGATGACCGCAGGCGGCACCGAGAAATCGATGGGCCTCGGCAAGGTCGGGGGCGCGCCCGATCATTACACGGCATTCGCTTTCGGCCTCGGCAAAACGGCCATCGTCAATCAGTGCCGAGACCAGATTCAGGCGCGGTGCCGGCCATTCCGGATGGATGGAGATGCACGCCCTATAGCGCGCGATGGCCTCGGCATACCGCGATTGGCGGTGCAGCGCCAGGCCGAGGCCGATCAGCGTGTCCGCATCTGCGGGATTCAGGTCCAGCGCGCGCCGGAAGCTCTGCTCCGCACGTTCAGGAAGACCGAGGGCCTCCAGTTGCATGTTGCCGAGGTTGTGCCAGAGCATGTGCTCGCCGGGATGGCGTTCGGCCAGTCGCTGCAGCAGGGTCTCTGCCTGCGCGGCTTCACCCTGCTCGGCCAGCGCGACGGCGGCACCCTGAGCATAGGGCCAGTGTGCGGGCGCCAGGCGCTGGGCGCGCCGGAATGCCTGGTATGCATCGGCGTGACGGTTGGTCATGGCGTAAGCCTCAGCCAGATTGCCGATCAGGGCCGCATTGTTTCTGGCCAACCGCGCAGCCTGCTCCAGCTCTGGGATGGCTGCACCGGCTTCGCCCAATTTCAGCAGGGCCAGTCCCAGCAGGCTGCGGGAAGCCGCATTGCTTGGGGCCAGAGCGGCAGCGGTCCTGCCCCAAGACAGGGCTTGACTCCAATCCTCACGCTCAAGGGCGGTATTGCCAGCGGCAAGAGCCTGGCTCAAGGGTGTATGGCCATGATCCATCATAAGTTCATGTTTTAATTGAATATTTTAATGGTTTTTGGAGCCTACGCAAGCGTAATGAGTATAACCGACGATGAGAAATGCAGCTTCCAACTGATTGTTTTGAAGAATCTTTTGTCAACCCCGTCGATGTTGCGAATAAGAGACAAATGTCCTTAATTCAGGCTGTTTTCTGGGCCGGTCGTTGTGATATTTGACGCATGTCCCAGATAATTCACGCGTATCCGCTGCGCAAGCGTGGAGACAGCGCGTTCGGGATGCCCGGGCGTTTTTCAATCTTGAGGAGACACACTAATGCAAAAGAAACTGATGGCAGTAGCCGTAGCCGGCGCGCTGGCCGTGCCCGCGGTGGCGATGGCCCAGAGCACCGTGCAGATCTACGGCAATTTCTACATCGAGCACTCGTTCGTCAACCAGGGCAACAACGCAGCCGGCACCTTTGATCCGGCCAACGCCGACGTGATGCAGGCCGGTGGTTCGGCAATCGGCTTCAAGGGCGAAGAGAAGCTGGGCGGCGGCATGAGCGCCTGGTTCCAGTGCGCTTCGACCGCTGACATGCGCGGCGCCTCGGGCTCCTCCAACGGCTTTTGCTCGCGCGACAGCGCAGTCGGCCTCAAGGGCAGCTTCGGCAATGCCTTCATCGGCACCTGGGGCACGCCGTTCAAACGCGCCCGCGTCGGCAACGTCGGCGGCCGCGATACCGGCGTCTTCGGCACCGCGTTCCTGATGTATGGCAACTCGACCACCACTGCCGACGGCGCCAACACCGGCGTGTTCTCCCGCCGCCAGCGTAACTCCGTCAACTACGACAGCCCGAACTTCGGCGGCTTCCAGCTGATGGCGTCGATGTCCTCGACCAACAGCTCGACTGCGACCGCTGCTTCGTCCGCGGGCGCCAAGCCGCGCATCTGGGGTCTGGGCGGCACCTACAAGAAAGGCCCGCTGGCCCTTGGTTTGGGGTACCAGAAGCACAGCAAGCTGGTCGGCGCGAACGCAGCCGGCTTCGTGGGTGATCAGGAAGGCTGGCACATTTCCGGCGCCTACACTCTCGGCAGCGTGAAGTTCGGCGGCGCATGGACCAGCCAGGAATCGGAATCGGCAGCGGCTACCAAGGCCGAAGTTGATGCCTACCACCTGGGCGTGGAGTGGAAGGTTGCGGGCCCGCACAATGTGCACTTCGGCTATACCTCGGCCGACGACATCGACGGTCCGGCCGGCGCCACCATGGGCGTTTCCTCGCGTCCGGCTGCCGTTGCAGCAGGTTCCACCGGTGCCAAGATGTGGCAGCTGCGTTACCTGCACCAGCTGTCGAAGCGCACCGAGCTGTCGGTCGGTTACGTCAACCTGAAGAACGACACCAACGCGACGTACGATCTGGGCGGCGTGAGCGGTACCGGTGCCGGCGCGAAGAGCCGTGCGTTTGCATACAGCATCCGCCACAAGTTCTAAGACCAGGCAACATTTCCGCCAACAGCGGGATTCGAAACGGGCGCTTCGGCGCCCGTTTTTTTATGTCTTCGCCATCGCTGCCGCCAGCATCTGCCGGTACAGCGATTCAAGTTCGCGGGTGAAAGCCCGCATATCGAACAACGGGGCTTTGCCGCGGGCATCGTGAAGGCGGCGGCGCAGGGTTTCCAGCAGCGCCGGGTCGCGGCACAATTTGAGCACCCTGGCCTCGTATTCCGGCACAGATCGCGTGATCAGTTCAGGTATGCCGGCGGCCGTGAGGATGCTGCCTGAAACCCGCGAAGCGAAGGTGTTGCCGTGCATGGCGACCAGCGGACATCCGCACCACAGTGCATCACTGGCGGTGGTGTGCGAAGTGTAGGGAAATGTATCGAGCGCGAGATCGGCAACCTGATACCGGGCCAGGTGCTCGGCCAGCGGCAACCGCGGCGCGAATACCAGTCGTTCAGGATCGATACCCGCAGCCGAGGCGGCGGCTTTCAGGTTGGCGGTGGCCCAGCGATTGTCGTCGACCAGCCATAACACGCTGCCTGGCAGGGCCTGCAACAGCCGCATCCATGCCGCGTGGATCATTGGCGTGATCTTGAATGCCTGGTTGAAGCAGCACAGGACCAGTCCCTGTTCAGGCAGCCCGTATCCAGCACGGGTGCGCGCTTTGGCCACACTGCGCCGCCGGTCGATCGGCTGGTAGCAATGCGGCATGCGCAACACCCGCTCCGTGCAGGTGTCGTCTTCGCCGGGGGCGATGATGTACGAATCGGCGATCAGGTAGTCAATGAATGTGCTGCCCGTTGTTCCCGGATAACCCAGCCAGGTGACCTGCACCGGCGCCGCACGCCGCGCCATGATGCCAAGGCGGTCGCCGACAGTGTAACCCTTGAGATCGACGAGGACGTCGATGTGATCTTCGCGTATGCGCTCGTAAGCGCGGTCATCGGCCTCCCAGGCAATGTCGACAAAGTGATCAACCGCAGCAACGATCCGCTGCCGCATCGCGCCGTCACTTGCCGGGCCATAGGAATATGCATGGATCTCGAAGGCGTCGCGATCATGCAGTTCGAGCATTTCGGTAATCAGATACGCTGCCGGGTGATCCTGAAAATCCGATGACAGGTAACCGATCCGCAGCCGCTCGCCTGATACTGCGGGTCTGATGGCCGGCAACAGGGCACCCTGGATATTGCCGAACCGGCGTGCGGCCCAGTCACGCGTGTAGTCGCAGAGTTCGGCGGCGGTCAGATCTTCACTGAGCAGGGCGAAGGGCGTTCCTGCCTCTTCACCGGCGAGCAGGCGGGGCTTCAGTGCGGCCCAGGCTTCTGACCAGCGCGGCCAGTCACAGGTCTGACGGCAACACTGGCTGAGCATGCCGAGCAGCGCCGCGTTTCCGGTACGGCGTGCGCCCTCATCAAGGAGGGTGATGGCGGCAGCCAGATCGCGTTGGACCAGTTTCAACTGCGCGCGCAGACTCCAGGCCCAGACCGAATCGGGATCCAGCACTGCTGCCCGTTCTGCCGCCGTTGCCGAGGCCGGGAGATCGCCGACCTGAAGCAGGCTGTCCGCCAGTGCGGCCCAGGTGATTGCCGGCGAGGCAGGGTCGAGGTCAGTCAATTGCTGCAGCCAGTGAACTGCCTCGCGATGCCTGTTCAGTGCGCGAGCGACTCCACCCAGCCCTTCCAGTGCCACGGACAGGCGCGGAGCTGATGCCAGCGCAGCGTCGAAATGGGTGCGTGCTTGATCAAGCCGTCCGGCCTGCAGTTCCAGCCTGCCCAGATTGGCATGTGCATGCGGGTGTGCGGGCGCTATGTCCAATGCCTGCCCCAGCAGTGAGCGGGCGCGCGCTGAATCGCCCAGCCGCTCAACGGCCAGGGCGAGATTGACCATGCCATCGGCGTGGCGGGGATGGAGGGTGGCTAGGCGTTCGAAGAAACCGCTGGCAACTTCAAGCCGGTTTTCGTTGAGTGCCAGCGCACCGAGGTTGAACAGCGCGTCCGGATGGCCGGGCACGATGCGCAGCAAAGCCTCGAATTGCGCCGCAGCAGCACTGCTGTCGCCCGCAGCGGCGAGCCCGCGTCCCAGTGCCAGCAGGCAGTCCGGATGGCCTGGCGCCAGCGTCAGCGCCTTGTGCAGATGGGGGAGTGCTTCGGCAGTCTTTTCCTGCAGCAGCAGGGCAAGGCCAAGGCGCATCGGTACCGACGCAGGCACTCCCGGCAGCCTTGCAGCCTGTTTCAGGACTTGTTCCGCCTCCGGGAAACGGTCCAGGGTGAGCAAGGCAAGGCCAAGATTTTCAAGCAGCGGGCCATCTCCGGGTAGCACGGACAGGGCCAGACGAAGGTCGTCTGCTGCGGCCACTGCGTTTCCGGACATCAGCAGCGCCGCGCCGCGCAAGCCCAGGGCCTCGGGATTACGCGGTGCCTTGCGCAGCACCTGAGTGCAGATAGCTTGCGCGCTGCTGCAGTCGCCATTCTGGAGCAACGCGCGGGCAGTGTTCAGCTGCTTATGCAGGGACGCGGACAATTCGGAACCGTGGCGCGGTAATCATGCAGGCGAAAGATACCTGTTTCCCGGTAGGCTGTCTGCCCCGGCCGGGGCAGGAATGCTTGGACACTGCGACATGATCTCCCTAGAATGACGCCGCATATTCCGTCATCACTTTTCCATCCGGAAGCGCACGTGGCCGACAGACAGGAAAAACGTCCCGGTACCGAGACGCAGCTCGAACAGGTCGTCGAGTTGCTGCATCGTCACGAGCTGGTGGAGAACCTGGTTCGCCGGCAAAAGGGTACGCGCCAGGAGCTGGTGGAAACGCTGGTCCACCGCCAGCACTTGAACGAACTGCAGCAGCTGCTCGACCGGCTGCATCCTGCCGACATCGCCTACATCCTCGAAGCTCTGCCGCGCGACCAGCGTCTGGTGGTGTGGGACCTAGTCAAGGCGGAGCGCGACGGCGAAATCCTGCTCGAAACCTCGGATGCCGTGCGCGAAACGCTGATTGCGCACATGGACGAGGACGAACTGGTCGCCGCCACTGGCCAGCTCGATACCGACGAGATTGCCGACTTGGCACCCGACTTGCCGCGCGAAGTCATTCTCGATGTCTTCAAGTCGCTGTCGACCGAGGAGCGCGAGCAGTTGCGCGCAGCGATGTCGTACCCGGAGGAGACGGTCGGCGCGCTGATGGATTTCGAGATGATCGAAGTGCGCGAGGATGTCACGCTCGAAGTGGTGCTGCGCTACCTGCGCCGGCTAGACCAACTGCCCGATCACACCGATCAGCTGTTTGTGGTCAACCGCGATGAACGGCTGCAGGGACTGCTGCCGGTGAACCGGTTGCTGGTCAGCGATCCCGATATGCTGGTGGCTGATGTAATGATCCGCGACTACACCAGCTTCCAGCCGGAGCAGGATGCGCGTGATGCCGCCAGCGCCTTCGAGCGCTACGACCTGGTGTCTGCGCCGGTGGTCGATGATAAAGGCTGCCTGGTCGGGCGCATGACGGTCGATGCGGTGGTCGACTACATCCGCGAAGCCAAGGACACCGAGACGCTGGCCGCCGGCGGTCTGGCCGAGGACGAGGATCTGTTCGCGTCGGTATGGCGTAGCGTGCGCAACCGCTGGGCCTGGCTGGCCATCAATCTGGTAACTGCCTTCATCGCCTCGCGCGTGATCGGCGTGTTCGAGCATTCCATCGCGCAGCTGGTGGCGCTGGCGGCGTTGATGCCCATCATCGCCGGTATCGGCGGCAATTCCGGCAACCAGACAACGACGATGATCGTGCGCGCGCTGGCGCTGGGCCAGATCACCCGCGACAACGCGCAGGCCCTGTTCGTGAAGGAGCTCAGCGTGTCGGCGCTGAACGGACTGATCTGGGGCAGCATCGTCGGGCTGTTCGCATTCCTGATCTACCACAGCTGGCAACT
>VFQT010001736.1_pt1 | contig 24952 bp, 20 predicted proteins | sample 3512381 | NCBI WGS metagenome assembly VFQT01 (sample SAMN10412376, study PRJNA504923) | tailings metagenome | isolation source: Relicate 2 Philex TSF3 active mining site | place: Philippines: Tuba, Benguet | collected 2017-08-29
TCGATAGCTCGGTGCAGCGCGGACAGCCAGCAGAGTTTCCTGTTGGTGGTGTGATTCCTGGCTTCTCGGAACTTCTCCAGCTCATGCCAGAAGGTTCGAAGTTCAAGGCATACATCCCGAATGAACTCGCCTACGGTCCACAAGGCAGCCAGAACATCCCACCGGGAAGCGTCCTTGTGTTCGAGGTCGAACTCCTCGGTATCAAGTAAGCCCCCTCTCCAATCGACACATTCATTGTTCACTCAGGTAGCAGTAACGTATGCGCACACTTCTCATCCTCGCAGCTAGCGTGATCGTCAGCGTGGCGCTGACTTCAACAGCTACAGCACAACAACAGGTTAACAGCGTGAAACCAACAACAGCAAAGGACACAGCGAGCTACGCCGTTGGTCAGCAAATCGGAAAGTCCCTCGTCGACCAGAATTTGGGTCTCGACGTCGACATGCTCATCGCAGGTCTGCGCGATATGATGGCAGGCAAGCCCCTTCTCAGCGACGAAGCACTGCAAGCAGCTATGACGAAGCTTCAGCAAGAGCAAATGGCACGCATGCAGGCTGAAAACGCAAAGAAGGGCGAAGCAGCGAAGGCAAAGGGCGAAGCATTCCTTGCAGACAACAAGAAGAAGGCTGGCGTGATGACAACACCATCTGGCCTGCAGTACAAGGTTGTCACCGAAGGCAAGGGCAAGAAGCCAACCAAGGACAACACAGTGAAAGTTCACTACACGGGAACACTCATCGACGGCACAGTGTTCGATAGTTCTGTCAAGCGCGGCGAGCCGATTGAGTTCCCACTCAGCGGTGTGATCGCTGGTTGGACAGAAGGCGTGCAGCTGATGACGGTTGGTTCGAAGTACATCTTCTACATCCCATCGGATCTTGCCTACGGTCCAAACGGTGCTGGTGGAACGATCGGACCAAACGAGACGCTGATCTTTGAAGTTGAGCTCCTCGACATCACGAAGTAAGCTCCGCCCTATCGCATTTCATAACGAGCCGCACACATGTGCGGCTCGTTTCGTTTCAGGCCAATTGCAGACACGTTTATCCGTAACTTTGCATCGTATCTCCACATTCGAGTAAGACATTTCGTGAACAAGCTCCCCGTTCTTGGACTTCTGATTCTTCCAACACTTGGCGTGATCTACGCTGTGTGGGCCGCAATCAATGGCGACATCACCACAACGAATGTTGTGATGTGTGTCGTTGGCGTGATTCTCACAGAGTACGGCATCACGATGGGTTACCACCGTCTGGTCGTCCACAAAGCATACGAACCGCATCCAGCGCTCAAGGCTGTGGTGCTGGCACTGGGATCAATGGCGTTTCAAGGACCGGTCGTCAACTGGGCATCAACACACACGAAGCACCACGCACACAGCGATCAAGATGGCGACCCGCACTCCCCAACAATCAGCGGATTCCTCTACGCGCACTTCGAGTGGCTGCTTGAAATGGGCAGTGATGATATGGCCGAGATTCGGAATAAATGGGGTCAGCGCTACCTGAAAGATCCAATGATCAAGTGGTTCTCCGACACGTTTCTCTTCTGGGGTCTTGGTAGCCTGGCGCTTCCGGCCGTGATCGGATATGCGATCGAGGGTACGGGGCATGCAGCATTTACGGGCTTCATTTGGGGCGGTCTTGTCCGAGTGTTCCTGTCGTCGCACATCACATGGAGCGTGAACTCAGTATGCCACTACATCGGCGGACGGATGTTCACGACAACAGATAAGAGCCGCAACAACGCAATCGTCGGCATTCTCGCACTCGGCGAAGGGTGGCACAACAACCACCATGCCTTCCCTGCTTCGGCATTCCACGGCATGAAGTGGTGGCAGTTTGATCTCACCGGACTCAGCATTCGCTTCTTCGAAGCGATCGGTCTTGTGAAGAAAGTCGTCCGTATCCCAGAGTCACTCCTCGAAAAGCGTCGTTACGACGGATCCCTTGCTGCGGTTAACGTACAAGTGCTGTCGATGACCGAGGACGGTGAGCCAGAAGAGCATGCATGACCCTTTTTTCGGCAACTGATCTCAGCAAATCGTACTACGAGAAGGTCCTCTTCGAGGGCATCTCGTTCGGAATGCAATCTGGCGAACGCATTGGCGTAATTGGTCGCAACGGCGCGGGTAAAACATCGCTCCTGCGCATCATTGCCGGAATCGATGCACCCGACGCAGGCGAAGTGGCGTTCAATCGCGATGCTCGCGTTGAGTATCTGCCGCAATTGCCAACGTTTGATCGTTCCGATACTGCATTGCACGCAGTCACCTCGGCGTATGATCAAGCACATGGCTTCCTCGAAGACTGGGAGCTTGAAACACGCGCAAAGCGCACACTGGGCAAACTGGGCATTCACGATCCACTGCGCGACGTCCACATTATGTCGGGCGGACAGCGCAAGCGCGTCGCGATTGCACGTGCGTTGATGGCGCAACCAGACTTGCTCATTCTCGACGAGCCAACAAACCACCTCGATGCAGTAAGCGTGCAATGGCTGCAGGATGACTTGCAGGCAACATCGCGCGGACTCTTGCTCGTGACGCACGATCGATACTTCCTTGATGCTGTCTGTACACGCATCATCGAGCTCGATCAACATCGGCTCTTCTCGTACGATGGCTCATACGAGCAGTACCTCGAACGCAAAGAATCCATGATCGCTGTTGCTGATGCAACGGCAGATCACCAGCGGAACAAACTCCGCACAGAGCTTGCCTGGCTGCAGAAGGGCGCAAAGGCCCGTCGCACCAAACAGCAGAGTCGCATCGACTGGATCGAGAAGATGCAGCGCGAGCAGAAGACTGCGTCGACGGAGTTCCGCGATATCGACATTGAAGTGGGCGGACGATTCCTTGGCGGAAAGATCATCGACGCTGTCGACATCACGCATGGCACGATGATCACCAACTTCACGTATCGGGCAGCCCCCTCCAATCGCATCGGGATTATCGGCGCGAATGGGGCCGGCAAAACCACATTGCTAAACATCCTCAACGGTTCGATCCGTCCAACCAGCGGTCACGTCGGCATTGGCGATACCGTCACGATTGGATTCTTCCAGCAAGAGATCAAAGACCTCGACGAGAATGCTACAGTGGTTGCGAACGTGCGGCATATCGCAGAGTACATCGATGCAGGCGTCGGACGTGAGCGCTACATCAGCGCGAAGGAATTGTGCGATCGATTCGGGTTTTCCTCTAAGCAGCAGCACGCCTACGTGCACACGCTGTCAGGGGGCGAGCGACGTCGTCTCGGTCTGCTCCGCGTGTTGATGTCGAACCCAAACGTGCTCTTCCTTGACGAGCCCACGAACGACTTCGACCTCGTCACGTTGTCGGCACTTGAAGACTACCTTTCGTACTTCAAGGGCGTACTGCTGATCGTCTCGCACGACCGCGCATTCCTCGACAAAACCGTCGACACGATCTGGGCCTTTGATGCTGGTGGCGTGATCAAGGAATACCCCGGCAATTACACCACGTACCTCGAGAAGCTCGAAGCCCGCTCGAAGAAGTCCAGCGACGACCGTGGTGACGCACAGCAGCGGACCGCGGCTGCGCCGCCCCCTGCAAAGAAGAAACTCAATTTCAACGAGCAGCGGGAGTTTGAGCAGCTTGAGCGCGAGATCCCTCGACTAGAGGCACTCGCGGCCGACATCGAAGCCAAGATGGGCTCTGGTGAGGGCTCATACGAGGATCACCACCGTTGGGCCGAGGAGCATTCGGCAGCTACCCGGAACCTCGACACTGCCATGACACGTTGGTTGGAGCTGAGCGAGCGCATCGCATAACGGCATCCAGCGCCGTTTTCCGATATTTGCAGTCTATTCGCGCCAATTCTGAACAACGGTATAGGTCCATGGCAACTCAAGATATCTCCATGATCAAGAAGGTGTACGAACACCTTCCATCCAAGGTCGCGGCTGCGCGAGCACTCGTCGGACGTCCACTCACCCTTGCAGAGAAGATCCTCTATGCACACATGGTGGAGCTGCCAACAGCGGCCTACACACGTGGTGGCGCGTATGTGGACTTCAATCCTGACCGCGTCGCGATGCAGGATGCAACGGCACAGATGGCGTTGCTGCAGTTCATGTCGGCCGGCATTCCAAAGGTTGCCGTACCATCGACGGTACACTGCGACCACCTGATCCGTGCCGAGCATGGTGCGAACAGCGACTTGGAAACATCCCTCAAGGAAAACAAGGAAGTCTTCGACTTCCTCTCGAGCGTTTCGCAGAAGTACGGCATTGGCTTTTGGAAGCCCGGTGCAGGCATCATTCACCAAGTTGTGCTTGAGAACTACGCCTTCCCAGGCGGCATGATGATCGGCACAGACTCACACACACCAAATGCTGGTGGTATGGGTATGATCGCCATTGGCGTTGGTGGTGCTGATGCGGTAGACGTGATGGCAGGCATGCCATGGGAACTTCAGATGCCGAAGCTGATCGGCGTGAAGCTCACGGGCAAGATGAATGGCTGGACAAGCCCGAAGGACGTGATCCTGAAGCTCGCCGGCATCCTCACGGTAAAGGGTGGAACAGGCGCCATCGTTGAATACTTCGGCGACGGCACAGCATCCTTCTCCGCAACAGGCAAGGGCACGATCTGCAACATGGGTGCAGAAATTGGTGCAACTACATCGGTGTTCCCATACGATGCATCGATGGAGCGCTACCTGCTGTCGAGCGATCGTGCAGACGTCGCAGCACTTGCGAACACGGTTGCAGAACACCTGCGTGCAGACGACGAAGTGTTTGCAAATCCATCGGCGTACTACGACCAAGTAATCGAAATCAACCTCGACACACTCGAGCCACACATCAACGGTCCGTTCACACCAGACCGTGCGATGGAACTCTCTGAATTCGTCAAGGCGGTGAAGGAGAACAACTGGCCAGAGGATCTGCGTGTTGGTCTCATCGGATCATGCACCAACTCATCGTACGAAGACATGAGTCGTGTTGCAGCCATTGCAGACTTTGCATCGAAGAACGGACTCAAGGCGAAGGCAGAGTTCACCATTACGCCGGGCTCCGAGCAAGTGCGTGCAACGATCGAGCGCGACGGCATTCTTGCCAAGCTTGAGAATATCGGCGGCACGGTGCTTGCCAATGCATGCGGTCCGTGCATCGGACAATGGAAGCGTCACGACGTACAGCAAGGCGATCGCAACTCGATCATCACGTCGTTCAACCGCAACTTCACAGGTCGCAACGACGGCATCAAGGAAACGCACGCCTTTGTTGCATCACCAGAAACCGTTGCAGCGTTTGTGCTTGCTGGCAAGCTCACAACGAACTTCATGAAGGAGCCAATCGACGGCGTCATGCTGCAGCCACCTGTTGGTGACGAGCTTCCGGCGCAAGGCTTTGTTCCAGATCCAGCGGGCTTCATCGCACCAGCTGCTGATGGCAGTACGGTATCGGTGGTCATCGATCAAGCAAGCAACCGTCTGCAAGCACTCGAAGCCTTTACGGCACCAGTTGCATCCGAGTACATCGACATGCCACTGCTGCTCAAGGCAAAGGGCAAGTGCACAACCGACCACATCTCGATGGCCGGACCATGGTTGCGCTTCCGCGGTCACCTCGATAACATTTCGAACAACATGTTCATCGGTGCCATCAACTACATCAACGACACTGCCAACAGCGTCAAGAACGTGTTCACGGGCGAGTACGCTGAAGTACCAGCCACGGCGCGCGACTACAAGGCGCGCGGCATCGCATGGGTTGTTGTAGGCGACGAGAACTACGGCGAAGGCTCATCACGTGAGCACGCAGCCATGGAGCCACGCTTCCTCGGCGGTAAGGCAATCATCGTGAAGAGCTTCGCGCGCATTCACGAAACCAACCTCAAGAAGCAAGGCATGCTGCCGCTCACATTTGTGAACCCAGCAGACTACGACAAGATCCGTGAAGGCGATCGCATGTCGATCGACATCACAACGCTCGCTCCCGGCTCAAACGTCACGCTCACAGTAAAGCACGACGACGGAACCAGCGAAACGATCGAACTCAAGCACACCATGAACGAGCAACAACTCGGCTGGTTCAAGGCCGGCTCCGCGCTGAATCTCATCGCAGGCCGCTAAAAAAAGGTTGAATGCCGGGAAAGTATAGCTCCCGGCATAGCATTCGAATCAAGCCCTCTACCATCCGCTGGTAGGGGGCTTTTTGTATGTTCAGACGTTAAACCAACGGGACGACCACGTAGGGTCGACCACATAGGGTCGACCCTACGTTTCCTCGTTCCACACCGTCGACCCACACGTCATGAACGGCGTGTGTCACGTTACGACCCCGTACGTGTACTGAATCAACCAGCGCGTCTCTTAATGGCGCACGTGATTGTGTTTCGTACGTGGAGAACATCGTGAGCAATCTCGAGAATCGGATTTGTGAACAGCGCAGCAACCCGACTGACGATCGTGTAAACAACGAACCTCTGTGTAGAGTTGAGCCTGATACGGAATTGACGATATTTGGTGTCGCCACTACGTACACTAGCCAGCAGATACGGGCTACCACAATGAGTTCTCATCGTAACCGCCGCCGATTGTTCTTTTTCAGAGGAATGGGGTCTGCGTTCCGCCTTCACCCCAATCGATTCTTCGTAGAATGGCTCGAGGATCATTCACGTAATTCTGACGTAGATCGAATGAGGCAGGATGTAGAGATGGTCGGCTCGGACATGCGGAGGGTAATAGATCAGCATGTCGAACAGTTGACTGTGAAGTAACGCAGTGGCTAGTGTGTCGGAACACCTTCATTCGGCAGAGGAACCTGATCCGAACGCCAACGTCGTAATGCAGGCAAAGCAAGTTGTGATGCACACACAACAGTGGACTGGTCCATTACCACCACCATCAGTCTTGCACCAGTACGACGAAGTGTTTCCTGGTCTTGCCGAGCGAATCGTAACCTCGATGGAACTCGAGCAACAGCACAGGCACGCATTAGATCGCAAGCTATTCGAAACGCACCGCGACGCATTTAGTCGCGGCCAATGGATCGCGGCCACCATCGCACTCGTCTGCCTGGTACTTGGATTTGTGTTGGGGTACAACGGTCACAGCGCTGCAGCTGTTGCATTTGCGACTGGCGGCCTCGGCCAAGTAGTACTTGCCTTTCTTGGTTCACGCGATACGCGAAGTAAGGACGCGGAATAACTGGACTGTCATTCCAGAGGATGCTCGCACGCACATATCGCCCGCCTATCTCGATCCACAACGATCACATCAAGCCCTCTACCATTCACTGGTAGGGGGCTTTTACTTTCTATCTAGACGGCACAGCATGAATCACCCCGACATCTTTTGACAGAGCCGTGATATGGGGTGAAGTAGATTCGTTTCGTGGATGCACTTGGTGTTTCGTGTTGTTTGGAACTGTGGAATGGGCCACGCTAGCGCAAAGCGTGAATGCGACCTCCATAAGTAGATCCTCACTTTGGAAACTTGAAATCAATAACACAACGTTCTCACACCGATGGAGTTTACACATGCCTGTTACAATTACCTACGATTTCAGCGGCGCTGATTCGAATGATCTAACTACCATCCGAAGTATGTTCGAAAGGCTTCATTGGAGAAGACTTGGTGGTTCAGTCTTTAGGTATGATGGAGTCGCGGATGTGGATTATCGTCGCGAGGACTGGCTTAATCACGTCATCCCAGCACTGATGTTCTTTCGCTCGTACGTTCTGGCGCGCGAAATGAACCTCGCGAAATTCACCTTAGATAGCCACAGCGTTGTGTTCGTCGATGAAAGCGACCCTGCATTAGTTTGTGGCACTTTGCCATTAACTGGTGCGGAAATCGCGTATAACAATCCAACTAATACCCAATGTAGTCAAGCCACTATTTGTGAACTCGTGGACGCGGCTATTGAGGCTCTTTCATGAATAATGAGTAAAGTCTCGACCGCATGCAACCTATTGACCGAACGTGATAAGCCTGCAAGAAAGTGGCATTGATCTGAGCGTGCACCAAGTTCCCTGAGCGATCAAGAAAACGAGTCCGAGTTTTTTTGGACGGTTGAATCCGTGTGCCTGATGTGAACGCTCAATACTTGCTCTGAATGCAAGTTTGAACCAAATAGAACCGGGACAATAACTGCTCGTGAACTCACACCTTTATCTAGATACATGCAGTTCAGCTTGGATGCGCCTTATGCCAACCATCCTGAAACCACCTCAAGATCCCTTTACCAACTTTTCTTTCGAACATGGTCCCATCGGAAAGAGCTGCCCATACATAGATATTTCTCGGCCGCCTTTTCCAATCATCACATACGTGCATAAACCATTCGCCGTCTTGGATATCCACATACCATGTCTGGTCATCACCCGGCATAAGCACGACAGGCAAAGTTCCCTGAGGCAGGTGGTCCACCGGATCAATCAGTTGATGAAGAAGCGATTTGTCAGGCCAAGGAATGACTCTCCAGCCAATTCCCGTGACCTTAACATTCCTTTGGGATGTGTTGACAAGCTTGATGGCTATACATCTGGCTTCGATATCGATAGGTGGGTGAATGACCGCAACAATGTTCACCGACAGTGTGCCGCGAAATCTAGCACTGCGACGAGCCAGGCATAATGACACAATGACTGCAGACGCTGTTCCTAGTGCCGCGAGAAGTGTTCCTAAGATGTTGAGTACACTCCACCAGTCCCTGGACAATCCCCAGATCAATGGATCTACTTCTGCATGCATCGTAATCTCCAGATAGCTGCACAAATTCCATCAATTCGACTCACTTCCTCCCCTTCTTCTTCCCCTCTTCCGCCGCCCCAAATCCTTCGGTGAGCTTGCGGTAGAGTTCGAAGAGATACTCGACGCGTTCACGCTCGGAAGTAAATGGCTCCTTGCGATAGCAGTAGTCTACGGCTTTGTCGAGCGCTTCATGCGCCTTGCGTAGGTCAGGGGGCATGGTGGTGGGATGATACAGATCGGCGAGTGTTGATGTAGGATGGTTCGCACGTGCGTCGAGTACACCCTGTGCGAGCGCTTCTACTTTTTCGCGTTGTGCGTCGGTGTATTCTGGCCAGGGGTAGTTGTTGTAGACGAGATCCTTTGAGTACCGATAGTCGGATTTGAGTCGCCCACACACATAGCGGACCCATGACATGTGCATGGTGGAGGTGAGGATCCCGAAGTGGTAGATGGTGGCGTTGGGGACGATGAGACAACTGTCTGCGGCAATGAAGTCCGCTGAGAATATTCCCATCGGAATGTAAACTCGATTTTCAGACGTGTGTCTTGGTATCAGCACGTAACTGCAATCAGGCGGTTGAGTGATCTGAGCAAACAGGTGCGGGATTGATGCAAGTTGCGGTCGCGACGACACTGATCTCAGTTTCTGAACTTCGGATACTCGCTCCAGTACCCGTGGCATCGCCCTTAATTCACTTGGTTCCACCTGGCTAAGCCACAGGCACCAACGATTCTCCCCATTCATGAACTCTTTTGCTGAAACAAAAGGCTTGACAAAGTTCAAAGATCTGGGTTCGCTGTGTGTAAACTCGACTTTCTCCTCATCACTTAGCAACAAGCGTCCCCCATCAGCCGGCATGTTTCCAAAGGCCATTTCTGGCACATTGCACAATGGGTGTTGAAGGCGGGGAAGAAACACTGGATCTGCATCGACCAGGTATCCGTTGATCACTCTCGAATGAACAACAGTTGGCTCAGATTCAGGCGTTCGATAATCGAAGAGAAGCGGACTATGAACAGCAAAGACTCCGAATCCAACAATGACACAGTGTACTGCTGCAACACCTCTTGCATCATTTGACCACCGGAAGGTGCGATGAGCAAAGTGTATGTGCACATCACGCTTCGTCATCAGTTCTCGCCATAGAATGCCTACCTGCAAACCCTGTACAACCGAATTCGTTGATACGAAGGCAACTCGTATGCTCGTGTCTCTAATCGCCTCTGCAGCGAGAAGGTACCAACAGGCGACGTAGTCAAGCTCACCTGCATCCTTCACACCGGTCGCAATTCGCTTAACCTGCGACTTTTGTTGACTCGACATAATCCGCGATCCAATGAACGGCGGGTTCCCCAGAATGAACCACTCGGCATCGGGTGCGGTGTCGAGCACGGCAGCGCGCCAGTCGGTTTCGAGGGCGTCAGCGATCAGGATGTTGGGTCCGTCGGTGAGTGGCAGACGTACGAAGTAGCCGCCGAATGCCTTCGCGAGTTCGACGTTCATGATATGGTCGATAAGCCATAGAGCCACTTCGGCAATGCGCGCGGGAAATTCTTCGAGCTCGATACCAAACATCGAATGCACCGACAAGCGCGATAGCGCGGATACATCGGCGAATTGCTGCCCCTTACCCGAGAGCTTTCCGAGTGCATCGAGTTGTTGGAGCACTGCGATCTCGATGCGGCGCAGCTCTTTGTACGTGACAATTAAGAAGTTGCCGCAACCACACGCGGGGTCGAGAAAACGCATACGTGCGATGCGCTCGTGCAATGCACGGAGTCGATGTTCAGAATTGCGCGCAGCTTCAAGCTCTGCTTCGATCTCATCGAGAAACAAACCCGATACCACTTTGAGAATGTTCTTCTCGCTGGTGTAGTGCGCACCGAGGTTCCGACGCTCCGTAGCGTTCATCACGCCCTGGAACATCGCACCAAAGACAGCCGGAGAGACGAACGTCCAGTCGAAGTTGGCGCATTCCAACAGCCGGGCGCGCATTGTCGCGTCGAAGTGTGGTGTTGGAAGTGTTTCAGCAAAGAGCTGCCCATTCACATATGGGAAGGCCTTGAGCTCGTCATCGAGGTTCGTCGGACGTTTGTCTTCGGGTGTGTTTAGAATCTGGAACAAAAAGGACAATGCAGGCCCCATGTCCAGACCATCCTCACGGGTCTTCGTCTCGAGGAATCCGACAAACGAATCACGTCGGAAGATGCCCGTATCGTCGCCGAACATGCAGAACAACAACCGGGTCAGAAACACCTCAAGCTGATGTCCCTCGTAACCTGTTGCCTTAATCGCATCATGCAGACGCCCCATCAACTCTGCGGCACGCACGTTCACCGGATCTTCATCACGGAACGTGCGTGGCACGTATCCCGAGATAAAGCCGAACAAATCGATACGATCAGCAAGATCTTCGATGCGTATCTCTACATCGGTCGATGCAACCAGATCGGTAATGCGCATTCGCTGGAAATCACTTACGATCACATACCGAGGAAGCTCGTAATCCTTCAGCCCGGGGAAGTAGTCGATCGCCTGCGTAAATGCACGTGCAAGATCCTTCCCGGCAGACTTATGCTCAACGATGAGCAGACCTGGCCAGAATAAATCGATGTAGCCCGCCTTATCGCCGGCCTTCGCCACCTGCTTCTCAAATGTCGCTACACGCTTACGGTCGACACCAAACACTGTGAGGAACTCGTCCCAGAATGACTTCGCCTCGGCGTCTTCTGATACCTCATCTTTCCAACGAGCTGAAAACGCAGATGCACGAGAACGTATTTCGGATATAGATAGCATGAGCGAAGATACGCGGCTGATAAGCGTTACGCCAGAAACAAAGGGGTAGGATGTAGTTCTGTGACAGGTGGGTTAACTTCCACCGTCTCACCCTCTACGGAGCCCCCTTATGCATCGTCGCCGATTTCTTGCCGCAACCATTGGAGCATCAGCACTTGCCGCACATCGTTTGCAGGGCGAGATGTTTACACCATCGAAGCCGGTGGTGATATCGACATGGAACTTTGGTGTGCGCGCGAACGTGGAATCGCTTCGTGTGCTGCGCGAGGGCGGAAGCGTACTCGATGCAGTGGAGCGCGGCGTGATGGTGATCGAAGCAGACGATTCGAATGGAAGTGTGGGTCTGGGTGGACTCCCCGATCGCGATGGGAACGTAACGCTTGATGCGTGCATCATGCATGGCGATGGTCGCGCGGGCTCGGTGTGTTTTGTGCAAGGCATCAAACACCCGATTTCTGTTGCGCGCATGGTGATGGAGCAGACGCCACACGTGATGCTCGTTGGAAAAGGGGCTGAGCAGTTCGCTCGCGAACAAGGCATCAAACAACACGACAACAAGCTGACCACTGAGTCCTGGAGGGCATGGACGAAGTGGCTTGCTGAGAAGAAGTACAAGCCCGTGATCAACATCGAGAATCACGATACGATCGGCTTGCTCGCACTTGATCAGAATGCAACACTCGCTGGTGCATGCACCACGAGCGGACTCGCCTTTAAGATGCACGGACGTGTGGGTGACTCACCAATCATCGGTGCTGGACTCTTTGTCGATGGCGATGTCGGGGGCGCGACATGCACGGGTCTCGGCGAAGCAGTGCTGCGCACGTTGGCATCACATCTCGCCGTTGAACGCATGCGCATGGGCGACACGCCACAGCAAGCATGTGAAGTGGCAATCAAACGCGTTGTTGCTAAGAACCCCGCGTGGCGCGAACTCCAAGTGGGCATTCTCGCGCTTCATCGCGATGGTTCGCATGGGGCGTACAGTATTCAACCCGGGTTTACGTACGCGCTCAACGACGATGTGCGCACTGCAGCATCATTTGTATGATGTGCGATGCCGGGAAAGTATAGTACCCGGCATTCATCAAGGTTCAATGCCGGGTACTATACTTTCCCGGCATCTCATTCTTCAATGTCGTCGTCTGGACCCGGACCGAGGAAGATGGCAAAGCCTTCTTGCGCGATGATCTTCTTTACAAGGTTCAACGCTTGCTTGTCCGACGGAAACGAGTCTTCCCAGACCGATGAATGGTCGTGGTCGTCGACAACCTCGAGATACCAGTCAGTGCCACCCTTCTCGCGATAGATGTACACATCGATCGATCGATCGTGTTCGGTGATCGTGCGCGTCAGCGGAGAATACTCAAGCTCGGGTTCGGTGTTCATTGCAGGTACGAAGTGTGAACCTTGAAAATACACTTTCGTACGGCATTCGCAGGTGGCTGCGGCGCATGCGCATCATCGGGATACAACACCACAGCAGTTCCTTCCGCAACATGAACGCGCGTTGCTGGAACGTCTGCATAGAATTCAATGTCAGCCTCAACATCGTATGGCTTCGTCACGTGCATGCACGACGCTTGTGGTGACCACAGGATGTCGAACGATCCGCGCAACGCGATCTGCACATCGATGTATTGACGGTGCGCTTCAAGCGGCGCGACCTCATCACGATGCACATCGTCGGCAACGATCACAAAGCACATGTCGCCATCCACATCATACCGACCAGGCTCGGCAGTTTCAAGATCGTGCGCAGTGAGGAACTCACGCACGCGACCAAACCACGGCAAATGTGCGAAGGCAGAAGGCGAAGTAAGTCTGTCGACGATCATGGGGCCTGGAGTATGTGTACCGAATACCACGAGTTTACGACATGAAGCCGTGCAATCGTTCTCTCGGCGCCGCGTCATGAAAACAGTGCGGACCTGACATTTGTCATAGTTCGCTTCGACGGAACTCGCGAATCTTGACACAGTAGTAGTTCGATTTATTCACGTTACGGAGACAGGAATGAAGACGGATCTCCAAGTTGTAATCCAGCAGGTGATGCATCATCAGCAGGCACCATGCGCAAGCCTCTATCTTACCACGCATCGTACGCAACCAGAGCGTCGCGACGATCCTACGCGCTACCGCAATCTGGTGCGTGAGATTCGTGACTCGCTGAGCACGGCATACTCACCGGCAATGGTTGCAGAGCTCATCGCCCCATTCGAGCATCTCGAGCGCAACGAAGAGTTTTGGAACGCGCGCACCGAGGGTATCGTGGTGTTTCGCTCACCAGACATGTTTCTACGGTTCCACGTCGACCGTCCTGTTGGCGACCTCGCAATTGTTGCAGATACGTTTCACGTGAAGCCACTTCTCAAACTATTGCAGACGAGTGATCGCTATCACGTGCTCACACTCACGCGCGATTCAGCACATCTGTATGTGGGCGATCGCGACGACATCGAAGAGGTCGACCTCGGACCAGATGCACCAATGACGATGGAAAAAGCGCTTGGCACAGAGCTTACTGAGCGCGGATTCTCACGCTCGAATTCAGGGGGCACGGAGCGCTCCGTCGGACACACCACAACGTCGGACGAAGTCGCGCTCGATACCGAGAAGTTCTTCCGTGTTGTTGATCGCACGGTGATTGAGCGCGTATCGCGCAATGATGGATTGCCCGTGATTCTCTGCGGTGTTGCCGAACTCGTCGGCGAGTTTCGACGAATCACGCGCAATCAGAAAATTCTTGGTGACGCAATCGTCACGCATCCGCACGCGCTGGATCGGCGTGAGATGACCAAGCGCGCATGGTCGATTATTGAGCCACTCGCTACGCAGCGCAGCTTGAATCTGATCGACCTCTACCGCAATGCCGCAAATAAGTGGAACGGACTCGACGACATCGTGCAAGTGGCACATGCCGCCGTAGAAGGTCGCATCGACACACTCCTTGTTGAAGACCAACGCGAAGTACCAGGAAAAATCCATCCCGTTACCGGCGAAATCACATTCGACGATCTGAGTCAGCCAGATATCGACGACGTACTCGACGATCTGGCAGTGATGGTGATGCGCATGAAGGGCACCGTGCATGTGCTTCCTGCACAGGCCATGCCGACAGCCACAGGCGTAGCGGCGATCCTTCGGTACTAAAAAACGTGCTGGTGGGTGTAACCGTAGCATGCTGTGAGGGTATCTTGCAGCATGCTACGTCGCTTTCTCCTCCTCGCCCTCGTAACCGTGAGCATCGCTGCCTGCGCAGACTATGTGAACGGACCCTTTCATCCACGCGGTGGAGATGACGACGACTACACGTCCGATACCACGGGCGGTTCGAACGACACCACTGGTGGCGGCACAGATACAACGTCGGGTCCGACCGACACCACCGTGTGCTTCACACGCGACATCCTGCCAATCCTGATCTCGAACTGCACCATGGCCGAGTGCCATGATGCGATCAACCCCGAGGAAGACGTCGACCTTACGTCGTACACGTCGATTATGCAGGGGCGTGAGCGCATCGTACGAGCTGGCAACCCAGCCGAATCAAAGCTCTACCGCTCCCTGATTGAAACCGATCGCGACGAAATCATGCCTCCCCCACCTCGGTCGCTCACGGCGGAACAGATAGCCCTGGTTGCTCGCTGGATTCGCGAGGGGGCTCGCAATCGCGACTGCTCCAACGACAACACCGGCTGCGACACAGCAAACGTGACCTACACGACACACATCCAGCCGATCATGCAGCGGTCGTGCAATGGCTGCCATAGTGGCACAAACCCAAGCGCAGGTATCAACCTGACCGACCGTGCCGTTGTGACTTCGATGGCCACGTCGGGTCGACTCTATGGTTCGATGGCGCATCGCCCTGGCTTTGCAGCCATGCCGCCAAGCGGTGGCAAGCTCGACGACTGCACCCTGGCTACTATCCAGGCATGGAAGCAGCAGGGTCTGCGATAGACCCAATCCGAGCTAAGGCTCGATAAATCATGAACTTCCGTTCATCGACAATCCGCTCGCCGGTTTGCCGTCCTATGCCCCATCGGCGTATATTTGTGCTTTCTGCGCTACGGCGCACTTCTCCCCTGTTGAAGGAAACGGATGAGCCTGAGGATCGGCACCAACACACGAGGATTGTGGCTCCTGGCCGCCCTGTTGGTGTGCATCCTGTTCGAATCGTCGGCTACCCCTGGCTCTGAAACCCCAAGCACCGGTCCGGCCGTCAAAACGAGTCGTCCGCCAATCCCCGATTCTGCCCGAAAGCGCCCGGTATTTCCGGACGAATTCAGCGATCTCGACGAAGATGCGTCGGTCGCCGGCGAATGGGACCCCGAGGTCACGAACAACCTCGATCGTGCCCGAAAGCGCTACCTCAAGGCGCTCTCACTTGTTGAGCAGAAGGATACCGCACTGGCTGCCGAGCAGTTCGAAGCGGCAATCGCAGAACTCAACAACCTTGCATCGTACCCGCGCATCGAGGAGAACCTCGACTTCACGGATCTCGTGCAGGCAGTGATTGAGGACTACGAGTCGTACATCCAGAACATCGACAACCTCAACGAGAACTCGTCGGTGTTCATCCTTCGTGAACGCCTTTTCGAAGAGATCGAGTCAACCAAGCCTACCGTCGAGACCATCGCAGTGCCGGCTCCAGAGCCACCGAAGACGCTGCCTACCACAACGATTCCGCTGACGTATAACGAGTTTGTGCAGAAGAACATCGAGTTCTTCGCCAGCCGTCCGGTCGGACGTAAGTTCATGCGCGTATCGCTTGAGCGCACTGGACGGTGGTTCGAGATGATTAAGCGCATCGCTGCGGAAGAAAACATGCCGCCCGAAATCGCGCATCTCGCCATCGTCGAATCAGGCCTTTCACCAAATGCTCTCTCGCGCGTTGGTGCGATGGGCATGTGGCAGTTCATGCAACCAACCGGTGAAGAATACGATCTCGACGTAACGTACTGGGTTGATGAACGTCGTGATCCCGAGAAGGCAACGCGCGCTGCAATGCGCTTCTTGAAGGACCTCTACAACGATCTCGGCGATTGGCATCTCGCGCTGGCGGCATACAACTGCGGAGCGGGAGGCGTGCGTCGAGCGATTCGTAAGTCTGGACTCGACAAGCCGGATTTCTGGCAGGTGCGTCCATTCCTGCCACGCGAAACACAGCAGTACGTCCCTCGCTTCATCGCTACATCGCTCATCGCTGCAAATCGCGAGCAGTATGGGTTTGGCGACGACTCCATCAAGCTCCATGCGCCACACGAGTACGAGACGGTCACGGTAACAGAGGCAGTGCAATTCTCCGCACTCGCACAGTGCGCAGGTATGTCGGTTGATTCGCTGCGAGAGTTCAATCCCGAGCTCGTGCGGAAAGCAACGCCGCCATCCGGAGCCTACAACCTAAAGGTTCGCAAGGGTGCAGCAGAAGAATTCCGCAAACGCTATGCAGCGCTCACGGAGGAAGAGAAACGTCCGTTCATCACACACAAGGTTGGTCGTGGTGAAACGCTTGTCTCGATTGCACGACGCTACGGAGTTTCGGGTGCAGAGCTCGCCGAGCTGAATAGCCTCAGCGGCTACAAGGCAAAGCTGCGTCGCGGCTCGATGCTCCGCATTCCTTCGACATCGGCCACACGTCAAGCAGCCGAACAAGCGGCCGAACCGGAAGTACGTCCGACTCCTACACCAGCAACCAAGACCGCAGAAACGGCAACAGCGCCGGCAACAACTCCAGCGACGACGCCTACGGCTGCGCCAGCAGCGCCGACGTCGACATCAGCGTCGGGCACCACACGCACACACCACGTTGTACGCTCGGGCGAGAGCCTTACAGCCATCGCACGTCGCTATCTGGTAAGCCTCACCGATCTGCGCGCATGGAACGGCCTTACAGCAGGCTCCGACAACATTCGCATTGGCGACACGCTCGTGGTTGCCATCAATGCCACGCCTGCAGCTCGCGAACCAAAGGTGGAGCAGCTCTCCGTGACGCGCACCGTAGAGCACCGTGTTCGCAAGGGCGAAACGCTGCAACTGCTCGCATCGCGGTACGAAACATCCATCGACCGTATTCGCGCGCTCAATCGCATGAAGCGCAATTCCGCATTGAAGCTCGGCACAACGATCACCATCGAGACAAGCCTGTCGAAGCGTCAACTGGCCACGCTTGCCGAGGAAGCAGAGCGGGCCGACCGTCCGTCGAGCTACCGCGTAAAGTCTGGCGACACCCTCACGGAGATCGCCGAACGGTTCGGCACCACGATCGATGCCCTCAAGGCGAAGAATCCAGCCCTGCGTCGATCTGCAAATGTTCGTCGCGGACAGGTGCTCAAGCTCAACTAGATCGGCCTGCAGCCCGTATCTTTGCCGACCATGCATGCCATCATTCCCGTAGCCGGTATCGGCACCCGACTTCGCCCCTTCACACACACGCTGCCCAAAGTGTTGGTCAACGTCGCGGGCAAGCCAATTCTGGGTCATATCCTCGACACCCTTGTTGCACAAGGCGTCACGAGCGCGACCATCATTACGGGATATAAAGGCGAACTCGTCGAAGACTATGTTACATCGAACTACACGCTCGATGTAACGTTCGTTGAGCAAGACGAGATGCTTGGTCTCGGTCACGCAATCTGGTGTGCACGCGAATCACTTGGCGATGCACCAGTGCTTATCATCCTTGGCGATACCGTGTTTGATGTTGATCTGTCGGTGCTTTCGTCGCGACAGTTCTCGTCCCTCGGTGTGAAGTATGTCGACGATCCACGTCGCTTCGGTGTGGTGATTGAAGAAGGGGGCTTTGTAAGCCGCCTCGTCGAAAAGCCAGAAACACCTGTGTCGAACATGGCCATCGTTGGACTCTACTACATCAGCCGTCCAACAGAGTTGCGCAACGCGCTGGAGACACTCATCACGAACGACCTGCGCACGAAGGGCGAGTACCAACTCACCGATGCGCTGCAGCTGATGGTTGATCGCGGAGAGAAGTTCACAACGTTCTCGGTTGATGGTTGGTATGATTGCGGCAAGCCCGAAACGCTGCTGCAAACAAATCGCTTCCTGCTTACCAAGCGCAACGCAATGCCAACTGCACCACAGGGCTGCGTGTTTGTGCCTCCTGTGCATGTGGACCCATCAGCGATTGTTGAGCACTCCGTGATCGGACCCTACGCGTCGATCTCGAAGGGTGCCGTTGTACGCAACGCCATCGTGCGCGACAGCATCATCAGCGATGCAGCTACCGTATCCGACATTGCACTTGATCAGTCGATCATCGGCGAGAATGCCGAAGTCACTGGTCGCTTCTCATCGATCAACATCGGCGACGCTTCAATCGTCCGACTCTCACAGTAACTGAACAATTCTCGCTCCATCACTTTTCCTCGGTTTCATGCAGTACATCTTCACCTCTGAGTCGGTATCCGAAGGACATCCCGACAAGGTTTGCGATCAGGTATCTGACGCCGTCCTCGATGAAGTTCTTGCCAACGATCCAACTGGACGCGTTGCGTGCGAATGTTTTGCAACAACAGGTATGATCGTTGTTGGTGGCGAGATCACAACAACACACTACATCGATCTTCCGAAGCTCGTGCGCAAGGTTATTCGCGAGATCGGCTACGATCGCGGTGAGTATCGCTTCGAAGCAGATTCATGCGCAGTGCTCAACGTGATCAACAGCCAATCACCTGACATCGCTGCCGGAGTCGACACAGGCGGTGCGGGCGACCAGGGCATGATGTTTGGCTATGCGTCGAACGAGAACGACGAGTACATGCCAACAGCGATTCACCTCTCGCACAAGCTCGTCAAGCGCTTGGCCGACATTCGCAAGAACGAATCAGCCCTGATGCCGTATCTCCGTCCGGACGCAAAGGCGCAAGTTTCTGTGGTCTATGGCGACAACGGCGAAATCGTGAGCGTTGATACCATCGTGGTGTCGACACAGCACGATCCAATGAACAATGCGCAAGCACGCATCACCGAAGACGTGATCGAGAATGTGGTCAAGGCCGTCATCCCTGAGCACCTCATCACAGCAGACACCAAGTATCACGTGAACCCAACAGGCGTGTTTGAAATCGGTGGACCGCACGGCGACACTGGTCTGACAGGCCGCAAGATCATCGTTGACACCTACGGTGGCCGTGCGCCACACGGTGGCGGTGCCTTCTCGGGTAAGGATCCAACGAAGGTTGACCGTTCGGCTGCCTATGCTGCGCGCCACCTTGCCAAGAACATCGTTGCCGCAGGCATTGCCCGCGAGTGCACCATTCAGCTTGCCTACGCCATTGGCGTGGCCCAGCCGGTGTCGATCAACGTAAACATGCACGGCACATCATCCGTGAATGAGCGCGAGCTCGAAGCCTTCATCTGGAAGGAAATCGATCTCACGCCAGCTGGTATCATCAAGCGTCTCAACCTCCGTCGCCCGATCTACCGTCCGACGGCCGCCTACGGTCATTTTGGACGTCATGAGTTCCCGTGGGAACATCTTGACCTCCGTGACGTGTTTGCTAAGAACTTTGCCTGATCACTTTCTCACTCCCAATACACCTCGTATGGCTACAACGACCGTCAAGAAGAAGAACACATCCATCGCGTCGACCAACGGCGTCCACAAGAATGGCGTGCACAAGAACGGTGTGAGCAAGGGCTCAGCATCGTCGAAGGCACTCAAGACACCTGGCCGCGTCGCTAAGGGTCAGATCGCTCACAAGCCAGGTCAGTACGCAGTAGCGAACATGGACCTCGCCGAATGGGGCCGCAAGGAGATCCGTCTCGCTGAAGTCGAGATGCCAGGTCTGATGTCGCTCCGTCAAGAGTACAAGGGCAAGAAGCCACTCAAGGGCGCTCGCATCGCAGGCTGCCTTCACATGACCATTCAGACAGCTGTGCTGATCGAGACGCTTGTCGACCTCGGCGCTGAAGTCACATGGTCGAGCTGCAACATCTTCTCTACGCAAGACCACGCTGCCGCTGCCATTGCAAAGGCTGGCATTCAGGTGTTTGCGTGGAAGGGTATGAACGAAGAAGAATTCGATTGGTGCATCGAGCAAACACTGTTCTTTGGCAAGGATCGCAAGCCGCTCAACATGATTCTTGACGACGGTGGCGACCTGACAAACATGGTGCTCGACAAGTACCCAGAACTCGTCGAAGCAATTCGCGGTCTGTCGGAAGAGACAACAACAGGCGTACACCGTCTGTATGAGCGCGTCAAGAATGGCACGCTCCCAATGCCTGCTATCAACGTGAACGACTCGGTCACGAAGAGCAAGTTCGACAACAAGTACGGCTGCAAGGAATCACTCGTCGACGCGATCCGTCGTGCAACAGACGTGATGCTCGCAGGCAAGGTTGCTGTTGTTGCAGGCTACGGCGACGTCGGCAAGGGTTCGGCTGCATCATTGCAAGGGGCTGGTGTCCGCGTGATCGTCACGGAAATCGATCCGATCTGCGCACTCCAAGCTGCAATGGATGGATTCGAAGTCAAGAAGATGATCGACGCAGTCAAGGAAGCCGACATCGTTGTAACAGCAACAGGCAACTGCGACATCATTTCGGAGAAGCACTTCCGCGCGATGAAGGACAAGGCAATTGTCTGCAACATCGGCCACTTCGATAACGAAATCGACATGGCGTGGCTCAACAAGAACTACGGCAAGTCGAAGGTCGAAATCAAGCCACAAGTTGACCTCTACACCATCGGCAAGAAGGACGTGATCGTGCTTGCTGAAGGCCGCCTCGTGAACCTCGGCTGCGCGATGGGTCACCCATCGTTCGTGATGTCGAACTCGTTCACCAACCAGGTGCTCGCACAACTCGAGCTGTGGAGCAACCACAAGGCCTACAAGAACGAAGTCTACATGCTTCCAAAGAAGCTCGACGAAAAGGTTGCACGCCTCCACCTCAAGAAGATCGGCGTGGAACTCGAAGTGCTCAACGACAAGCAAGCCAAGTACATTGGCGTCGAAGTCAAGGGGCCATACAAGCCGGACTACTACCGCTACTAAGCGATACCGCAAAACGCACAAGGGCGAGACTCAGTCTCGCCCTTTTTTTTGCTCAATAGCTGTTGGTATTAGTTCTCGTCAGAAGCGAAGGACAACGCCTTGCGCATCACGTAGTCGTTCAGCCAGTAGTCGCGATACGGGATATCAACGGTGTCGATGATCTCGTAGCCAAGCTTTTCGTAGAACTCTTTCGCGGAGTTGTATCGATTCACGTTGAGGACGAGCTCACGCGCCCCTTGATCGAACACGAAGCGCTCGACCCATTCCAGGAGACGTCGTCCGATACCGCTGCGCTGCTCGGCAGGCCTCACATACAGCCTGTGCAGCTTGTAGCGCTGCGGATTGTCTGGCGCGTGGTTGACGTAGGCAAAGCCCAAGACGACATCGCCATGCAGAGCCAGGATGTAGGTGCCCTCGGCCTGTTCAATCTGACGTGTGATCGCCGGGATGCCGAGCAGGTCCTCGAACATGATCGCGATCTGCTCCTGCGAGACGATATGCCGGTATGTGGGCTCCCAGGTGGCGAGGGCGGCATCATGAATCAGCGACACATCGCCCATAGATGCCAGCCGAAGGACGATTTCCACGGTGTGCTCTCCGTTCGTTGGAGTGTCGGGAACTATCTCACCCGCTTCTGCATTCTACCCCACAGTATGGGGACGAACCTCTGGTTCTTCCCTACAATCCGACCCCAGGCGAGTGCAGACGCCTGGGGTCTCTTGTTGTTCAGCAGATCGAGGGTTTAGATATCGAGGTTGCGCACGTACTGTGCATTGCGCTCGATAAACTCACGGCGTGGCTCAACTGCCTCGCCCATCAATGTTTCGAAGATGTGCATTGCTTCGGCTGCATTTTCGATGCTCACGCGAAGCAGCGTGCGTGTCTCTGGATTCATCGTTGTTGCCCAGAGTTGCTCTGGGTTCATTTCACCAAGACCCTTGAAGCGGTTGATCACGATACCGTCGGCTGTTGCGCCTTCTTCTACCGTTGCTTCTGGCTCTTCTGCTTCCAACGCCTTTTCGGCATTCTTCGCAGCCTTCTTGTCGGCCTTCTCCTTGCGGATGCGTCCGATGATTTCGTCGCGCTCTTGATCGTTGTATGCGTAGTACTCCTGCTTGCCCTTCTTGAGCTTGTAGAGAGGTGGCTGCGCGATGTAGAGCTTGCCGTCGGTGATCAGATCTGGCATGTGCTTCCAGAACAGCGTCAGCAACAGCGTACGAATGTGCGAACCGTCGACGTCGGCATCGGCCATCAGAATGATCTTGCCGTAGCGTGCCTTAGCTGAATCGAAGTCATCACCAAAGCCAGCTCCGATCGCTGTGAGGATCGTGCGAACTTCTTCGTTTTCGAGCACCTTGTTCAAGCGTGCCTTATGCACGTTGAGGATCTTACCCTTTAGCGGGAGAATCGCTTGGAAGCGACGATCACGACCTTGCTTTGCCGAACCACCAGCAGAGTCACCCTCGACGAGGTAGATCTCGGTGTCTTCCGGTGTGCGCAATGAACAGTCGGCCAACTTACCCGGGAGCGAGCCGCTCTCGAGAGCCCCCTTACGACGGATCAGATCCTTCGCCTTACGGGCAGCAGCACGAGCTTCAGCGGCCTGTGTTGCCTTTTCGATGATGTGCTTTGCCGCGCTCGGATTGGCGTCGAGGTACTTCGAGAGTTCTTCGTTGACAATCGAACGGACGATACCTTCTGTTTCGCCGTTGCCCAGCTTAGTCTTCGTCTGACCTTCGAACTGCGGCTCGGCAACCTTCACGGAGATGACCGCTGTGAGACCTTCACGGAAGTCTTCACCCGTGAGATTGATGTCTTTCTTCTGCAGGTTGTTCGATGCTGCATACGCGTTCAGCGTACGTGTGAGCGCCGAGCGGAAACCAGAGACGTGCGTTCCACCTTCGACGGTGTTGATGTTGTTCACGTACGAAAGCAATGTTTCGCTGTAGCCAGAGTTGTACTCGAAGCACACGTCCACAACAGTTTCAACGCCGGAGTCGTTTGACGCAACGCCCGACATCAGAATTGGCTTCGTGATGACGGTTGCATTTGCGTCCATGTAGCGGACGAAGTCGACCAGACCACCACGGTATGCGTAGACGTCCTTCTGTCCGTCGCGCTCATCGCTGAGTGTGATGGTGACGTCTGGATTCAAGAACGCGAGTTCGCGCAGACGCTCAGCAACCTTCTCGTAGCGGAATTCAACGGTGCGGAAGATGGTCGCGTCAGGCCAGAAACGCACGGTTGTGCCGGTACGTGACGACTTACCAATTTCCTTCACCGGACCCTGTGGTGCGCCGATCTTGTACTTCTGTTCGTACATCGTTCCTTCGCGCTCAACCGTCACCGTCAAATCCGTCGACAGTGCGTTCACGCAGCTCACACCCACACCGTGCAGACCGCCCGACACCTTGTAGGTGTTCTTGTCGAACTTACCACCGGCGTGCAGCGTGCACATAACCACTTCAAGTGTCGACACCTTCTTTACCGGGTGCGGTCCAACAGGGATACCACGTCCATCATCACCAACCGAGCACGATCCATCGGAGTGCAGGGTGATCGTGATGTTGCGACAGTATCCAGCGAGTGCTTCGTCGATCGAGTTGTCGACGACCTCTTGGATCAGGTGGTGAAGTCCGCGCTCACCAACGTCGCCGATATACATCGCAGGACGCTTGCGAACAGCTTCGAGTCCTTCAAGGACTTTGATACTGTCTTCATTATACCCAGCAGGGACTGGTGTGGTTTCTGACATACAATTCTCCAGTGTGTGGTGTACCGTTAGCGAATGATGATCTCACGGACCAATTCGCCGCCGGCACACGCGTTAATCTTTTGACGTAATTCTTCGCGACGAAGCACCAACTCGCTTCTCCATGGAGCTTCCGCAACATGCACGCGGAGCACTCCCTGATCAAACGAACGCAACACTGTACGTGCTGCGAGTGATTCGCCAACAACGTCCTGCCAATATCGTGGCAGGCGCGCCTTTTCAAGTTCAGGTTCAAGTCGATACTGTCGAACAAACGACTGTAGCAATTCTGCGAGTGCATGCATGGTTACGCAGCCTCCGCAGAAGGAAGATGATGCGACGAAGCAGCACTATCGATCACGACACGTCCGTCTGCGACGCGCATCAACTGCACATCCAACCGTCCGCCTCGCACATGCATCAGCCGGTCCATCATCGACACCACATCATCGCCGTCGGTCGTCGTCACAAAACACTGCATACCCATGGCAACGATGCGCTCGAGAACGCGTGCACAGCGATCACGATCGAGTTCGCTAAACACATCATCGAGCAACACCACTGGACGCTCCGAGCAATGCTCGTGAAGGACATCGCACTCGGCAAGCTTCAACGCTACTAAGAGTGATTTGTGCTGTCCTTGTGACGC
>VFQT010001737.1_pt1 | contig 24950 bp, 21 predicted proteins | sample 3512381 | NCBI WGS metagenome assembly VFQT01 (sample SAMN10412376, study PRJNA504923) | tailings metagenome | isolation source: Relicate 2 Philex TSF3 active mining site | place: Philippines: Tuba, Benguet | collected 2017-08-29
TGGGCTTCGAGTTCCGTGGGCAGCAGCGAACTGTTGGATGCCGGCGGTTTTTGATTTGGATTTTGGGATTCCGGGGAGCGGGTGGCGGCTGAATGCAAATGGCGCAGGAAGGCAGCGGGTAAGCGGGTGTGCACAGCGAAAAAAAGACCCCGTTGTCTGAACAACGGGGTCGTATTCGAGTTTTTTTGATGCCAGGGCATCAGGTCGCGACGAATCATTCGGCCTTTGGAGCATCAGCGGCCGGGGCAGCGCCTTCAGCGGCTGGTGCGGCCGGGGCAGCACCTTCAGCGGCCGGGGCAGCACCTTCAGCTGCGGGGGCAGCACCTTCAGCTGCGGGGGCGGCTGGAGCAGCACCTTCAGCTGCCTTTTCGCCTTCTGCCGGGGCAGCAGCAGCGTCAGCGCCGTGGCCTGCTACGCCAGACTCGCGCTCACCTGTCGTTGTGCCGGTCGGCGGAGCAGCAGGTGCTTCGCTGGGAGCGGTAGAGGCGGCTGGTTCACCGCAACCAGCAACGACAAGGCACAGTGCCGCGACAGAAAAGAAACCCATCAGCTTTTTCATCAGAATGTTCCCGTTGATATTTGGCCGAATTTGTTGGCAGGATTGACGACTCACAGCCGCCTCGCCGCTGCGCCAACTTTAACATTTTCTGACCGAATTACACCTCAGGATGGCATTCCTCGGCGAATTCTCGAGGGTTTGCAGCGCACCGTGACTCAAATTCCTGCGGATTTTACCAACCGAGATTTCCAGCGAGCCCTATTTTATCGGCAAAGCCTGCGCCAGCGGTGTCATTGGTCTTCGCTGAATACTCAGACAATGCCGGCCACCTTGCCGACTCCCGCAGGCTCCCCCGGGGAATTCCACAGTTTACTGCCCTCGGTCGCCCCCCTGATCAAACGGCCGGAGTGGGAATAACTTCGAGGGCCTGCGAATCTCGGTCACAAGGTTGCTCAGGGTTGTCAGTTTTTCAGGATGTTCTGCCGCCAGATTTGTGCGTTCGCCGGGATCGGTTTCCAGATTGTAAAGCTCTGCCGTTTCACTGCCCTTGCTGAGATTCTGCCTGACCAGTTTCCACGGTCCCTGTCGCAGGCTCAACTGCCCCCCATACCCTGGGAATTCGCGATAGAGCCAGGGGCGTTCAGTCTGCTGAAGCGTGGTCAGCACAGGCACGAGGCTGACTCCGTCGCCGCCGATGCTGTCATTCCTGCGGACATCGCGTGCCCCTGTGAATTCAGCGAGGGTGGGCATCCAGTCCTCAAAGCCGCTGACGAAGTCACTTTCGGTCCCGGCGGGAATTCTGCCGGGCCACGAGACAATCGTGGGAACTCGCACACCACCCTCGTACAGTGATCCCTTGAGTCCTCGCAGTTCCCCCACACTGTTAAAAAACTCCGCATCCACTTCCTCAGACAGGTGCGTCGTACCATTGTCAGCACTGAACACCACCAGAGTGTTTTCCGTCAACTGGAGTCTGTCGAGTTCGTCCAGCAGGACTCCCACATCACTGTCGAGCCGGCTGATCATCGCCGCGTAGGCGGCCCTTGGTGTGAAATGCGGCGTGTATCCTCCGCGGGCGGCGGTGAACGGCGGGTCGTGCCAGCCCTGCTTCAGCCACGGTTCCAGATCGGCCTGTGGAACATGCAGGGCCACATGTGGCAGTGTGGATGGAAAGTACAGAAAGAACGGCCGCTCCTTGTTGGCACGCAGAAAATCCACAGCGGCACTGCGAATGCGATCGGGCGCATAATCGGTGCCCTGAAATGCTGCGTAGGCGGCCGGGTTTCGGGGATCACTTCCGGGAGGAAGCTTTGCGTGACCTGGGACGGCTGGCTGATTTTGCAGAGGAATTTTCCGGCGATCCTGCCAGAGGTAATCCGGGTAGTAGCTGTGAGCATGTCGCTGGCAGTTATAGCCGAAGAAATGATCGAAGCCCTGATTCAGCGGATCACCCTCACTGCCGGGGCCTCCAAGTCCCCATTTCCCGAATGCTCCTGTCACATACCCCTGTTGTTTGAGCATTTCAGCGATCGTGAGTTCTTCGTCAGGAATCGGGAGTTGTCCTTCCGGCTGAGCTTCACTGTTGTTTCGAATCCAGGCTCGTCCGGGATGCCGTCCGGTCAGGAGCACGCATCGTGATGGAGCGCACACGGCATTTCCGGAGTAGTGACCTGTCAGACGCATACCGCGAGCGGCGAGGCGATCGAGGTTGGGGGTGCGGATTTTCTGTTGCCCGAAGCAGCCAAGTTCCCGATACCCGAGATCATCGGCGAGGATAAACACAATACGGGGGCGCGCCGGAATTTCTGCACCACCGAGGAATTCAGTTCTTATCAGCTGGCATGCGAACCAGCAGCCGATGACCAGCATTTTTCGACACGACATTTGTGCACCCTCGAAATCTCGGCCGCGTGGGGCTGACAGACCTGCAGGACATGGGTCGAACTTCAGCAGTTCGACTGTGAATTGTCTACTCAACTGCCCGGCTGTCCGTCTTTTCCGGCCACATAAATTCGCTGGCCAACCCCGCCCCAGCGGAATTTCCCAAAGAACCCGCTGCCGGCTGGATTTTGCTGGTGACAATCGTATTGGTCGACGAATAACCTATTATTCCTGCAGCCCCCGTGCACGCACGGGGGGCCTGATCCTGCCATCAACTCCTTCCTGTTGCGGACACCGGTTCAATGCTCAGACTTTTCGGAAACTCGCACCGCTACTGCGACGGGGTCTCGCGCCGTTCCTTTCTGCAACTGGGCGGGCTTGCTGCGGGTGGCCTGACATTGGGGGATGTATTCGCTGCGGGCCCTGCAGGGGCCGGTCGTCAGCACAAGTCAGTAATCATGGTGTACCTGTCCGGCGGTCTGCCGCATCAGGACACGTTCGATATGAAACCGGAGGCACCTGCGGAGGTGCGCGGAGAGTTTCAGCCGATTCACACGACGGTTCCGGGAACGCAGTTCTGCGAGTTGCTGCCGAAGCTGGCGATGGTGGCAGACAAATGTTCGATTGTGCGTTCCTGCGTCGGTCAGCGTGACGAGCATTCCAGTTTTCAAAACCTGACCGGGTTTACAATGGGCGAAGTCCAGCGGGACGGCATCCCGAACTTTGGCTCGGTCGTGGCCAAAACATTCGGTCAGGTCAACGAGGTGACTCCGGCATTTGTCGACTTGTTCCCGACCATGCAGCACCGTCCGTACAACAGTACTGGTGCCGGGTATCTGGGCAGTGCCTTTAATCAGGTGCGAGCTGACGGCGAAGATCTGGCCAGCATGCAGCTGAGATATATCGAGGGGCAGCAGTTTCAGGGGCGACAGTCGCTGCTGGATCAGCTTGACACATTCCGCCGTCAGGCAGATTCCAGAAATCTGGACAATATGCGGGAGAGTTACCGCAGAGCTTTCGATGTGCTGACGTCATCCCGGCTGGTGGACGCCATGAACGTCGAGCGTGAAGATCCGTCGGTTTTGGCCATGTATGGTCGGGGGTCATCAAAGCATCTGGGCGATGGTGCTCCGCTGTGGAACGACCAGCTGCTGATTGCTCGCAGGCTTGTGGAAGCTGGCGTGCGAGTCGTCACTGTGGCTTACGGCTTCTGGGACACTCATGGAAACAATTTCGGTCACTGCCGAGCGCACCTGCCGACTCTGGATACCGGCCTGTCTGCTTTGATTCGAGATTTGCACGATCGAGGCCTTGACCGGGACGTTACGGTCGTGGTCTGGGGCGAATTCGGCAGGACTCCGAAGATCAACGACAAGGCCGGTCGCGACCATTGGGCTCCGGTGCAGTCCGTGCTGTTTTCCGGCGGTGGAATGCCCATGGGCCAGGTAATTGGCTCAACGGACAGGATCGCGGCTTACGCCGCTGACCGTCCGATCCACTATCGTGATATTCTGTCAACAATTTACCACAACGTGGGAATTGACAGCAGCACGTACATTCGTGACATGGCCGAGCGGCCCGTGCGAATCCTTCCCGAGGAAGCTCGCCCGATTCGCGAACTGCTCGCAAATTCCTAGCCCGAGGGCCACCACGGTCTCTGTTATGGCAGCAACGGCAACAGTTCGTCGATGCTGCTGAAGACCACAAAGTCTGCATCATCGGGCAGGAAGTCCTTCCACGACGATGCCGATGTGACGACGGCTGAGGCTGCGGTTGATAAAACGGCTTCCGTGTCTGATGTGATACTTTGAACACGATAGATCTGGCTGTTAATCCAGATGTCTGTGCCGACAGCCAGTTCTGACGTGAAGGCAGTTCCGCTGCCCGACAGCAGGGGGCTGCCGGCCTGCAGCGAGACCGTTCCCGTCAGTTGAGTTCCTGTGGGCGGTGCCTTGGTCAGCGGAACTTCCCCGAGTGCTCCATTGCTGTAAACACTTTTCAGGTCATAGGTCGTCAGATTATTGATCTGATCAACAACCGACATGCCATTGCCGAGGACGCGGCCAAACACCGTGTACTTACCCTCGTCGAGGAACGTGTTATCGGCAACATTGATGAACCACTGACTGCTGCCGCTGTTGATATTGCCTGACACCATCGCCATGGCGAGGGTGCCGCGCAGATTTGAGTTTGCTGCCAGGAACTCGTTCTGAATTGGTGGATTGGTCTGCACACTGCTGATCCGACTGTCACTCAGAGTGAAGCCACCACCCTGAATGACAAAGTTCGGGACACTGCGATGTACGATCAGGCCCGAGTAAGCCGGGGATGCCTGATAGCTGAGGAAGTTTGCAACAGTCACGGGGGCATCGGCGTCCAGCAGTTCAACGTCAAATGTTCCTGACGTGGTGTTGAATCGCACCAGTGTCCCTGTGGCATAGTGAACGTAGATTGACTGATCAGCGACTCCGGCGGCCGCTGTCGCCCTGATCATGAGGCGATGGTCTCCCTGGTCCTGCCCGTCGGCAGTCAGCGGAACACTGAGACTATAGATACCGGAAGAATCGGCAGTTGCCACTGCATCGTCGTACTGTCCATCGCCATCGCTGTCGACGGCGAGTGTGGCATTCGGAGCGGTAACGCCATTCACCGTGAAGCTGCTGTCGCGTGTGAGCAGGATACCGCTGGACTGCTCAACCAGGTTGGAAGAAACGTCGGTGGTGAGACTGAAGCTGTCACCATCCTGGACGAGAACCGCAGCGGAATCGGTGGCTGCCGTGCCGGCAATTGACGCGGTGACAGTGCCAGTACGAGTGCCTTCGGGGACAGAACCAGCGACGACAATCAATTGGATGACAGCAGACGTCTGCCCGGCGGGAATGGTGACCGCAGCCGGTCCGGAGAGCAGGTCTGGCTGGGCATATACGAGGCTGACCACGACGTCAGCGTCGGCGGCTTTTCCGAGGCTGACAGTGGTGCTGACGGAGCCGATCAATTCATTGACAGACGGAATCGCGGGGTCAATCGACAGTGAGAAGATATCGTCCTCTGTAATACTCAGTGACGCCTGTCCCGCATCAAAACCGCCTGCCGTTACGAAAACAGTCGCGGTATCTGCGAGGCTGACGATCTGGTCATTGACATCGGCTACGGAAAACTCGACCTGCCTTTGTCCTGCCGGTATGACAATTGTCGAGGGGAATGAGATTCGCGGGGAACTGGATGCGAGTGAAACGGTGAGGGGACTGGAAATGTCAGCCGTATTGCGTGACACGGTAAGGCGAGCATCGGTGGTGGAGCCTTCAGTCAGACCGGACTGAGCGGGGGTCAGTGACAGCGATGGAACTTCATCATCCTGAACTGTCAGGGAAATGGTCACCTGACCAAATCCAACAGCGTTTGCGGTGGCGATCAGTGTAATGTCACCCTGAGCAATATCGTCATTCAGCGGGACAAGCACCACATCCACAGATGTTTGCCCGGCGGGAATAGTGGCCGAGGCGGGAACAGTCAGTGCACCGGAATCGGCATCCAGGGTCACCTGCAGGGGTTGCGAAACGTCGAGAGCACTTCGTGTGACGGTCAGTACGATGCCATCACTGGAATCTTCGACGACGGAAGTGCTGCTGGCGGACAATCCCAGCGCAGCGGTCTCGTTGTCAGTCACAGTCAGCGAGACGACACCTGGATCGAAACCAGCGGCCGACGCTGAGACCTGCATTGTGGCTGTGCCGTCAAGCACCACATTATCGACAGCATTGAGAGCGAATGTGACAGATGACTGTCCCGCAGGAATCTCAACTGTCGCTGGTCCTGTGGCGCGGTCGGATCCGATCGCTATGAAAACGGTGATAGCCTGGTCGAGGTTTTCTGTATTTCTGGAGACAGTCGCTGTGACTGCAGCAGCACCCTCCGACACAGTGGTGGAGGACAATTCGAGGGTCAAAGTTGCCGACTCGTCGTCGGTCACGGTAACTGAACCGGCTCCCGAGGTGAAGCCCGTTGCGGTGGCGGCCAGTGCCTGGCTGCCGGGCAGGTTCACGATCTGGTCGTTGACTGGTACTGCGGTGAAATTAATCGAAGCGGCCCCGGCGGGGATCGTGACGGACGCTGGAACATTCAGTCGGCCGCCTGACGACGACAGAGTGACGGTCAGGGGCTGCGAGTTGTCTGCGGAATCCCGGGCCACCGTCACTTCAACTCCAGAAGCCGCATTTTCGGCCACAGAACTGGCTGATGGAGTCAGAGTCAGAGTCTGCGACTGCACTGCAGTGTCGTCGTCAGTAATCGTGAACGAGGTTGAGCCAGCGGAGAACCCGGTGGCTGCCACTGTCAGCTGGACCGTGGCAGTACCGTCGGTCGTGGAATTGTTGGTGATGGCAATCCCGGCAGTGGCAGACTGGCTGCCTGCCGGGATGGTCAGGGTGGCTGGCAGCGTAAAGCGACCGGAAGCCGGGGCAGACAGCTGCACTGTGAGCGGCTGTGCGAAGGAGCCTGAGCGATTCACCGTGAGAACGGCAGTGCCGGCAGTTTCCGCGACGGAGGCCGGATTGACTGCAGCGGTCAGTACAGGAGCAGCCTGATTGACAGCGGCGGCTGCCTTTGCGAAGGCCCCGGTAACAGTTGCTGTAATCCGATCTTTCTGAGCAATGTCTGCGACGCTGCCGGGACGCCCAAGCCTGCGAACGACACCCGTGGTGGCGGTGCCAGCAACTTCGAACCGATCGGAACCCAGCAGGGCACCAACGATGAGCCTGCGAGACAGTACTGTCTGTCCCTGCAGAATGATGCTGTCATCTCCCTGACGCATCCAGAGTGACGCTGGGCCCGTGACTTGTGTGCCATCCAGCAGCACAACATCCCTTCCGCGGCCTGCATCGACGTACAGAGAACTGCGAAGTATCGAATTCTGAAACGCAATGTTGTCGTCACCGCGACCTGTGAGCAGCACCACGCTGCCATTGATGGTCGAGCCGGTCACAACCAGCGAATCGGCACCAGAGCTGGTCTGTATCGACAGGGAACGGTTCAGTGTGGTGTCGGCCATCGCGAACTGCAGTGCACCCTCGGCTTCCACATCCAGTGCGCCACCCGCGGTGATGCGGCTGAACACCACGGTGTCATTGCCGATACCGGTATTGACCGACAGGAGTCTGTCAAAGGCAGTCCCAGTGAAGCTGAGTGTGTCATCACCGGATTCACCCAGCACCTGAACACGGCGACTGAAACGCACGTCGCTGCCGACCGAGAAAACGTCGTTGCCGGCGCCTAAACGAACGAGCAGAGGGCGATCGAGAGCTGTGCTGGTTGAACTGATGGCGAAGGGGGCCTGAGTTCCATTGATGGTTGTGCCGCTGCGGCCGCGAAGTGTCAGCGTACCCGGAGCAGCAACCAGTTCGAGATCGTTGGCGAGGCTGTCTCCCGTGACAATCACGGCCGCATCTGACAATGAGACCGTGACGTTTCCGGCCAGCAGACAGCGAGTTTCCAGTCGTTCCGGGCGGGCGCGATCCGAACGATGGCAGCGGCGACTGCGGACAGCAGATGACGAACCTGACCGGAGCTGATTCCAGACTTTCCTGATCCACTGTGCTGTCATGTGCTGATTCCAACAATTTGCCATGCGGACGCGCGGCTGCTGTGACGTCAAATTACACCCAGACACCCTATATTACCCGATGAAGACGCGGAATGAGGGGTTTTCTTTCCCAAAAATCGGGGAAATCCTGTTGCCTGCGGGAGTGATGCATTGCGGTCATCGAGGCTGCCGCGTTCCCTGGACCAGGAGGCAGCGACAGCTCGCATGAGAGCGACTGACCCCGCGAGTCTCTTTCGGGCGTGCCTGAGCAGCGTTTCCGCGCGGCGCTGGTTTCAGGATTTTCGGCGTCGAGTGTTTTTTTGCCGGGGCGGCCGCCATGGCGGCAAATCGAGCTGCAGCAGGTGTTCCAGATCCATGTTGAGCAGTTCTTCCGTGAGATCGCTCATTTTGTCGTTGACGGCATCGCGTTTGTCGGAGGTCTGGCCGGAGGGATTCTGACGGTCCTGAGTTCTCTGCGGTCGCGTGGATGGTTTTTTTCGATTCTGCGGATTTTGTGGAATCGGGATATCAGTCAGTCGCCCAGGTCCGGACTCGAGCAGCGCCAGGAACTGCTCACTGTCGATGCCTCTGGCCCCCCGGCGACTGGCGGCACGGTGCAGGCGGTGATCGCCGGAGACGACAAGTACCTGTCGGGGGCTGCTGTGCGAACTCAGCAACCTTTCGATCTCATCGTCAGCAGACTGCGTGCCGGAGGAGAATGTCACGGAGAATGGCCATTGGGCAGCCGGAGTCGGGGACTGTTCCTGCTGGTGCCGACCATCAGCATCCGCTGCTGCGTCGAACACGACAACGGTGTCGCGACAGACATCATCTGACAATTCGGCTGCCAGTTTCTGCAGCAGTTTTGTGCGTGCAAGTTCAAGGCCGCCGCGGGAGAATCGACGACGACCAAGACCGGCCGCATGCAGCAGGTTATAGCCGTCGATCAGCAGGAAAATTCGAGCCATGCCGGATCTTCTTCATGTGTCGAGGCATTTGACGTAAATGATTTTGGAGTCTCCTGGAGCGTAAAAATCGGGGAGCTCTGCGGCAATCGAGTACTGGCAGCGTTCGTAGAAAGTGCGAGTGGGCAGGTAGTCAGGGCGTCCGGAGGTTTCCAGATAGATGCGGCGCCCGGCGAGTTTTTGAATCCGCGATTCGGCGAGCAGCATCAGCTGGCGTCCGAGGCCCTGCCCCTGGCATTCTTTGCGGACTGCGATCCAGTACACGTCATAGCTGCCACGGGTGCATGGAATTTCTCCGAAGCAGACGTAACCTTCAGTCACCCCATTGCGATCTGCAAACAGAAACTCATACCCGGAAGCGACCCCTTTTGACAATCGTTCCTCAGCCAGTTCCACGGCGATGTCCACTTCCCAGGGGTGGAAGAATCCGGTGGAGTTCACGATAGCGCGGATAATCTGCGGGTCATGCGGCAGCACTTCGTCTCGCACGATGCCTGCGACTGTCGCGGGTATCTGGTTCTGGCTGCTCATGTCTGAGTCCCCGGTTTTCGCTGTCATGAGTTTCGTGGGCGGAGTGCGTCATCGAGGATGGCCTGGACGGCCTGGTCCCACGAGATACCGCTGCGTTCGAGTGCAGCAGCGAAGCCGGCATCCGGTGAGAGGCAGGGGTTGGCATTGATTTCAAGGACCCATGGCTGTCCGTCCGCATCCACTCGAAAGTCAACTCGAGCGTAACCGTTGAGTTCGAATGCCGACCAGCAGCTGCGAGCAAGAGCTCCGAGTTCATCGAGCAGCGGCTGATCCGCGGGGCTGTAGCTGAAAGTGCGAACGGTGCGGTGGTATTCGGGGGAGTTTTCGTTCCATTTGGCTTCCGCTCCGAGAATTCGCGGGCGATCTTCGGAGTAGCCTTCGAAGCGAATCTCAGCGGGGAACAGCACCTGTGGTTCCTGGGCGCCTCCGAGCAGGCTCAGATTAAATTCTCTGCCGTGAATGTATTCTTCGGCGAAGAAGGGGGTACCGAACTGTGCGCTGGCGGTGTCCATACTGTTTCGCAGGCTGCTGAAACACAGTGAGCTGCGGCAGTCAACAACACTGCTTTCGCTTAAGCCCAGTGACGCGTGTTCGGAGGCGGCTTTGACGAGTGCTTTGAGTGGAGCATTGCGTCCTGGTGTCAGGCCGCGCCAGGCTGTATCAGCGGGCAGCAGCCAGGCGGGTGTCGGCAGTCGCAGTTCGATCAGCCTTTGTTTGGCGAGTGGTTTGCGGGTGGTCAGCTGCAGGGCCAGCGACGAGGAGCCGGTGAACGGAATTCTGAGGGATTCCAGCAGCAGGGTGGCGAGCCCCATGAGCTGATCGGTCCCGCCCAGGGCTTCGACAAGATTGAAGACAATGTCGGGCTGGAATTCCAGCAGGCTTTGCCGAGTGGCAGCGAGGTCCAGTGTGCAGGCCAGCCGTCGGACGCGATGGCCCAGTCGCAGCAGACTGGATTCGACTGCTGAGCACTGCCTCAGCACATCCAGTTCGCTGGCGGTATCCCTTGCGGAAACCTGGTTGAACAGCAGTACCACCGTGGCCATCGGAAACTCTTTATTCAAAACAGCCGTGGGGGATTTCAGCAGGTCGGGCGAATGCGAGCCGCGGCGGAATCCACGATGCCGCCGATCAATTGCTGGTAGGTGATTCCGGCTTTTGCTGCCAGCATGGGGAGGTCGGAATAGTCGGGATTCAGTCCGGCCAGGGGGTTCGCTTCGATGAAGGCTGGCTGACCGAGTTCATCTGAACGGATATCAATGCGTCCGGCATCCCGACCGTTCAGGACGAGCCACGACTGCAGGGCCAGTTCTGCGGCGGCTGCAGCTTCCGGATCCTGATCCGTCTGAATAAGAGTGTATCTGACGCGATCCTGCCAGTGTTCCTTGTTTTCCAGCGAGTAGCAGCCCTGTTCGGCTGTGGGCAGCAGTTCCACTTCCATGGTGCCGATGACACGTGCTGCCGAGCCGGTGCCGAGGACACCGACGGTGAATTCCCGTCCCGGCAGGTATCGTTCGACGAGTACGGGCTGCCGGAATCTGTGCAGCAGGTGCTGGCAGGCTTCTTCGAGTTCGGCGGGCGACCGGACAACGGACGCCGCAGAGACTCCTTTCCCCGTGCCTTCGGCAACGGGTTTTACGAACAGTGGCCACGGGAGTGACACTCGGGAGATGTCGGCCGCGGATTCGACGACCTGGAAGGCGGCGGTTGCGAGGCCGGCGCGTTCAAGGATGGCTTTTGTCAGTCCCTTGTGCAGGCAGACGGCCATGGTGAATGAGTCGGAGAAGGTGCAGGGGATCTGCCAGCCTTCAAGGAGTGCGGGTACCTGGGATTCGCGGCCGAGGCCGTGCATACCTTCACAGATGTTGAAGACGAGGTCCCAGCGGTCACCGGCGGCGAGGCGTGCAGTGAGCTGACGCAGGTGTCCGATGCGGTCCGTCTGGTGGCCCAGCAGCTGCAGGGTCTGATCGATGGCGGCGACGGTCGCCTCGCTGTCCAGTTCGGCAGTGGCTTCGTGGTCGTATCCGAGTGCGAGGTACTCGGAACGCAGGTCGTAAGTCAGCCCGATTCTCAAGGAAACTCCCGGCATTGCAGAGGGCGTTGATGTTTTGGTTACGGAGTGGAAGTTGTGCGGCGGACCTTATCCAAACCACGGGAAAGCTCAACCGTCCGGATGTTTTTTTGCGGGCTGGCGGAGGCGGCAGATTTTGCCGCAGCGTGTGCCATCCGGGATCAGCCACGGGGGTGATTTCAAGGGAAAACGGCCGCAAAATCTGCGGAAACAGCCTGATTTCCCAGGTACGACCCGAAAAACAGCTACGTACGGAACAATCGTTACAGTTTCTCAAATTGCCTGACCGATACCTTTGATAATGCCGTTCTGAGTGCGCGGTCAGTGCAGCTTTGCTGCCGGCGGCCGTGGAATTCAGACGGAGACCATGAGAGAGCAGTGCATCACTGCAGCTTTTCCAGGGATGGATCAATGCGGATTCGGCATTCATTCAAGGCGTTTGTGCCATTTCTTCTGATGCTGGCGGCCGGGCGGAACGCTGCGGGCCAGCAGGGGGCTCCGCCGTCGAGCGTCCCGGCCGGCTATCTGCCCGCCTATGGCTCACCCTATACGGGTGGATCGCCGTATGACCCGATGTTTGAGCAGACTTACAACGACAACGGGACGTGGTTCAGTGATCAGCGGAGTGGTTTCGGGGCGTTCTCGAAGCCCCGCAAGTTCTTCCTGAACATGGACTATACGAACACGAAAACGCGGAAGCTGCATGGCATTTTCGGCAGTCCGACGTCACAGTCGTACTACCAGCAGAATGACCCTGACAGTGATGAAATCATTGATGATCTGTCGTTTTATCGTTATTTCGACGCGGCAGGGGGCAGCCTGATCCCGAATCTGACGAACCATGGTTTGCGAGCCAGTGGCGGATTCTGGAATGTGGACGGGACTGGCCTGTTACTGGACTTTGGCTGGCAGGTGGATGACTCGGAAACATTTGACGGCCGAGCTGTGGAAACCTCGAAAAGGATGGACACTGCTACGGCACTGGCGTTGAGTTCGAGTGGCGGGAATGTTCTCAACCGTCCCTTCATTACCAACGGTCAGAGCGACTATGACATCACTGTGGGCCAGATTCTGGCTCCGGGCACGCCATTTGACGATCAGGATGCAAACGATTACGGAGCATTTGGATCGACGTTTGATGTGCTGGACAGAGCGCTGCTGAACCTTTACAGCGTACCGATTGACGATGGCAGCCTGCTGGGGGCCTCGGTACCCTATGACATTCAATTCCTGATGAAGCACAGTCTGAGCACTCTGGGGTCATCCGGAGCCATAGCCTTTGCTCCGGTTTACGATCACGGTGGTATCCGTGTGAATCCGATCGTTGGTGGTCGCTACCAGAAAGTCAAGGAACAGTTTTCGTTTCTGGGTATCGATTCGGGGCTGGCGTATCTTGGCAGTGGCGACGATGACACTCCGGACAACGCAAAGGTGGTTCCGCCGAACGACGGACTGGATGACGATGACGATTTCATAGCCGACAATCTGGCTGAGGATGATGATCCGGACTTCGTCCAGATCAACTCCTACGATCCTGTACTTGTACGAGCCACGCACATGGCTGAAGTGACGAGCAATCTGGCGGGGCCGGAGTTCGGTTTTCACTACACACTTGGCGACGACAAGGGAATCGCTCTGACCGGGGCTTCACGTCTGGCAGCGATGTTCAACAATGAGCAGATCCGCATCAGTGGGGACAATCTGTTCAACCACATGGCGGTTTCGGACACCCCTGACCCCGTAACCGGGCTGTTTCCGCCGACGGATGGCTTTGATACGAACAATTTAAATGGTCCGTCAGCAAACGCGTATGCGGGCAGTTACAGCACTGTCCATCTGTCACCGCTGTTTGAACAGTCGCTGGCGGCCGAGATTCCGATCTTCTCGCGGGTGCCCGTACTGTCCAACATGCGGTTGCTGGAGGATGCGAAGTTTCGGATTGGCTATTCGTTCCTGTTCATCGGTGAGGTCGCCGATCCGATGCAGTCGGTGTTGTACACCTCCAACCCGCAGTTGAACATGTTTCCCAGCATCAAGCCGGACCGACACAGTTTCACTCAGCACACCATCAGTGTCGGTGTGAACTGGAACTACTGAACTTTCTGATGAAGCGATCAGCAACAACCGGCCCGGCTGGGTTTTCCAGCTCGGGCCTTTTTGCTTATTCTGTGGTCGCGGACGGGATGCAATCGCATATTTCGCCTCTGAACTCGGGACGTTCCTGCCATGACACTCGACGAACTGCAGCAAATGATTTCCCGCATGTATTCCCGCAAGGACAGTGCTCGGGGAATTGAAGGGACCTTCATGTGGCTGATGGAGGAGGTCGGGGAACTGGCGACAGCACTGCGTGAGGGTGCGTCGAAGGAGGAGACGGCGAAGGAGTTTGCTGACGTGCTGGCGTGGCTGGCAACGATTGCGAATGTCGCGGGGATCAGTCTGACCGAGGCGATCGAGCTGAAGTATGGCAGGGGCTGTCCGGGCTGCGGTCAGATGGTTTGCGGCTGCGCGGATTCTGAGAAGCCGTGACTGCTACTCAAGCGGCGCGGAGATTTCCAGCAGATCGATGGCAGGAGATCCGTTGCAGAAGATTGTGGCCAGCCGACCCCAGGTAACAGCTTCCTCGGGCATTTGCAGCCAGCGGGCCAGTCCGGGGCCGGCGGTAAACTGCAGGATGGCTCCCAGTTCCACATGGCGGAAGACATTGTGCTGAATCAGGATTCTGCCCAGCGGAATTTTTTCCGCGAGGATTTCACTGCGGACCTGTTCGGTGACCAGTTCCAGGTTGAAGCGAACGTAACCGAACTGGACAGCGCGGCTTGTTCCGCTTTTCAGCAGTCGAATTTTCCGCAGGTAAAGTCCATCCTGAAACCGCGATTCCAGAACTTCAACATCGACTGAACAGCGATGCCAGCTTTCCATGCTGATGGTCATGTGATGCTCATGAACCAGCATGGTGCGGTAGGGTTCCGGGGTAGCCTCACGTGCCACATGGCGGGCGTGCCGGAACAGCGGAGCATCAGCAGGTTCCGGAAACAGGCTTGCGAGGTCCTGGAGTTCTTTGAGTGGGTTCACAGGCCGGAGGCTCCGTCAGGTGAAATCGAAAGCAACGCCGACTACCACCGGAAATATAGTCAGTCAGCGTATTGGAAGGAACTGTGATGGCCCGGAGTGATTGCATGTTCCAGCCTGTGGACTCCGGCCTGGAATCTGCGATACTGAGCGAGCACTTTGTGTGAGGACATTGCCTGTTGGGGGGCCGGATTCGCGAATGCTGTTCTGCGGCATCCGGTGGTGTGTCGCGATCGGAACTGGAGCTGCCATGCGTTTTTTCAGGGGTCTCTTTTCCGTTGCGGTGCTGATGCTGACTTTGCTGCAGCACCGTGTTGACGGATTTCAGAGTGTGAAAACTCAGGGTGCTGTGACAGATGAGTCCGCCCCAAGTGTCCCGGTGACAACTGCGCCGGTCTGGAAACTGCAGGCGGGTGACAGTTTTGTCGTGCTGTCCCGCCTGTATCGCAGGACGCTGGTTGATTTTCCCGACCAGCCAGCAGCTCCGCTGGAAACGGAGGATCGGCAGCAGTTGCGATATACCGTCGATACGATCTCGCCGACCGGGGATGCGGTGTTCATTATTGAGATTGAGGAGTCGCGGCGGCAGTCCGTGGGACAGGCATCGCGAGCCTGGAAGGCCGGTGCAATCGATCTGCAGAGACTGAATGGATTCCGGCTGTGGCTGCAGGTGGACCCTGAGGGCCGGGCATCACTGCTGCCGGGGGACAGTTATCGAAGCAGTCTGCAGAAACTGGCTGGCGGTGACGACGACTATGCCGAGTTTCTGCGGGTCGCCTGTCCGGAGGAGCTGATTGTGTCGTGGTTTGAACGACCGTTCTGGCTGCCGCGTCGCAACATGATTCAGGCGGAGATGCAGGAACGGACCGTTGGCGTGGTGGAGAATGCTGGTCCTTTTGGTCTGCTGAGGTGCGACGCGGTGCTGCGAGTTCAGCAGGAACCGGAGAGCAGCGAAGCAGAGGTGCAGCCTTCCCAGCCTGCCGCTCCGTCGCGTGAACCATCCACAGCCGCGACTGTCAGCCTGCAGATCTCAGGAACACCCAGATTTCTGCCTTTACCCCTAAGTCATGGTGCAACGACACCGGCGGCAAAAGTGAATCTGCCGGTGACGGACATCCGCATCACCGAAGCGAATCTGACCGGCCTGATCAAACCGCCGGCGATTCGGTCGGCGAATGCCAGGCCTCCGTTTGAGAGTCTCCTGACGAATGTCTCGGCAAAGGGAACACTGAAGCTGGCTGCGACATCTGCCAACGCGGCTGCCGGAACAGAGCTGTCGTTTGAATTGCAGCAGCAGCGGGAAACTCGGATTACCAGTTTCATCTTCGCGGAGAACAGGACGGAACGTCTGCTGCGGGTTCCGGTGCTGCCACCGGAACCGCAGTGAACGTCGGGTGCCTGTTGCGGGATCAACGAGGTCAGTTTGCAGCACGCTCGCAGGATTGAAATCCGCACGACTTGTGTGCTCCGTCGCAGAACGGGCGGTTGGCCGAAACGCCGCAGCGACACAGTGCAAAAGTCTCCTTGCCTTTGAGGTCAAACACGTTCCCGGCGGCGTCGGTGACTTTGCAGGGACCGGTGATCAGAAAGGGACCATTGTCACGAACCTGAATCAGCATTTCACTCATAACTGCTTCCTGAAATTGTTCTGGTAAATACCTGCCGGGAATCATACGGAAGTCTGAACAGCGGGGCAAACCGCGTCAGGGCTGGTTTTCGAGATCGGGTTTTGGTCATCCAGCAATTGCCAGCACATCCACAGTGCGCGGGGATGATGAAAAAAGCTTTTCCAGAGATTTCCTTTCAGCGTGGATGAGGGTGTCCCATCGCGATGCAGGTAGCCGAACCATTCCCCGTGTTCCGGGTCGGCGAATCTGGAGCAGGCCCAGTTGAAGACGTCACAGTGTCGTTCCAGGAATCGCTGCTGTCCGGTCAGTCGCCATGCCAGCAGTGTGGCGATGAGGGCCTCGTCGTGTGGCCACCAGAACTTCATGTCGTGCCAGTATTCCTGGACAGGTTTTCCGAACACATCGCGAAAGTAGAACAGGCCTCCGAACTGCGGATCCCAGCCTCGCAGCCACATACAGTCCAGCATCCGGCAGCCCAGTTGAATCAATCGCTCATCATTGCGAACTCGTCCTTCCTCCAGAATAAACCAGGCACCTTCAATGGCGTGTCCGGGATTGAGCAGTCGACCGTCGAAGTGGTCGGAAATCTGACCGTCGGGCTGTACTGTTTCGAGGACGCAGTCGAGATCGGGGCGGTAGAACAGGGTTTCAATTTCGTGGATGCAGCGGTCGATCCATTCGTGCAGCAGCGAGTGTGTGCCCAGTCTGCTGCGCATTTCCTGAGCGGTTACGAGGGTGATCATGCGGGGGGCCAGACCGATGAGCGGTCGGGTTTCCGTAAATTTCGGCGGCATGGCCCCGGGCGTGAAATTGACGCGAGTGAACGTGCGAAACAGGTCCCAGGCGATCTGTGAGGATTCTTCGGAACGCGACCATTCGGCGTGAGCTGCGAACGCGATGCAGGCGAAGGCTTCGCTGTAAACGTAGCGACGTCGGCGAATGGGTCGACCCTCGCGGGTGACGTGGAAGTACATCTGTCCGGCCGGTTCATCGAAGCAATGTCGCCGCAGAAAGTTCAGTCCGGATTCGGCCCAGCTGCGCCAGTCGTCGCGACGGGGATCGTTCTGCAGCTGCGGGGTCGCAGCGAGGGCCTGCAGCATCCAGCTCATACGCCCCTGAGCCCAGACGGATTTGTCGGTATCGACGAGTGTGCCATCGCGGTCGAGGCAATGCAGGAAGCCGCCGTGCTGGTGATCAAGGCAACGGGGAAACCAGAACGGCAGACAATCGTCGAGCAGCAGCCGACGATACATGTCAGCGGCTTCGCGGCGACCGGCGGGTTGCATCAGCAGGGCGGCGGACAATTGCGGTGGGGTCATAGAAAGTTTTCAGTTTTCAGTTGTCAGTTGTCAGTTGGGGAGTGCGGGGTTCGGCCATGGTCCAGGTCAGTACGGCTCCGGCACCAACGATCACAGCGACGGCGATGAACGGGAGTTCGTGTCCGACCCAGTCCACAAGGCCACCGATCAGCGGTGACGCGAGGAACGGCAGGGCCATGCAAAGGTTGAGCGTGCTGATGTATTCGGGGTGTCGTTGTCGGGAGGTGATTTCGATGGCGTAGTTGACCTGCATGCGGAGCGTCACGGGCACCAGTCCGATCCAGAAGAATGTGATCCAGTACCAGCCTGGTGGGGCGAATCTGGCGAGTGCGGCGGCGAGCAGTGGGGCGCAGGCGGCACAGGGCAGCAGCAGTCTGAGTGCCGAGCGGACTCCGGTGCGATCGGCGAGGAATCCGGAGGCTGCGCTGAAACAGACGGCTCCGATGTGCTGCGCGACGACCCAGTGCATCAGGACGGTGCGTGAGCGACCTGAGCGGGCCAGTCCGATGGACTGGTAATGGGGAAAGATGGTTTGAGAAAAGATGAACAGCACGGCGACAAGACACAGTCTCCGCAGCACGGGGTCGTCTTTGAGCAGCCGGCAGGTTCTGCGGAAGGCGGTGGAAGCGGGCTGGGGGACAGCAGTCGCAGTCAGGTCAGGGGGTTCTCTGAGCAGGCGTGAGGAGATTCCGGCGAGCATCATGACGGAGCCGACGAAGCAGAAGATCTGCTGAAAGGGGGCCTGTCCGGGTGGCTGCAGCCAGCGACTGAGCAGCAGCAGTGCCAGCGACACGGCGGCCGTGGTACCGATGGCGCTGGCGGCTGCCTGCAGTCGTCCGCGCTGAGTCGCAGCAATCAGTTTGCCCAGCACGGTGCTGGCGGTCATTTCATTGATGCCGTGCATGCAGAAGAACACGACGTAGGCGGTCAGGAAGACGAAGGCGAAGGCGGGTGGCAGTTGAGCATTGCCGAGCCAGATGCAGGCGGACAGGAACAGAAAGGGGGCCCCCATCAGAAACGTGGTGCGGCTGAGCCACAGTTTTTTGAGGGGTGTTCGGGACAGTTGCTGTGCCAGCAGGAGCGGCGCCAGTGACTGTCCGGCTCGATTCAGCAACGGGAGTGCTCCGCGAATCAGCCCGGATTCCGAGATGGTATCAAGGAACGCGGGCATAATGACGCTCTCGGTCTTGAAGATCCAGGCGACGCGGAACAGAGCCTGGTGAATCAACAGGGCAGCGCGATTCCAGAGCTGATCGCTGTGGCTGGCCGAATTTGGCGGGGTATCGCCCACTGGTGATTTTCCGAGGCCTGGCGGTTGGTTGGCTGGTTTGACGGGTTCGGTATTCTGTCAGGAATCGGCCTGTAATGCGAACCTGAAATGCCGCAGCGGGGGGCAGTTTGCCATGCTCCGGCCGTGACTATCAAGGGCGGAGTTTTCCCCGAATTCGTGTTCGAAATGCGGGCCCGCATGTTGACCGTGCAGCCGGCATGCCCGATAATTCAGCAGCGAACGGAAATCGCGTATCTGTCAGGCGGGCCAGGTTCTGCGGATGCGATTCACATGTCAGATCACCATCAGGCACAGTTGATTCTTCCGACCAGATTCGGCTGGTTTCGTGAACGCGCGCGGCGTTTTCTGGGCTGCTGGTGCTTTTGCTGCCTGACTGCTGCTTTGTCTGCTCCCGTGGTGGCTCAGACGGTCCCCGGCGACTCCTCCGCCAGGGTGGCTCCGCTTAACGCGCTGGCGACTCACCGTCACGACCCGATCATCGTGCGTTCGAAACCTGTGATAGAGCGTTTGCCGGTGAAGGTGATTCAGCCGGTAGATCTGCAGGTCACCTCAGACGGTCGAATTCTCGTTGCGGATGTGCAGGCTCGCTGTGTCTTCCGACTGGACTCGGACGGCCAGGTCAGTCTTGCAGTTCGCGATCTTGCGGATATTCGACGCATCCAGGCAGACCGTGATGGTTCATTGTACGTGCTGACCGGCACGGGTGGCGAATCCACTCTGTATCAGTCAACTCCGGATGGTCAGACGGTGCATCTGCACACGCTGCATTTTCCGGTAATCTGCTTCACCAGGAACTCGGTGGGCGAATTCCTGGCAGGTCATCAGCGGCAGTTGTGGAAAGTTGGCAACGATGGTCAGCAGACGATGGTGGCTCGATTACCGGCACCGCTGGTGGATCTGTGCCTGAATGCGGCAGAAGCACCTGTGGCTTTGCTGCAGGATGGGCTTGTGTATCAGGTGAACGCGGATTTCAGTCTGAAGTGTGTTGGACGTGCGCAACCGGGCTCGCAGCGACTGCTGTTGGGTGCCGGCGGGCGTTTTGTGACACTGGCCAATTCGGTATCGGGTGGCCTGCCGCTGTCGGCATCCGGTCGCGGTTTGTATCACGTGGCGGATGTGACTGAGGACGGTCGCACTGCAGCAGGCGCTGTCGGCAGCCTGTTGGCCCTGGTGCCTGAGGGAACAGAAGCGGCGGGTCTGGACCCGCTGGGCAATTTGTGTCTGGCCAATCCGGATCTGCGAGCAGTGACGAAGGCGACCAGCAGATTTAAGATTGCCTGTCCGCACTGTGGCCAGCAGACGCTGATGATTTTTGATCCGACAGCCGACGTTACCGCCAGCGAATCGTTTTAGGCCCAGCCATGCCGGACGGGGAATCACCGAATCCTGACTATCGAACCCTGACTATCAATGGGACCGCGGTGCTGGGCCCGGTCATCGGTCAGCAGCCATCCAGCAGCAATCCGAGGCAAGCAACGCACATTTCTTCGGCCCGCCGCGCATTTTATGGGCCAATGAACAGGTGCGAAAAAGCACCTGACGAAGCCAGGGACGGGACTCACGTTCCAGGTGTCAAAAAAGGGTGGCTAACCGGGTTCGAACCGGCGACTTCCAGAACCACAATCTGGCGCTCTAACCAACTGAGCTATAGCCACCATGAGCTTGGACAAATGTAGCCTGAAGCAGGGCACTGTTCAAGCTTCCGGAACGTTTGCGGGAGCGATTCCCGCCGGAGAAATGAGCCGGGACAGAAAATTCCGCAAAGTTTCGCTGGTTCAGGACACGGGAATACTGCTGGAGGTTCGGGGAAATCGGGGCATTGCGGCCTCCTGACGCCTTAGTTGCCCAGTTGCAGCAGCTCTTTCGGCAAGGCGAAGTGCACATGTTCTTCACGCAGCGTCACTTCCTGCACCTCCGCTCCGTACTTCTGTTCCAGCAACCGGATACATTCCTGCACGACAATCTCCGGAGCACTGGCTCCGGCTGTGACCACCACCGTCTCCACTCCGGAAAACCACTGGTCCTGAATTTCCGCTACACCGTCAATCAAATAGGCTCCGATGCCGCAATTCAGGCCGATTTCCATCAGTCGTCGACTGTTTGAACTGTTCTGACTGCCCAGCACGAGCAGCAGGTCGGCCTGGCCAATCAGTGCCTTGACGGCTTCCTGACGATTTGTGGTGGCGTAGCAGATGTCTTCCTTTTTGGGGTGTTCGATCTGCGGGAATCTTCTTTTGAGTGCGTCGATGACAGCACCGGCTTCATCGACGCTGAGTGTGGTTTGAGTCAGATAGGCCAGTCGATCTGCAGGGCTGAATGGCAGGCTGTCCACCTCCTCAGGCGTTTCCACCAGTGTGATGCTCTCCGGAGCTTCCCCCATGGTCCCGATGACCTCATCGTGCCCGTCATGGCCAATCAGGATGATGTTGTAACCGTCGTTTGCGTAGCGGATGGCTTCGAGATGAACTTTGGTCACCAGCGGGCAGGTGGCATCAACGGTCTGCAGGCTGCGTTCGCGGGCCAGTCTGCGAATCTCGGGACTGACTCCGTGTGCGCTGAACAGCAGGATGGATCCTGCGGGGACCTCATCCGGTGAGTCGACAAACCGGACACCGAGCCTGGTGAACCGATCGACCACGTGTTTGTTATGGACAATCTCGTGGTAGACGTAAATGTTCGGGCCGACACGGCGAATGGCCTCTTCGAGGCATTCGATGGCCATGTTGACACCGGCACAGAAACCTCGGGGGTTGGCAAGCAGGACTTTCATCAGACCGGGCCCTTCAGGAAACCAGTTCCCTGGTAATCACCAGTTTGTTCAGCTGCGGTCCAGTCGCTGCCGTTCCAGCAGCTCCGCAATCTGTTCCACGACACCAGCCAGAAAGCGATCCGAATGCTCAGCGGCCGCCACGGCGCGCTGTCGCCACTGATTGAGTTCTGAGGCTTTGGAAAACCGCCCCAGCAGTCCGCCAAGTGCAGCTCCTGCAGATCGGCTGTCAGCTCGAAAGACCATTCCGGCAGATGCCGACGGGACGGATTCCTCCGGGCCGTCGATAATACTGCGAATGGCGAGAAACCGTACATTTCGCTCGTAGCAGATCTGGGCTGGTGCGAGGCAGCAGGTGTCAACAGCCAGCGCCTGCGAGGACTGTGCGAGCGCCGTTTTGCCTGCTGCATCATCCGGATGGCTGTCGGCGACCACCAGCCGTCCGACATGAATTCGCCCGCCAGGTTTCAAGGTGCACTTCACGGGCATGGTATTGCCGTGAGTATCCACGATTTCGCTGGCCAGCACGAGATCTCCGGGGTGCACGACAGGTGTCAGGGAACTGCTGAATCCCACTGCCAGCATCCATGCGGGTTTGTGAGTTTCCACGAGCCAGTGAGCGGCCTGGCGATGTCTGGCGAAACCGGGGCCCACTTCGGCAACCACAATCCGTATAGTCTCGCGCAGAAAACCGCCGCGAACCGTCAGGGATCCTTCCGAGTAGCTGCGCTGGCGATCCAGCCGCTTCAGAAACGGACGCAGCTCGCCCTTGTGAGTACAGACGAGCGCGATGTCTGCTGTCGATCGATCGGATACCGCGTCCTTCGATGCACTCATCAGCCCGCTGCCTCAAAATCCTTCAGAAACTGAACCAGTGCCGTCACGCCTTCCGGCGGGAACGCATTGTAAATGCTGGCACGCATGCCGCCCACACTGCGATGCCCTTTGAGCCCGCTGAAACCGGCAGCTTCCGCTTTCTTCACAAAGGCATTATCGCGTTCTTCACTGCCGGTGACAAACGTAACGTTCATCAGCGATCGACTGTCCGGGCGAGCCGTGGGGCGGAACAGCGCACTGCTGTCGAGGTAATCGTACAGGACCCGGGCCTTCGCCTCATTGTGCTGCTGCATGGCTGCCAGTCCGCCCTGCTGTTTAATCCAGCGGAAGACCAGCATCATCAGATAGATGCCGAAGGTTGGTGGGGTGTTGTACATGGACTCGTTGTCCGCATGTGTTCGATACTGCAGCATTGTCGCCGGAGTCCTGCTGGCAGCTGCCACCAGATCCTTTCGCATGATCACGAGGGTCACGCCGCTAGGGCCCAGATTCTTCTGAGCACCGGCGTAGATCATCCCGTATTTCCGCACGTCAATCGGTCGACTGAAAATGTCGCTGCTGGCATCACAGGCCAGAAATGCTCCGGCCGGGATCGCTGTCGGCTCAGCACGAAACTGGGTGCCAAAAATGGTGTTGTTCGACGTGAAATGGACGTACACAGGAGCATCACTGTAGCTGGCTGAATCCGGGATATACGAGAAATTCCGATCCTTGCTGCTGCAGGCTTCGTGAGTGCGACCGAAGGCTTTGGCCTCTTTCACGGCCTTTTCGGACCACATGCCGGTGATCAGGTAATCAGCAGTTTTGTCCGGAGTGAGGAAGTTTTGGGGCAGCATGGAAAACTGCAGCGATGCTCCGCCCTGCAGGAACAGCACAGCGTAATCATCCGGGATGCCGGCCAGCTCACGACACAGAGATTCGGCTTCGGCAGCGACCGCCATAAACGGCTTGCCCCGATGAGAATGTTCACAGATCCCGATCCCGGTATTACCCAGCGACAGCAGGTTTTCCCGAGCTTCCTGAAGCACTGTTTCCGGCAACACCGCCGGCCCCGCTGAAAAATTCCAGATTCTGCTCATTTTGTGGTCACTTTCCCCGATTTTCTGCAGCTTCCGATGAAGCGTGTGCGAGCCAGCCGCCGGCCCTGCCTGGATTCTAGGCGGGCGGCCCGTGGGTCTCAAACCCCGTCGCGCCCCCGCCCGCAGGCGGGAAAGCCGGAATATTCCACACCCTAACCGCAAATCCAGCGGCAGAATCCCGGCAATCGCCCCAAACTTCCCAGACATTTCATTTTTCGCAGTTGCAGTTCATAACCTTGCGGTTTAGCATGATAATTCCGATGCAATGGCGTGCAGAGAAGGATTCTTCCGGATCAGGTTTGCCAGGTCTCAGGACTCCCAAGTTCTGCTGTTTTGGCGCCGATCTGACTGGATACGGTGCAGCCTGTGGACTGTCGGGTCGCGTACCGCACGCCAGCGTGCGTACTCATGCGTCCCAGCGGCTGCTCGTTGACTGACCAGGCAGAGCGTTCTGCCAAAAGTTCCCTGACGTTTTTCTGTCATCCTGCAAGTTCGGCGGACAACCGCTCTGCGGCTGATTCCGGAGCCATTCGATGAATGCATATCTTCGGGGCACCCTGTTCTTCCTGGTCCTTGCAGGGCTTGGTACGGAATTCTACTTCGGCGGTCGCGTGCTGAAGCGCCGGTTCGATATCGAAGCGGCCATGCTGAAGGCGCAGGCGGAAAGCCACAAGGCTGAGGAGGCCTACGAGAAGGCTCGCGTTGAGAATGTGGCTGCCAGGTCGGCGCTGTCGTCAGTCAAACTGGGCTGGGGGTATGAATGGGTCTTTCAGCCCGGTGGCAACATCGGCAACATTCAGTCTGACGCCTTTGGTGTACTGACCGTCAATGGTCTGGGCCGCGACAATGGCCTTGTGCCGGTTCCGGCGCCCGGGGGCACTGGTGAGGTTGAGCCCATCGTGCACGTGTTCATTCCCGTAGACGCCAACACAACTCGCTACATCGGTGAATTCAAAGCTCGATCAGGTGAGCTGCAGGGCGGGTCGTGCAGGCTTGAGCCAAACTGGAGACTGGTGAACGGCGAAACAGCGAGCTGGAACTTCACAAATGGGGCTCGCCTGCGTGCTCAGGTGCCGCCAGGCCAGCGGAACTCTGTATCCAGTCTCAATCAAACGATGATTCGATTGTTCGAGCAGAACTTCCTGACCGAGGCGCATATTGCGAACCAGAAAGAGCTCAACACGAAAGCCCAGGCAGGTCTGGATGCTCGTAAACGCGAACTGTCCGGTGATCCGGACGGTGCTGACGTAGCGGATCATCCTGAGTACCGCGTGGGGCTGGTGTCAGCAATCAAGGATCTGGAAGAAGAGCGAAACAGCATTCAGAACGATGTGGATGCCCTGCGACGCGGGCTGAAAACTGCCACAGAAGCTCGCCAGACACTTTTGCAGACAATTCGCCAGCAGGACGGCAGCACCAGCGCTGATGCTCAGGT
>VFQT010001739.1_pt1 | contig 24927 bp, 17 predicted proteins | sample 3512381 | NCBI WGS metagenome assembly VFQT01 (sample SAMN10412376, study PRJNA504923) | tailings metagenome | isolation source: Relicate 2 Philex TSF3 active mining site | place: Philippines: Tuba, Benguet | collected 2017-08-29
AGTTGAGTGAGCGTCGCTCTTCTCTTCTTCGATCCGTTCTGCGTCCAGGTCGAAAATGGGATCTGCCAGCGGCAGTTGCGATTGTGATCCAGTTTGTGGTTACTGAGTCAGCTGTTTGAACAGCTCACCAAACTCCGGCATCTCTTCCTTCAGCACATTATTCCATGCATCCGGCTGCCAGATCTCTACACAGATCACGGCGCCGACGATGACGACTTCCTTTCCTGCATCACAACCAAGGAATGGTCGGAATCCTTCAGGAATCAAAAGGCGCGAGCGATTCGCAAGCTGCATGGTCTGATGTCGAGTCGACAGGAGGCGACCAAGTTTCTGGACATCTCCCCATCGCTGTTCCATGCGCCCCGCGTCAATTTTCTGACGAAGCAGCGAAATGCCACTGTCGAGGCGGTGCTGCCAGTCTTCCGGCTTCCAAAGACTCAGGCAGCCACTGCGTTCTTTCGCAAGAATCACAGAACCGCTTTCATCGGCCACCATTTGAGCCAACTCGGGAGGCAGCATCAGACGAAAGCGATCATCGATCGTTCGTCGAAACTCTCCCGTGATGAACATGGCGACCTCGGAGTCACTCTGGAGCACGTAATTGGCAAAGCTGGAATGGAAGCGGTCAAACCGCAGCACTCACAGCCTACACCGTAACGGGCTGAAATCCCACTTTCAACGAATTTTCAAAGATCATTTTGGGCACAAAACCCACTGATGGCCCAAGAATAGGCAATCGATCCGGCATCATCAAGCGACCGATCTGAGAAACTGAAGCAATTTTGTCGGTTCGACAATCTGGGTGTGCGATTGCCTTCGGTCGTCGAGCAAGCGGGCGTTTCGCGGCTGCAGGTTCGGGGAGAGAAATTTGAAAGTTGTCAGCCGAGAAATAGCGATGGTCCGCGTTTACCACTCGGTGCGTTTTGTTGTTGCCCCTTCAGGGTTAACGCTGTGATGGATCTTGTAGTGGATCTCGCCAGAGATCCCGCGACTGTCGTTGATGACAGAAACTCTGACGAGTTCCACGACAACTCGGAGTTCAGGAAACTCGCTGCAGAAAATCCTTCACATCGCATTCCTGCCGTATGTCCCAGCTGGAAGCGGATCAGTTCCGCCGGCCCTGTCCTTTCCCCCTCAAGGTCCCCGCGCGCTTGAAAGGTCTTCCCATGAAGCATGCTCGATCCGGCTTCACACTGCTTGAACTGCTCGTCGTCATTTCGATCATCGCTGTGCTGATGGCGCTGATACTTCCCGCCATTCAGGCGGCGCGCAGCTCCGCGCGACGCATCGACTGCAAGAATCGAATTCGGCAGGTCGGCATGGCAACACTCGCTGCGGCCGCTCGCAACAAAGATCGCTTTCCGGTTTACGGGCGCTTCCGAAGTGCCGACAGCCATATCACCTGCGGCCCACTGATGGACGAGCCAAACGAACGTATTGTACTGACCGAAGGCGGGGTCGCCGGCACGAACTGGGTTGTGGATATTCTTCCGGACCTGGACGCGGTTGCCATCCACGATCGCTGGGACTTTTCTCTGGACATGGCAAACACATCCAATGTGCAGATGGCAACGAAGATCATTCCAGTACTGATTTGTCCGGACGACGAAACGGCAGAGCGATCAAAAATCTCGTATGTCATTAATTGCGGATATGGGGAACTGAACCTTCTGAAGATCTATCAGCACAAGGTGTCGAGCGGCGTTATTCCACTTGTTGAGGACATCCACATCCCCACGATGATTGAGTTCGACTGGAACGGTGATTCTCGCCGACCAGGTTTTCCGAATCCCTGTGACAGGAAGTGTCCTTGCTGGGATGACGAAGAAGACACTCTGGTGACTCGCGATACGGGAATCGCGTGGCCGAGCCTTGATGGAGAGCACTACAGTCTTTCGATCAAGGAGGTTTATGATGGACTCGAGAATACTCTGCTGATTGCAGAAAGCTTCAACGCCGGCCAGACAGGAATGTGGTCTTCGCCTTCGGTGGGAGACTGTGGGTTTGTCTATCCAGTGGCGTATCCAACGGCGATCGGTGCGAACTTCCCTCTGCCTCCTGCTCCGCCCGAGTATCTCGGAACACCAAACTCAACGAAGATCGCCATTGAGGGCATCCCGATACCAGGTTCCATGCACCAGAGGATCGTCCATTTCACAACAGCCAGCGGCGCGGTTGTGTCAATTCCTGATGAGATCGATCCTGGTGTTTACGCGAGGCTCGTGACGCCTCGGGGCAGTTTCCCCCACAACAAACCGTGGCTGGTTGACCAGCCACTTACACTCATGCCTTAGTCCGGATCGTTGTCACCTGGAGGCATGGCAATCGCCAGAGCTGCAAGAAGCTCATCCAGAACGGCTGCTCCATCGGTTTCTTCTGCTTCCAGCGGCCAGTAGGCATCGTGCTGGTCAACAACTCGCAGATGACCTTTGTGCAGATACGCCAGCATACGAATCAGCTTGGCATGCCGGTAACGAAGGACGGCATAGCCGGTTTCCAGGCGAATGTTTTCCACCTTCCAGGCAATGGCCCTCAGGTTCAGTTCTCTCAGCTGAAGCATTCGCCGCGCTGCAGTCGGAACGGGGCCGAAGCGATCGCGAATTTCATTTTCCAGTTCCTGAAGCTGATCGAGCGTATTGGCCTGCGACAGTCGTCGATACACCTCAATCTTCAGCTTCTGGTCAGCAATGTATTTGTCCGGGATGTAGTTGGAGACCGGGAGATCAATCTTGCAGTGTCGCTGGTATCGCAGCGGCTGTTTCTTGAGAGATCGTACGGCGTTTTCCAGAAGCTGACAGTACAGCTCGTAACCAACCGCTGCGATGTTGCCGCTCTGCTCTGTGCCAAGAATGTTCCCGGCACCTCGAATTTCCAGGTCGCGCATGGCGATTCGAAAACCGGCACCCAGCTCACTGTATTCTTCAATCGCTTTCAGACGCCGAGTTGCCTTTGTGGTAACAATCTTGCTGTCTTCCAGCAGCAGGTAGCAATACGCTCGATGACGGTCTCGTCCGACACGGCCTCGAAGCTGGTGCAGATCGGCCAGTCCATAGATATCCGCCTGATGAATGAACATCGTGTTGGCGTTTGGAATGTCCAGACCGCTCTCGATAATCGTCGTGGCCAGCAGCAGGTCAGCCTTGCCGGTCACAAATTCCAGCATCGCCTTCTCAAGTTCATCTTCATCCATCTGACCATGAGCAATCGTCAGAGACGCTTCCGGCGCGATGCGTTTCAGGCGTTCTGCCACGAGTTCGATATCGTGAACTCGATTGTGGACGAAGTAGACCTGTCCGCCACGGTTCAGTTCTCTGATAATGGCGCTGCGAACGAGCGACTCATCGAAACGCCCGACACGGGTTTCGATCGGCATGCGGTCTCTCGGAGGAGTCGTCAGACTGCTGATGTCGCGAATGCCCAGCAGCGACATGTGCAGTGTGCGCGGGATAGGAGTCGCCGTCAGAGTCAGGACATCGACTTCCGCTCGAATCTGTTTCAGACGCTCCTTCACTTTCACGCCGAACTTTTGCTCTTCGTCGATCACCAGCAGACCGAGATCTCGAAACTTGACATCCTTCGAAACGAGTCGGTGCGTACCGATGAGCACATCGATCTTTCCTTCCGACAGCTTTTTGATGATCTGAGTCTGTTCGGCATCGGATCGAAAGCGTGACAGCATTTCCACCGTCACAGGAAACTCCGCCATGCGCTGGCTGAAGGTTCGAAAATGCTGCTCGGCAAGAACGGTCGTCGGAACCAGGACGGCAACCTGCCGCCCGTTGTCCACCGCCTTGAAGACGGCTCGCATCGCCACTTCCGTCTTGCCAAACCCCACATCGCCGCAGATCAGACGATCCATGGGCCGCATTTCTTCCATGTCGCCCTTAAGATCGGTGATAGCTGCCAGCTGGTCCGGAGTTTCGGTAAACGGGAACGCCTTTTCGAACTCCTGCTGCAGGTGCGAATCTGCGCGACACTGAATGCCGGGGCGCGATGCTCGTTCCGCCTGCAGCTTCAGCATGTCCGTTGCCATATCTGAAATGGCTTCGGCAACCTGATCCTTCTTCTTCAGCCATGATGTGCCACCGTACTTTGTCAGTTCCGGAGTCGTCTTGGCCGGCCCGATGTACTTCTGAACCAGATGGATCAGCGAAACGGGAACGTACACAACAACGGAGTCGCGAAACTCCAGCAGCAGATGCTCTTCCTGAGTCCCGTCGGCTCCAACCATCGACATGCCGCGATAACGAGCAATGCCGTGAGCGACGTGGACGACCAGATCTCCATCGCGGAGATCCAGAAAACTGTCGATCGCCCGCGTATCTGTTCGGCGCCGGCGCACGGTTGTTCGTGCGGCCGTGCGTGAGAACAATTCGTTGTCGCTGATCACGACAAGACTGTGTTCAATCAGCCGAAAGCCGCGGCGCAGCCGTCCTGTTGTCAGCGATATTCGAGTTCCAAGTTCCGTGCCGTGCGCTGCGTCCGTTTCGCGAATCAGTTCCAGCAGTCGCTCATGTTCGCCTTCGTTATGGCAACAGAGCAGAACGTGTTCCTGAGGACCAAGCAGCTCGGCCAGCTCCGTCATCGCATCGCGACGGCTTCCGGAGAATCGCTCAATCTGTTCCACGCTCAGATGACAGGCCGTTTCGTAGCTGTCAGCACCCAGTGCATCCACCGTGACCGACGGGAACTCAACAAGCCTCGCCATTGTGGCGTCAACGCCGAACAGTCCAACAGGGCTCGCAAGCCGCTGAAGATACATTCGCCCTTCGCTGATGACCTGCTGAAGATCTGACAGCACGACGATCGAGCTGGCTGGCAGTGAATCCAGCAGACTTTCCGTGTCCTCACCAAAGGGGTTCTTTGCTGGCGCGGACTTCTGATTCGAGGCAGCTTCACTATTCGATTCCGCGGTGACTGTGAGCGACAGTGAAGGAAGGTCTTCCAGACGTCGCTGTGTTTCAGCATCGAAGGAGCGGATCGATTCGATCTCGTCACCGAACAGTTCGATTCGAATCGGGTCAGATTCAGACGCGGGGAAAATATCGACGATGCCGCCGCGAATGGAAAACTCACCCGGCATTTCCACCGCCGTGACCCGTTCAAAGCCTCGCGCCATCAGCCAGCCTGAAAATTCATCCAGAGACAATTCATCACCGGATTTCAGAACGCGTGTCGCCTTCTGGATCGACTGTCGGGAAGGCACGGGTTGTAGAAGTGCCGGCAGTGACGTGACAATGACCGGTGCGGCGCGATGAGGATCCAGCAGTCTGCGGACCAGAGCCAGTCGAGTTGCAGCGACCGTGTCGCCAGGGTCACTGGCGTCCGGAAGACTCTCCCAGGCAGGGAACAGGTGGACCGGATTGTTTGTCAGGCCTTCAAATTCCTCCGCGAATTCTTCCGCATCGCGGATCGATGGAAGGAGAACGAGGTGGGCCCGCTTTTCGTCGGCCGCGACAATCGCTGCGATCGACAGCGCGCAGACTGAGCCCCAGGCACCGTCGACTGCGGCACTGTCTCCGGAATGCAGGGCTTTAATGACGCCCGAAAACCCGGGTGCTTCAGCCAGCAGCGCTCTTAGGTCCGCCAGATTTTTCGGGACGGATCGTCCGGAGCGACTCATGACGCACGGATTCTATGGAGCCCGCGTCGATTGTCCATTATGGCTGTGCTGCAAAACCAGCGTTGTCCTGCCAACATTGTCATCGCGCAACAAAAAGGGCTTCGCTCCTGTGTTTCGGAGTAGAAGCCCTCTCGCTTTTGCAGCGATCTGAGTTCAGGTTGTCGAGCCTTGCCGGACTATCGGCAGTGTCGATGACCGTGCCCAAAGCCGCCGCCGTAGCCACCGTAGCCGCCGCCAAAACCACCGCCGTAGACAGGCACTGAGTACAGCGAAGAGCGATACACTGGTACGGAAAAGGTTGGGTAGGCGTTGTAGACTGGAACGCCGTATCCATACCCGCCGTAGGGATTGCCGAATCCGTAACCGCGGCCGTAAGCAGCACTCACGCCGTTAAACCCATTGCCGTAGCTGATGGAAATTCCAAAGTTCGAACGCCCGTGACGATGGTCCGCCCTGGCTTCCGATGACGTCATTGCCATCAAACCACCTGCCAACATCAAACACATCAGTAACCGTTTCATAGCCGTTCTCCTTCGTAATGATCGGAGTAGGGGAATAGGAGACCCGGTCGATTTCAGTTCACTGGCATCCTTCAGCGTGAAGAGTCCAGACATTTGCTCCGTGACTGGCTTTCACCATTGAACCAAATCGTTGCCGGGCTGTTCGCAACCACTATGGAAACTCGGATCCATCCGAGATTGCTTGATGCTTCAATAGCAATTGCGATCGGCATGCCACAGACTTGAGCGTTTTTGTGCTTTTCCTTAAGTCGTTTTATGGCAAGTGGTTGCGAAAAACGAAACGGCCTGACGAGACTCACCGGCGACAGTGAGTGACTCATCATTCTGATGACGAACTTTGTCGAAATGATGACGTTTCGGCGATCAGTCTGGCTGAGAGCTGCACAGCCAACCGGGATTGGTCAGACGGGAATTCGGCGCCCGATGAAAACGACGCCGGGTGTGTCAGTATAGGAATCGCCTGTCGCTGAGACTTCCTGAACTTCTGCAGTTTCCGGCCAGCAGCGCTGCTGCCACTGTAACGCCGTTTCCGCTGCGGCGTCCGCGTCGACTGCAAGAATTCCCCAGAGCCGAACGTAGGCCGTCCAGTCCTGTTCGCCCGGAAGACACGCATGGCTCTGCGCCCATGAATCTCCAAGCGGTTGCTTCACAAAGCAATGGAACAGCTCAACCTTGGCCTTCGTCGGGTTTGCTTCACGATAGCGTGTCAGCAACGCATCTCCGGCAAACGCGCATTCCATCATGCGCTGGTCCAGTTCCTGTTGCAGAGGATCCGACTCATCGAGTGGCGATGCGCTCCAGACCATGTTCATGAGCCGGGAGATTCCTCCGTTGGTCAGTCCTTCCACTGTGGAGAACTTCTTTGCCAGAATCTGTTGCAATCGCTCTTCGAATTTCTCAGTCTCCAGCATCTGTCCCCAGGCCGTGGCTTCCTGCAGGTCACAGGCAAAGCTCATGTCCGGATTGATTGCACGCTCGGCGTCGATCGCCTTGAGTGCTTCCGCCGGGCGTCTGAGTTCCAGAAGTGCACACGCGCGGTAGTGGTTCGTTTCAGGTTGATTCGGCGCCAGCAGTTCGAAGTGGTTCAGATAGGTGAGCATCACTGGATAACGCTCAAGCGAATAGGCACACAGAGCGGCCTGCCATGTCAGGCCCGGATCATGACAGCCTTCGCGAATGGCGAGATCGAGGACCGCCAGGGAGTCGATCCGGCGGTCCGTCCGTGCATAAAGATCTGCCAGGTGATAAGCAACCAGACGTTGAGTTCTGTCGAGTCGGAAGCTGCGTGCAAGGAATCGCTCGGCTTCTCCCATCTTCTCCTGCTCAAGATAGTACAGTCCTGCCCTTCCGAACGCCGGTGCATGACCGGGAGCAATGTCCATCGCTTCGAGGAACAGGCCTTCCATTCGAGCAGGCGGCAGAACCTGATCAAGCTCTTCCTTCAGAGCGGCTCGTGCCGCTGCTTCCTCAGGATCCTCAGCCGCTCCCTCATCATCGGCGTTCTCCGGCATCCCTTCCGATGGCGGTTCAATACTGCCCAGCACTGCGAACCGCAGGTCGCCACCCAGTGACCCCAGCAGCGAAAGCACATCCGGGTTCTGCCGGTGTTCCGACGTAACCGCTTCGGCCCATCGCCATGTGCTTTTCCAGTCGGCAATCGCCTGCAGTGAGTAACGAAGCATGCGGAATGCTTCATCGGCCTCTGCAGCGGACAGACTGTCGGCCGGCATTGCGAGGATTGCATCAACGACATCGCCCATTTTGTCGACGTCGCCATCCGCCTCCATAATCTTTTCGACAATCTTCAGCATCCGCGGCGATGACGAAACCGGCTGCGACGGATCGCCATCCTGCTCCTGAGTCTGGTCGCTTCCTTCCGCTGCTGTGGCATCCGTGTTTGAGTCCGAATCTTCCGGCGGCACATTCTCTGAGTTGTCATTCTGTTCTGCGGCTGCTGCAAGACGCTCATGCAGTTTGTCGAGATCCAGCCGTTCGGCACGGCGCGGGATGCTGGCAAATGGTCCGGTGGAAACATCACCGCACAACGCTCCGGGAGTCGGGCGAATCGATGGATCAAGCAGGCGTTCAAGGCGATGCAGCGTCAGCCAGTCATCGGCTTTTGCCGCCTTTTCACGAAGTGGCGCTGCGAGTGCTTCCAGTCGATTGGTTTTGCCGCTCATCCGGAATGCGGCAATCAGAAGCAGCCGAGTCGAGAACCAGGCATCCAGCAGTCCCAGATCCAGCAGCCGCTTGTCCCACGGAGTCATGCGGCGAATTGCTTCTTCAAAGCGTTCCTGACAGCAGTCTTCCACGGCGATGGCCCGGTCGCGAACGTAGGTGTAACGCGGGCCTTCATCGATGGCCGGATATTCCAGGATTCGTCCGCAATGCACAGCGTCCTGCTGGCTGGGATCAAGCCCGGGGAAGCTGGCGAGAAGATCCGTTCGTCCGGCCACATTCAGAATGCTGCGCGCCATCGCGGAGTACATCGTTTCGGCGTTGTAGGGATTATGAAACTCCGCGACGTACTGCCAGCCTTCCATGACTGCATCCGCGGCTTCTTCCAGTCGGCCCTGCAGAGCCAGCATGCTGGCGACATCGTCAGCGCTGGCAACGCGTCGACCGACGTTCAGATCTTCTTCCAGATTCAAACTGCCACGGGCAAAGTGCAGTGCCATGTCCAGGTCGTCAGCAGCCCGGTAAACCTCGACAGCAAACTCGCGGAAGTGCATGATCGAGTGGTTGTCGCCAAACTTTCGGCTGACGTTCAATCCATCCGCAATGCACTGATGCATACTCTTCGAATTGTATCCGTGCACCTGGCCCATCTGTGAAGCAAGGTTATGGTAGGCAGACGGCGTCAGTCGATGCTGCCAGAATTCGAATTCGTCGATGGAGATGTCCGGCTGGATGGTTCGCGCGAGGTTCTCGTCCTCCAGCATGGCAATGAGTCGAACAGTCAGGTCGATACTGTTCTGCGGCGTGAAGTGAAGCCCGGCTTCGCTGAGCCTGCGCATGGACACCAGGTACGTTCCGAGTCGTTTCTCATCCTGAGCGAGTCTTCGCAGTTCCGAATTCAGTCGCATGGCGGTTCGCGAAAGCAGCTTCACGTCGGCGTCTGTGATTCGATCTGTCAGTTCCTGAATCAGCTGATCAACATCGCGCGGGGATTCGTGCTCAGATTCCATGAAACTATTCCTGTCAGGGTGCGGCACTGCTGTGGGTACGATCACTCCGGATGCGATGAAGACACCCGGATGGTATCAGTGGTGGCGGTAAGGGTATTGGCGACAGTGCTCATGAACAACTGGCGCGATGAGGAAACGCTGTCGGATTTCCGCGATGTGCGTGAAGGTGGAAGCTCACGGCTTAGTTGATGAGAGGTCGCGAGACCTGCTTCGCGATGGTCCCAAGGTCGCAGATCATCGCGCGATCGCCAGCCATTCGGACCGTTTCGCTGATGAGATCAATGGCGCGAAATTCCGGGTCAACGACGTACAGGCACGACGGATGCGCCAGGAAATCAAAGACGGCACCATTGTCGATGGTCCAGTCGAGACACTGTTTCAGTGACGCCAGAAACCAGTCCAGTTTCCAGCGTCCGCCACGAAATGCACCGATGTCGCTGATGGGACTCATCGGAATTTCCACCAGGCCATCGTCGTAGGCAAAGGGCTGAGCCAGCTTCAGAGCATCAACAATGCCTTTGAGTGTGTCCGCATCGGGTTCCTGCATTGGCTGGGAGTTCGGGTGAGGCGGATAAAGGCTGCTGATCCAGTCAAAGCCCTGTTCCTTCAGCAATGAGCGAACGGCCGGGTGTTTTCGAAGTCCATCCTGAAATCCTCCGGGAGTTCGGAACCCGGCCGGAGAAACTCCCAGTCTGGACTTCATCGCTTCGGTCGTCAGCCGAATGTTCTCTCGTATCGCCTCCGCCACGGATTGATCTCGCAGCAGCCACGGAGCACGTCGGAAGCGATACTGCAGATCTTCCATGCGCTCTGCCAGAACATTGACGTGATCGTACGTGTGATTTCCAATCGGGTGGCCTGCCTCAGAGATCTGTTTCAGCCAGCTGACATCGGGCTGTTCGAAGACTCGACCCACCGCAAAGAAGTGAACAACACCTCCGGCCTCACGAACTCGCTTCGCCGCTTCCGTCGAATACTTCTTTGTCGCGTCGTTCAGATTGCCTTTTTCAAAATCCCAGTGAGTATCTTCCCAGGCTGGAAAGTTGCGACTCATTTCCAGATCCAGCGTAATCGCAATCTTCGCTGGAGACTGTCGTGCCGAAGACTGTCGTGCCGGAGCTGCGCCGCCAAGCAGTGCCAGGGCGGACGTCATGGCTGCTGATCCGATCACACTTCGGCGACTCAACCTTCGATCTGTCATGGGGCATTTCCTTTGTCGCAAGTCGATGGGAGTCGGTGGGAGAGGTTCTGAGATTCAAAACGACTGTTTGAGGCCCCGTTGCCGATTATCGGCCATCCGTCTTTGGCGGCAACGGCCTGACCCACGAGACCTGAGTGATCAGCTGATTGAGTGCGGCGTAGGAGATCGACGCATTGACAGCAAAGCGAGGTGACGTGTTGGACGGGAAGGTGGCAAGTGAAGCATCCGCCACGAGGAAGACGTTGAAGTCCTTCGAGAGGTTTTCGTATCCGGCGGTGGTTCGACAATAGCACATGTCTGTCGCGTAACCTGTCAGAAGTACGTGTCGAATTCCATGTTGCTTCAGAAAGTCACGGAGTGGCGGATAGCCTTCCCCGTCAAAGATCACAACATCGTCAGGTTGAACGCTGACAGAATCGCTGACAGGAATTGGCAGCGACCAGAATCCTTCCCCGTTGAATTTCGCGCTGGCGTCCAGGCCGGGAAACTGTCGAAAGTAATCCGCAACGGGTTGAGTCTTTCCCAGAGTCAGTTGCTCAGGCAGGCCCTGCCCTTTGTACTGATAGTCCGCCAGAATCCTGCGAAGTTCTTTCTCCCCTGCTGCTCGTTCTTCTACAGAGGGATGATGATTGAATGAGCGGTAGACCTTTGTGCGGATTGGATCGGCATTCCCGGGAAGACTGTACATGATGAACGCCGCCTGATCCCGGAGCCTGTTGAGAAACGGATCGATCACTTCTTTTGTGTGACGCGCGGCAAGGGCGTTCTTTGCAGGCGTGCAGAAATCAGCGACGCCGTTTGGCTCCGGCGACTTCCATCCCCAGCTGTCATCGATGGCCCAGGGATGAACCATGATCACCGCGGTCTCGGACGCGCGCAGGAGATTCGGCATCTCGATGATGCCGCGAGCATTGTAGGAGAACCGCCAGGCTCGCACGGAAAGATCCGCGGCCTCATCCTGGACAATCGCCGGTGCTTCGAAGTGTGCCTGTTCGATAATGGGTTCAAAGAACTCCGGGAAGTCCGACAGCAGTGGCTTCGGGTTCTCGATGCGAGTCAGTGTGTTTTGGTAGACGCGCGAGGAAATCGTCGACTCCTGAGCCGCGACAGAACCAGGTCCGGCGATCTGGCCGAGAACGGGTAAACCCAGACTCAGCAGAAGAACGAAGCGCATCCGCATGACCAGCTCCTGCAAACTGAATGTTGTTGATTCTCCTTTCGTATTGTTTCAACCTGACGCAACGGAAACAAACGCGCTGAGACAGCGGCGGTGCGGGAGATGCGATCTGGCCGGTGGAACTTGTACCGGTCTGGCGTCGTCGGATGTTTGCTGGGGCCGTCAGCTTTCAGCGAGCCAGGGCTCGACCGCTTCCTGGATCATCTCTTCATCCATGATTTCATGGGCCAGCAAATGGTCTGCCAGCGCGCTGATGGCGTTCCAGTGAAAGTCGTCCTGGAATGCCTGATACAGCTGGATCGTGGTCTGTTCGAGAGACGCTAAACGTCGCTGAACGTCAGCCACATGTTCGAGTGCTTCAAAGGCATCTTTCCAGTCCTGCCGCCACTCTGCGACCGTTCCCGGATGAAACGGCTTACCAGAGTAGACCATTTCGGCGACTGGCCCGGCGAGAGCAACCCATGCAAGTTTCTCGGACAGCTCTTTACGCCCAAATCGTCGACGACTCCATAGAATCGTTGTGTCACCGAATCGTTCCGGACCGTCATCGTTGTCCGGGCTGATCGACAGACTTTGCACGCGCGCGCCGACGTAGAGTGCAGCCCACGCGTGACCCGCTTCATGGTAAGCGGTCAATTCTTCCGTGTCGTCTGACATTGAACGGCGGAACTACTTAGAGCCTGATTCACCAGAGCTGGCTTCCGGGGAACCTGCGTCGGCTTCTTTCGGCTTCTTCACGACAGGAGGCAGAGGCTGACCTGCCGCCACAAATTTCATGGAGACCGAATTGACGCAGTGGCGCGTATTCTTTTTCGTCATCTGTTCGCCAAAGAACACATGTCCGAGGTGACCTCCACAGTTGTTGCAGGTAATCTCGGTTCGATACCCGTCGGCATCCGTTGACTGATGAACGGCCCCTTCAACGGCGTCATCAAATGCGGGCCAGCCACAGCCGCTGTGAAACTTGTCATTGGACTTGTACAGAGGGGCATTGCAGCGGCGACAGATGTAGGTCCCGGCATCCTCAAGATCGGTGTATTCCCCTGTGAAGGCGCGCTCCGTGCCTTTTTCGAGCAGAACGAAGGATTCAAAATCCGACAGCGTGTTGTAATCGACGGGGGCAGGCTGTTCAGCCACGACGGGATCCTTTGGTTCGGGAGTAGGCTCAGGAGTTTCTGCGGGCTTCTGTTCCGTGTTGGAAGTTGCCGGTGAAGCGGCGGCCTCCGCTGGATCCTCGACTGCATCGTTGCAGCCGGAGACCAGTGCGAAAGACAGCAGCACGAACCACGTTCGAGGCATTTCCTTGATCCCCTTCTTCATGGATGCGGCGGATAGTGCAAACGACTGTCCGGCTCAGCAAAACGTAAGGCACCGGCTGGGAAGACCAACCGGTGCCTGATAAGGGCTGAAACCCCTGATCCAGCCAACAGGCTTGTACAGATTTCGTTAGTGCTTCAGTGGCGTCAGCAAAACAGAAGCGATCTTTCCGCTTTCCATTTTAGGTGGCTGTTCCACCGTGGCAACGTCTTCAAGCATCTTCACGATTTCGGTGAGCATTTCCATGCCACGTTCATGATGCGCGTTTTCGCGACCTTTGAACATGACGTTGATTTTGACTTTGTCGCGACGGGACAGAAAGTCTCGAGCCTGTCGAACTTTCGTATCGATGTCGTGTTGTCCGGTCTTTGCTCGCAGACGCAGCTGCTTCAGCTGAGTCTTGTGCTGGCGAGGTCCACCGGACTTCTTCTGACGTTCATACAGCACTTTGCCGTAGTTCATGATTCGGCAGACGGGCGGGCGCGCGTCCGGACTCACTTCGACCAGGTCCAGTCCTTCATCCTGAGCCATGCGCAGAGCGACCGCGGTTTCCATTTCCCCCAGCATTTCACCCGTCGCACTTACAACGCGAATCGGTGAAATTCGAATCCGCTCATTCATACGCGGAAGGTTACTCTGAGGAGCGGGTGTCGGACGAGTTCGTTTAATGGTTGCCTCCGTTGAAATGGTGTTGGTCTGTATGACAGTTTCGGTGATCAGGCAGGCCGAAAACTGTTACGTTCCAGTGACTGATTCCACATGACGATTGTTGCCGTCTGACAAAAATACCACGACACGAACAACCTCAACAGAACGCCTCTTTGGGAAGAGTCCTGTTCAGCTGGCGTGGATCACGTCTTCCGGTGCCGGATTTTTGCCAAATCACGTCCAAAATTACCAGTGTTTTTGCGACGACCTTCGGAATGCACCAGGGATTCGTACCGGAATTCAGAGGTTATCGAAATTCGAACGGCTTTTTTCCGCAGTTTTTTCACATCTCGCCGTAAGCAGAACACTGCTGATGGACGAATGTTTCGGTTCTCTCTGGCGAGGATTGCCGCCAGCTGGACCGGAACTGACTGGTTTGGCGGGTTGGAGCGGCAATTTCAGAGGCGTTATTCAATTCTGACACCCCCTGAATACTCCGAGGTTGCGAACCATTCCGCAGCCATGTGAAATGGCGGATCTCTCATCTATCAAACTACTTAGAGTCTGCGGTGACGAAAACTGTGAAACGGTTGAATGCTCCAATGAAGAGATCTGTTGGCCGGCTTCATCTTTGCGGGATGTTGGTCCTGCTTTTCGGTCATTGCTGTGGTTCGATCAGTGCGGCCGCCCCGCCTTGTTCCATGGTGTCGCAGGAATCCGCTGCAGCTCCACAGGCTCCCACCTCTGCGCGATTCACGACGCTCGCACTGGGATTTCAAAGCAAGGGCCGCGTTGGCCAGCCGCTGCCCGTTCATGTGGTTGCAGAGGGGCTGCCGACGGCAACATCCATCAGGCTGCAGATCATTGCGAGTGATGCTCGGGGAGATCAGTGCGAGAGTATCGTCGCGGAAGGCGCCGTGTCTGCGGATGGCAGGATAACTCTGGATGGCATCTTTAGTGTTGGCAGACTCGATGGCAGTCTGACGGCACGACTGCTGGATGAGAAGAACAATATCCTTGTCACTCATGATGCCACGATTGGGACATCCAGCTCAGAGGCATCTGCGGATGAGTCTTCAGTCTGTTCATCGCTGACGATTTACAGGCAGTCTCCGACTACAGTTTTGACGGTCGGTGCTCCGAAGGGCATCAAAGACCTGAGCGAACGACTTCAGAAGAACCCGGAAACTGCCGGCGTGCTCAGCTGGTTCTCCGTGAAGTCATGGAGCGAACTTCCATCGGACTTTCGGGCCTATGAGTCTGTTGATGCAATTTTTCTGAACACCGAATTTGATGTGACAGAGCCTGTGGCACTCGCCATTCGAAAATGGGTTCTGTCCGGTGGCCATTTGATCGTAAGCTGCGGCGAAACCACAGAGCGACTGCTGGCTTCACCACTGGGAAGATGGCTGCAGCCTCAGTTTGGCATCCCTGACACAGACTATCAACAGCAGACACTGGATCTGACATCACTGCAGAACTACGTGATCGGAGCGACTGCTCTTCAGACAAACCGCAACCCGGTGACCGTCATGCGAATGACGTCCACACAGCCATCGATCGTTGTTGGATCACTGACGGGACCGCTGGTCCTGCGCAATGCGGCAGGAGCGGGGATGGTGACTCTTGTTGGTGTCGATTTGAATCGCCCGCCGCTGAGCTCGTGGCTGTCGCTTTCGCAATGCTGTGAGCTGCTGCTGTTCGATTCTTTGATTGTCGGAAAGGCGGGCCAGGTTCAGTCGGGTTCACGAATTTCCTCGACCGGCGTGTCGGATCTGTCGACTCAGCTTGCTGCAGCCGTTGATGCGGTTCCGCAGGAAGATCGCTGGTCCACATGGCAGGCCATGCTTTTGATGGTTGCGTTTCTCGTCGTCATCGGACCACTCGATTACTTTGTCGTCGTTCGGCTGCTCCAGCGCCCCAGACTGACCTGGCTGACGTTTCCCATCCTGGTGGGAGCGACTTGTCTGGTGGCTGTCATGGCGTCGGAAGGCAGTGTTTCCGGTCCGGTATCCCGAACCGCAGCACTGATTGATCTGAGTCATGATGGGGCGACTGAGCATGTTCGAATTCGGACCTGGGGAAGCATCAGCACTCCTGAAACACAGTACGCCACACTCTCAGCGAAGCATGCCGCCTGGCTGAAAGAAGGTTCGGTCTCTACAGAACAGATTCACTGGAGTGGCCGTGCCGAGGACATCTACGGAGGCATGTATCGACCGGGCGGCGCTGGTCTGGGACGACAGACAAGCCGGCGTTCGGACGTTGCTCCGTCGCAGTTCACCGCCATCCCCCTGATTGCGGGTGGATCGACAGCAGTGCTGGCCGAACAGAACAGTTCATCGCAGACACATCGCCTCTTTGAATCCAAACTGACTCTTCCGGTGAGCGGACTGCTGGAAGGAACGGTGACACACCAGCTTCCGGGCGCACTCAGCAATTGGGTACTCGTTTGCCATGACCGACTCTACACGTCATCAGACAGAGCTTCGGATGAGGAGCGAAGTCTTGAGCCAGGTGAAGAGTGGTCACGCCACTCCGGCAACGTTCGCATCAGTGACGTTCGTGACTTCCTTCGCGGGGTGCGTATCGTCGATGTCGCGAATGGAAAGGGCGGATTTCAAAAGTCCCTGACGACTCAGACGCAGTCTCAGTACGACATTCTTGGCCGGAACCCCTTCGATATTCTGCTGATGGTGTCTCTGTACAATTCCGTCGGTGGCGACCAGTACGTTCGACTTCAGAATCACTCCCTGCGACACGACGAAGTCTCTGACATGGTTGACCTCAACGGTGCGCTGCTCATCGGAGTCATGGACACTGCACCGACCGAGTTACTGCTGAACGGTCAGCCACTCAAGTCCCGGCAGTCCCCGGCCGTTGTGCGTTTCTTTCTGCCCGTGGAACGAATCGCCGGTCCTTCCGAAGAACTTGCGGACCCGAAAGCTGACGAGGTTCTCCGGTAGCGGCCACCAATTGAGGTTAGAAAATGACGCCTGGCTGAGCGTTCTGGTGTTTGCGGACAGTTGGAACCCTGGCGGGTTGCGACGAAAACAAATGGACCGATTGCATTGGCCAGTTTGCTGACGATCGTGTGGAATTGGAAAAACGCCCCCGGTTTGGTGCTGAAAAGACGTACAAGGTTGAGCACCATACGCTGACCAGTGGATCGGACTGCGCAACAGCTGTCCTCCCGGGTCGGTTTGACGAATAATACTCAATATTGTGTGAGGTCTTCTGTGATTCGCGGGTCGCTGAACCAATTCAAACTGGTCGCTGTCGTGTTCCCGGTCGTCAGTTTGTTTGCTGGCTGTACGTCACAGAAGGAAAAACCCGCAGAAAAGACCGCGGCCGAAACCACTGCTTCTGCGGAAGATGAGTGTCAGTCGAGGCTGGCGACAGCCGTGAAGCGAGTTTCCCCGGAATCCCTCGCGACTCAGACACGACGCGAGCCCGTTGTAAACGCTATGAATGCGTGGATGGCGGCGTGTGGGGAAACGGATGTGCGGGCATTGAAGATCAGCGACGCCAACCTCGCGTACCTTTCGGAAGCCACTCAGCGCACTGCGTCCACAATTCGATTCTCCGAGAACGACATCCTGTACATCCGCGATGCCATGATTCTGAAGGGACTGACGGTCTCTATCTGGAAGCAGGCGGATGCGGCAGCCAATGGCAGCGCCACCGACAAGGCTCGAGTGATTGGGCTGTTCCAGCATCTGATTCGAAACATCTCTCTGATCCCTGACTCAGAAGCGCGCGTTCCCACAAGTATCTACGAAGTGATGATGACCGGCCGAGGCACCGTGGATGATCGGATCTGGATTTTCGCCGAAGCCCTTCGTCAGCGTCAGCTCGATATGGTGTTGCTGAAGGCCGCGACTCCTGCCACGGCCCCAGGTTCTATTCCGGATTCTGCTGATGTTCTGGTGGGCGTGATCGTCGACAAGACGTGTTTGCTGTTTGATCCTGTCCGAGGAACTCCGGTGCCGAAGGTGGATGATACGTCAGCGCTTGTTTCAGACCCGGCGACGCATGACATTCTTGCCGGCAGCGATCGCTGGAAGAACGGTGAGATTCTGGCAGTGTGTCATCCTTCCGCTGCGGCTCCTCGAATGCTGGTCCTGCAGAATCGAATGGATGCATCAGATACAGTGGTGCTTTACGAAGAGCTGGCTGGAGGCACCAGTGAGATTCGGCCTTTGAAAGATCGCGTTTCCGAAGTGACCGGAAATGTCTGGCCGGCAGAGAAGCTCAAGCTGTGGAATGTTCCGGAACAAAGAGTTTCAGCAGCAGCAACATTAACCGAACAGCAGAAGCAGGACTACACGCTGTTGATGCGACCGTTCGACAGTCCGTTTGAACGCGAGTCACTCGAAATTGAAAAGCTCATCACCGACCCAAGCGTCGATGAATCCAAGATGTCTGACGAAGAGAAGATGGGACTGCGAGCACAGGCGCTTGAAAAGGTCCTGGAACGTGCCGATGCACTGTTTGGGCGACCCTCACGTCGGTTGCTGAAAGCTCGAGTGACACAGGTTTCAGGCAACTTCGAACTGGGAATGATCCAGGATCTTCAGCAGATTCGAATTGCGTGTCTGCAGGAGAAAGTGGAACTGGACATCCCGCTCGACGACAAACGTTCCGCAGTCATTCCATTTCCTCTGCCCAAGAGCATTCTGGACGTCCAGAGAAGTGCCGTCAGCGACACTTTATACTGGACCGCTCTCAGCCAGATCTCCCGCCGCGATGTTGGCACAGCGATCGCAACGCTGCGAAATTATCGACGCCAGTATCCCAACGAAAAGATGATGTACGCGTCGATGCTGAATGAGTGTGAAGCTCTGATCGAACTCGGTGACAAAACAAACGCCGCCAAAGTTGCTCAGGAAGCCATCAACGACGCCAACCCTGAACGGGCCCGAGCCGAATGGCTTGCGTCCCGCCTTGCCACGGCTCAGTAGTGGCAAAGGTGGAACGGGATGAACTCATGATGGTCTGCTGAAGTCCTCGGGCGAGCTGCATTCACCTTTGCGGTTTCTCGTGACCGTTTCGTGCATATGCCACCAGACAAGAGAACGTTCTGCGATGACTCCGCTTCTGAAGAGACTGCCGTACAGCTTTGCTGTTGTGGAATGAGGCGTTGTCGCAGATGACATGGATGTGCTATCGCACAGTACGAAATTCAGGCAGAGGATATTCTGCGATCGGCACGGTCTGAGCCTGCTCGGCCAGCTCCTGCAGCCGGTGCCATCCGCGAGTCAGCAGTTCGGATCGCTGCCGAACAAATTCCGCATCGAACAGTCGTCGGTCAAAGTCTCCGTCGACAACGACAGGCTCGAATCCCGGGTCTTCGATGAACTGAGCGTTCACGGGGCAACACCGCAGATGACGTTCGGGAGCTGTCAGCAGCTGGCGGGCTGACACTTCACCGATCACAAAACGAAGATAGAGGTCGCTGTCCCGAATGGACTCGACCTCTTCCCCGCAAACTTCACACAGGTAACCCTGCTCACAACGTGCCATGAAGCCAGCAACCTTCCCGGCCTTAGAGCATTTTCACACTGGTTACAGGAATCGCAGTTCGTCAAATCGCAGTTCGTCACTTGGAGAGTGACGGCTACGATCAGGACTCAGGTGCCAAGAATCTTCTTCCGGAGACTGGTGAGCAGATTCACGGCATGACCAATGTCAGCCTTCTGACGTTCGCGGTCCTGAGGAATCTCTCGCTCGATCGTCAGCGGTCCGGTGTAACCAATGTCCTTCAGCGTGCGCAGATAGGTTTCCATTCCGACGTCGCCGTCGCCAAGCGGAACCTCCTGCCCCCAACCAGTTCCTCGAACTGCAGGAGCCGCCCACTTTGCATCCTTACAGTGGATGCTGCGAACGTACTTGCCCACTTTCTTCAGAGCATCGATCGGTTCACCCGTGCCGTACAGAATCATGTTGGCCGGGTCGAAGTTGATGTAGAGGTTCGGTCGCTGAACATCGGCGATGAAGTTCAGCAGGTGATCAGCAGATTCCTGACCTGTTTCCAGATGCAGCTTCTGACCATTCGCAGCCACGTGGTCCAGAAGATCACGAGTCGTCGCGATCAGATCTTTATAGCTGGCACTGTTTGTGTCGTGTGGAACAAAGCCAATGTGCAGAGCAACGGTGTCGCAGTTCAGCAGCTTTGTGAAGTCGCTGATCTCTTTCATCTCCTTCACGCGGGCAGCGCGCGTTTCTTCCGGAACGAGGCCGACGGTACGCGCTGTCGTGGCGATGTCCGCATAGCTTTCGCCTTCAAATCCGCCAAAGACCGCCGTGATCGTGATGCCCGCTTTGCTGCAGCGGCTCAAAAATTCTGCGGCAGCTTTCGGATTTCGAGTCCCGGCATGTGGAGCATGAACCTGGATGGTTGGCACGCCCAGTTCCTGAGCCACTTCCAGATGGACTCCCAGCCCGGCATCAATGGATGCGAATACGCCAATTGGCCATGTCGACATGTTTCGGTTGCTCCCGCGAAAATTGTAGAGCGACTGTCCTCAGTCGTTTGTGAAAGAAGGGAGCGACTGAGGGCAGTCGCCCGACATTGAAGGCTCCGGATCGCAGGAAGCAATTGAGGACAATTGCTCTACAAATCAGAATGGCCCTGCTGACTGCACATGTTGGCGATCACCCCATGGCTCCGCAACTGTGCTGAGGCATTCTGTTTCAGGAACCTGCATTCCGTCAGCTGTCGCACTTGCGAACCATCCGGTTCTTTTCATCCACCAGAACAATTTTTGGCTGGTGCTTCTGGCGTTCTTCTTCTGTGTACTGAGCATAGCTGCAGATGATGACAAGGTCACCGATGTGAACTAGTCTGGCCGCAGCGCCGTTCAGGCAGATGACGCCCGATCCTCGCTCACCGGGAATCGCATAGGTCGTCAGTCGGTTGCCGTTGTTGATGTCGTAGACGTCAACGCTTTCCCATTCCACGATGTCTGTTGCTTCCATCAGCAGCGGGTCAATCGTCACGCTGCCTTCGTAATGGAGACTGGCGTCCGTGACTGTTGCTCGGTGGATTTTGGATTTGAGAAGTGTGCGTTTCATGAATCGTCTTCAACAACAGGTCCGCTGCCGAACAGCAGATCAGGAATAGTCCCGGAACAACTGACTCTGCGCCGTCGATCGTCAGGCTCGCAGCGTCGCTGAAAGTTTCTGCTGACAGCTCGCAATGATTTTCTGAACGGCCGCATCGACCTCATCAGTCGTCAGAGTCCGATCAGATGCCATGAACCGGCAGGTGATCACATAGGACTTTCGATCAGCCTCGATCTGCTTGCCGCGATACTGACCACTGAACGAAGTTCCTGCCAGAAGAGTTCCTGCGCTTTGCGAAACGACGGAGGCCAGTTCCGCCCAGGAAACAGATTCCGGCAGTACGAAATTCAGGTCTCGCGAAATCGAGGGGAACCGTGGCAGAGGCGTGTAGCCTCGATGAGACTGATACAACGATTCCAGCAACGGCAATCGCAGTTCCGCCACACAGACCGCATCCTGCAAATCACAGGCTTCCAGCAGTTCGCGGCTGAGCTCCCCAATCCAGCCCAGCAACTGTCCATTGAGCCGCACTTCCGCACCTCGTCCAGCAAGAAACTCCGGACGATCACATGGCTGAGTCGTCAGAGTGGCTGCAGGTGCCAGCCGCTGCACGAGAGATTCCACAAGGCCAAGGGTCTGAGCATACGGTCTTCCCGTCACCATGCCCACAGAGAGCGGCTCAGCATCGGCTTCACATTTGCCTTCGCCCGCAGAAAGGTACACCCTCGCGACTTCGAACAGCTCGGCATTCATCGAACCGTGTCGTTCATTCTGACGCCGACACTGAAGGAGACTTGGGATCAGGCTTTGACGCAGCTGGTTCTCATGACTTCGGCTCGAATGCGATACAGCGACGGTGGCAACTTCCCCGGAAGGACAGAACTGCTTCCGCTGAGCTTCACTGACAAACGACAAGGTGAGGGCTTCGAACAATCCTGCGGATGTCAGCTGTGCCCGGACCGATTCAAGGACTCGTTCACGAAGCGTCTTTGATGTCGCCACAACTGGCAACGGGGCATTCGTCGGAATGTGCTCATAGCCATGAACGCGAGCTACTTCTTCAATCAGATCACATTCACGAAGCAGGTCTGGTCGCCAGCTTGGTGGTTCTACAGTCACCTGGTCGGCAGACTGACTGATCTTCTTCAGCCCAAGCCGTTCAAGGATGTCGACACAGACCGCCGGGGGAATTTCAATGCCCAGCAGACGCGTCACGCGAGCAAACCGAAGCGTGACCGGTTCACGAGTTTCCGGCGCAGGAGTTCCGGCGGTCACCGATCCGGCGAGCAGAGTTCCTCCGGCAACTTTCAGAATCAGCTCACAGCAGCGTCGTGAAGCCCAGTCAAGCCATCGTCGGTCAACGCGACGTTCGAAACGATACGACGACGGGCTATGCAGCTTCAACGATCTCGCCGTGGCGCGAACGCTTAGTGACGAGAATGATGCGGCTTCGATGAGCACGTTGACGGTCGATGCAGAGATTTCCGTATCCAGCCCGCCCATGACTCCGGCGACCGCGACCGCTCGCTGACCATCTGCAATCACGCAGGCTCCGGCAGGAAGTTCGTAGTCCTTCTGATCGATCGCTCGGACCTTCTCCCCGGCAGCAGCCTTGCGGACCACAATGCGATGGCCGGCCAGCTTGTCGTAGTCAAAGGCGTGCAGCGGCTGGCCACATTCCATCATGACGTAGTTAGTCACATCGACCACGTTGTTCACCGAATTGATTCCGATCGCTGCCAGCCGATCCTTCAGCCATGCCGGACTAGGTCCGATCTTCACTCCGCGGATGACTCTGGCGTGATATTCGTGGCAAAGATCCGGACAGTCGATGCTGACGGCTGCTGCCCCGGAAGCTGGTTCGCTCCCTTCCTGCACCGTGGCGGCCGGAATGGTCAATGGCGTTCGGTACAGAACCGATGTTTCTCTTGCAATGCCGATGTGGCCCAGGCAGTCGGGTCTGTTGCTGGTCACTTCCAGATCGATCGCGGTATCCGGCTGAGTCAGTCCGTCGCGCACTTCATGGAATTCTTCCAGATTCAGCCCTGCCATGGTGAGACGCGAGGACAACTCTTCTGTCGATGATGGCAGTGCCACATATTCGGCCAGCCAGCTGCGGGATACGATCATGATCAGTTCAATCAGAAAACACAGGTTGGATCCGAAGCGATGCGCCGTTCAGAAAATCATCGCAACACTTCGACGAAGAGAACCAAAAAATGAGCGGCGGAGTGTAACCGAAAGGCTTACCGCAGAAAACACGTTCCCAAGCCGGTTCGGGACAATCTCAGAGAGAGGCCTGGCGGAGATCTGAGGCGATGATTCCGGCGTGACGGGCGCTGAAGCAAATGATGAATGATCAATGGAAATTGAAGATTGCAAAGTGAGGGGGCATGACTTCTGCACGGCAATTTGCATTTTTCAATTTTCAATCATCAATAACCATCTCCCCGCATTCAATCGCACAATTCGCCCAGGTCCTGGCCGCAACTAACCCGCGCTGGCAACGCAGCCTGTTCCCACCACAAAATTTCGCAGCAACTGCAGTCCGGCGGCCTGGCTTTTTTCAGGATGGAACTGGGTTGCCATGACGTTCCCGCGAGCAACCACAGAAACGAAAGGGCGCCCGTAATCCGTCGTCGCTGCCACCCATGTGCTGTCAGCAGGCACGCAATGGTAACTGTGCACAAAATAGAACCATGGCCGATCGGGCAAATCCCTCAGCAGGATCGGGTCGGGCGTCATCTGGACGTTGAGCTGATTCCAGCCCATATGCGGAATCTTGTATTCGGCGGGAAGTTCAAAACGGCGAACGACCCCGGGAATGATTCCAAGCCCCTCGTGTTCACCATCCTCCAGTGACTGTTCGAACAACATCTGAAGACCCAGACAAATGCCCAGGAACGGGCGGTCCGCTTCAATATGGTCCCGAATAGCAGCGGTCAGATCATGCTTCCTGAGCGCAGCGATCGCATCGCAAAACGCGCCAACACCGGGCAGCACAACGCGTTCGGCTTTGGGAATCTCACACGGATCTGAGGAAATCACGGCGTCTTCACCGATGTGCTCAAACGCCTTTTGAACACTGCGAAGATTCCCCATGCCATAATCAATGATCAGCGTCGTCATGCGAAGCCCATTTGTCGCAGAGAGTAGATGCAACTGAACATCAGCAGTGCTCAGACAACGAATCGTCGCCGCGAGTTCACCAAATGCCAGCGTGATGCGGGTGTTCTTATCGTCCCGAAGAAATCACAGGTTGAAATCAAACTTGTTGTCAGCTGTGTCGGTAACGGTACGACGAACTTCTGTTTCCGGGACCGTGACGGGAACGCCCTCTTTGTCCACAACGCCCACCACATAGCTGCCTGCAGGAGCGCCTGAATATCCGGCCTCATAATACAGCTCGAAATTACCCTGTTCGTCTGTTGTTCCCGTCGCTGAATAGGTTGGTTCTTCCGGCTTGCGAGGAACCATGAGGTCGCATTCGAAACTGATTCTGGCATTCACAAGTGGCTGACCACTCTTCTTCACTGCCCCATAAACACGAAAAAGCGGCGGGCCCTCATACGGTGTGTAATTGAAGTACGAGTTGATGCCATACACGAGCAGCAACACAATAGCCGCCCCAGGTGCTAACCGGGACTTCAGAAAGGTCATCATTGCCGCGCGCTCTTCGGCGACCTTGACGTCTTTCTGATTCACAGACGGAGCAGAGGCAGATTCTCTCTTTTGCTGATAGGCTCGTGTCAAAGCGTCCGCGGCCGAACCGGAGGTCTCATGAGCTGACGCGGCTGGCCTGGAGACTTCGCCCGACTTCTTGCCTTTGTCCTTATCCTTCTTCTTCGTCGCTTCGAAGTCCCGCATCAGCTCCGCCACCGACGGTTTTCGCTCGGGAGTCCCGGAACCATACGACGGGGCAGCTGGTGCGGAACCGGTCGATGAAAGATAGTCGGCCGGATCAAACTCAGCACTCGCCGGCACTTCCGGAGTCAGTTCGATCGGCATATCGACGGACATATCAACCGGCAGATCAGGTGACGCAGCGGTCTCTTCCGCACCGTCAGCATCGTCACCGGAAGGCTGTGGAACCAGAAACTCCGTCTTGCACTTCGGGCATTTGCCTTTGGTCCCGGCTTTTTCGTCCTTGATCTTCAGAACCGATTCACATCCGGTACAGGTGT
>VFQT010001741.1_pt1 | contig 24893 bp, 18 predicted proteins | sample 3512381 | NCBI WGS metagenome assembly VFQT01 (sample SAMN10412376, study PRJNA504923) | tailings metagenome | isolation source: Relicate 2 Philex TSF3 active mining site | place: Philippines: Tuba, Benguet | collected 2017-08-29
CAAGGAGTTCGAGACCAAGGGGGTGAAGCTGATCGGAGTGTCGGTCGATGACCCATCGCCGGGTGCGGCTGTGGTGGAGCAGTTTCGCAAGAAGTATTTTCCTGCCTTCGTGACGTTCGCGCGGAACGGACCGCAGATGGACGAGCTCGCGAGCGTCATCGATCCGGCGTGGAACGAAGTCGTGCCCACGACCTACATTCTCGATCGACAGGGCAAGCCCGTCGCGCGTTTGCAGGGCAAAAAGTCCTTGGCCGAGTTTCGGGAGGCGGTGCGTAAGGCACTTTGAAGCCATGCGGGCGATCCACTCGCATAGTCGTCGTGTAGGAGGGGCTCTCGCAGTGCTCCTGCAAGCCCTTATGCTGGGCTCAGCCGTGGCGTCGAGCGCCGAGTTGCTGATCGTCAACGCGCGAGTTTTCAATGGACGCGATGCGGAGCTATCCGCGCCCAGTACCCTACGTGTCAGCGAGGGTCGAATCGTGTCGATCACTGCGGGTCCACCGACTTCGAACGGTGGCGTGGTCATCGACGCCGGCAATCGCGTGGTCATCCCGGGTCTCATCGATGCGCACGTGCATCCGAGTATCCCGCTGGGTTTCACGGCCATGCGCGACTTGCAACCCGATTACGCAGCGCACCGCTCGGCAGCGGAAGCGCGAGCCATGCTGCTGCGCGGGTTCACCACCATTCGCGACATGGCGGGCCCCAGCTTCGGTTTGAAGCAGGCGATCGACGAGGGCGTGCTGGTCGGTCCGCGAATCTTCCCTTCTGGTGCGATGGTCAGTCAGACGAGTGGGCATGGCGATTTTCGCAGCCGCGCCGCGTCGTCGGTATCCAATACCGGCATTGATGTCATGGAGCAGCGTGGCTACGGCCGTTTGGTTGACGGCGAATCGGCAGTGTTGCTCGCGGTACGTGAGCAACTGCGCGAAGGGGCTTCACAAATCAAGCTCGCAGCTGGTGGTGGCTTGTCGTCAAACTACGATCCGCTCGACAGCGTCCAGTATCTCGACGCCGAGCTGCGAGCGGCTGTACGCGCGGCAGCCGATTGGGGTACCTACGTCGCGGTCCACGCCTACACCCCGGAGTCGATCCGCCGCTCCGTGGAGGCCGGTGTGCGCAGCATCGAGCATGCGCATCTCATCGACGAACCGACCATGAAGTTGATTGTGCAGCGCGGAATATTCGTATCACCGCAGGCCTATCTGTTCTCGGGCAATGCATTTCCTATGACGGGTAGGGCGGCGGTGATGCCGCCCGGGCTTGATCGCATGATGCAGTTGGCGAAGAAGCATGGTGCAAAGATTGCGTTTGGCACGGATGTCTTTGGTGGGCCGCGCATGTACGCCCTGCAGTCGAAGGAGTTTACGGCGCGGCTGCGTTGGTTCGATCCGCTGACGATCCTGCGGCAAGCGACGGCCGTCAACGGCGAGTTGCTGGCGCTCAGCGGTCCGCGCAATCCTTATGCAGGAGCGTCGCTGGGTGTGCTCGAGTCCGGCGCCTGGGCGGATTTACTCATCGTCGATGGCAATCCACTTGCCGATATCAGTGTGCTTGAAGACCCCGAGAAGAATCTGCGGGTGATCGTCAAGGGCGGTGTGGTCTACAAGAACACGTTGGCGCTGTAGAGGCGCTTGGGGTCGTTCAGTGATGCTCGGCCGCGACGAGGGGCACGGTTTCGTGAACCCAATTGCCGCTGTTGCGGCGCGCGGGACTCGGAATGGCCATCGCGACATCGCCCATTTTGGCACGCAGTGCTTTGACGTCGATCTTCCAGCCGAGCGCGTCCCACTTCTTGAGCCAGTCGCGGTAGTGCGCGATGGCGGTGTCGCCCGGAACCAGCACCTCCCGAGTGTTATTGTCTGGAGTTCTCACCGGGTTGAGATTCTCGACGACGATCGTGTCCTCCTGGACCACCTTGCGCGTCACCTCGGCCATGCGCGCCTCGTGCGCATCCTCAAGCAGCCAATTACGCAGGCTGACGAGGTAGATCCGCGTGTGCGACTCGTCGATCGGCGCTTCGAACATGTACTGGTGGAACGAGTTGGTCGCCGTGAGATCAATGTAGGTCACGAGTTGGTTCGGGCCCTGATGCCAGGATCCCGCCGCACCGATACGCGGGCCCTGACGCACGTTGGCTAGAGCTGTATCTTCGTTCTTCGTGCCGCCAAATTTAATGTAGTGCTTGCTACCCCATGGGATCTGCTCCATCGGCAGAGGGGTGCGCTGTTGCTCGGGCGAAAGAGAAGGCTGGCCCTGTGCGGCATGCACGAACTGGTTGTGGATGGGGTCGAGGCCGTTTTCGATCGAACGTTCGTAGTAGGCGTTGACGTCGAAGACGAAGGTCTGCGCACGCCACTGCGGCGAACCGAATTCTTCGATGGCATACAACGGCGGTCGTTCAGCCTCAGGGAGATCCCCCAAGAAAGCGAAGACGATGCCGTATTTTTCGAGTACCGGGTAACTGTCCACCTTCGCGCGCGCGGGCAGTTGTGCGCCATCGCCGAGCGAGGGGATGCGCTTGCACCCGCCGTCACCTCCAAACTCCCAGCCGTGATAGGGGCAGGCGACATGATCGCCACGGATCTTGCCGAGACCGAGTGCTCCACCGCGATGCACGCAGGTGTCGGAGAGCACTTTGGCCTGCCCTGCCGTATCGCGAAACACGACGAAAGGCAGGCACAGCACGGTGACGCGCAGAGGCTTGTCCTGGGTGACTTCCGTGGCGAGCGCGAGCGGATACCAGAAATTGATGTACATGGCCCGAGCATACTGCGCCCGGAAAGCGGCACCCTATGGCGCGATCGCTCCGTGTTCGCGCTGAGGCCAAAGCTTCAGCCCCGCCACCCCGAACGCGAAGTCGGTCTCGAACAGCCGGTCGAAGGCCACTCCGCGGCCTAGGCAGTGCAACACGCGAAGCGGGCCTTGATGGGCCACGACGACCACGTGAGTGTCTTCTTTGTGGATGTCCTCGAGACGCTGCTCGGCGCAAAACGCAGCGACTCGCACCCACAACTGACTCAGCGACTCGCCGTCACCGGGCGCGACGTTCCACAGGTCGGCGCCCCAGCGGTCGATTTCATCACGGGAAATATCGTCCCAGGACTTGCCCTCCCAGTGCCCGAAGTTAAGTTCGAGCAACCTTGCATCGTCAGTGCAGGCGGCGCCGCGTTCGGCGGCGATCGTCTCTGCGAGGCGCTGACAGCGGGCGGCGGGGCTCGTGAACACGGCGTCGACCCGCGGCAGACGATCGAGGACGGCTCGTATGTCCTCCTCCGCGGTGATGGCGAGCGGTAACTCGCTGCGGCCGTAGCAGATGCCGGGTGCAACGTCCGGCCGCGTATGCCGGATCAGATGTACCACGCCGCCAACATCCCGAGAAAAAGCCCGAGTTCGGCCAACTGCTGAGCGGCTCCTAAGCAATCGCCCGTGTATCCCTGCAGGTTGCGTTGCAGGACGCGATACCACCAGAGGACCACCAGGACCGCAGGCACCACGCCGCCGAGCAGTGCGGGCTCGAGCACGGCACCGAGCGTCAGAACGATCACGGTGGTGCTTGTCGCGACCCACAGCCCGCTTCGGCTCAGGTTGCGCGATAACGGCTTGGCTTTCGATTCGTCCTCGCGGACATACGGCAGGCACCACATCAAGACCACTGCGGCGAAGCGACTGCTGGCATGGCCGACCACCAGCAATACACAGGCCGTGGTGACCGGCAGGGCTGACAGCACGGCCACTCGCAGAGTGATACCGAGTACGAGTGCCAGCGTTCCATAGGTACCGATGCGCGAGTCGCGCATGATTTCGAGGATCCGTTGCTGACCGTACCCGCCGCCGAGTCCGTCGGTGGCATCGGCTAGGCCATCCTCGTGGAAGGCGCCGGTCAACCAGATGGACGCAGCCACGGCGATGATCGCTGCGACCACCGGCGGCCAAAGAAATGAGGCCAGCAGCAGCGCCATCGCCGAGATCACCCCGACGAGTAGGCCCACTGCGGGAAAGTAGCGCGAGGCGTCGTCGAGTAGCTGCTGCGAGTGACCCACCGATGCCGGTACGGGCAGTCGGGTGAAATACTGCACGGCAGCGAGGAACGAGCGCAGCTGCGCGTTCATCCGTCGCTACCCGGGCTTTTGGTGCTGACGCCAGCACTGCCGAAAGTGGCCATATTGAGAAAGAGTGCCACACTGTTGCGTAACACGGGCAAGGCCAGCAGGGCACCGCTGCCCTCGCCGAGGCGCAGGCCAAGCGAGAGCAGTGGTTCGATTCGCAGTTGTTCCAGCAGCAGTCGATGGGCGGGTTCCGCCGAGCAATGACTGACGATGCAGCGGCTCAGCGTTCCCGGCTGCATTCGTTCGGCGAGCAGGGCGGCGACCGTCACGGCGAAGCCATCGATCAGTGCCACGGTTCTCGATGCAGCGACGGTGCCGATCGCTGCGGCGAGCGCAGCGATTTCAAAGCCTCCGTAGCGGCGCAGGAGTGTCATCGCCTCAGCTGCGGCATCGCCTTTCGGCAACGGTTCGGTGGGACGCTGCCGCACTCGCTCGAGCAGGGCGAGTTTGCGCGCAACTCCGGCGGAGTCGAGTCCCGTTCCGGGACCCACGCAAGCGGCCAGTGGCAACCCCGTGAGCTCGGACATCAGCAGTGAGCTGATCGCCGTATTGCCGATGCCCATCTCGCCGAACAGCACCACTCGATGACCCGCGCGTAGCGCCTCCTGCGCTGCCTCGCGCCCTGCAGCGAGTGCGCGCTCCAGCTCTTCGGCGCTCATTGCGTCGGCATGCAGGATGCTGGCCGTGCCGCGCGCGACTTTGGCCTGCATCAACTGAGGATGTGGCGTGAAGTCGGCATCCACGCCGACGTCGACGATGCGCAGCGTGCAGCCCGTTTGCGCCGAGAGCACATTGGCCGCCGCGCCGCCGCGCAGGAAGTTCAGCACCATCTGTGCTGTCACGGCCCGCGGGTAGGCGCTGACGCCGTCATTGGCCAGACCATGATCGGACGCGAACAGCAGCAAACACGCCGGGTCAAGCTTGGGCTGCAGTGTTTCCTGTATCTCGCAGATCTCGGCCACGAGTGTCTCGAGCCGCCCGAGCGATCCTTGCGGTTTGGTCAATTGATCGAGGCGCGCAAGGGCTGCACGGCGCCACTCACCCCGTGTCAACGTCGCCTCGCTCACCGCGCGGTGTACCGCAGCGTCAGGTGCCACTCACGACCGGGCTGTGCGTAGAAACTCGCCGATTCGTAGCGGCGATCGAGTGCATTATCGAGCCGCGCTTGTACACGCAGCGATGGATTGACCGCCCATTCCGCGCGCAGATCGAGCAGGAACCACGGGTTCAGCACGCGCGTGTTGGCCAGGTTGTCGTAGCGACGACCTTGGTACTGGGTGCGCGCGCCAAGGCTGATCGCGCCAAAGCTGCGTTCCAAGTCGAGGCGTGCCACTTGCTTGGCCCGCCGCGGCAGCAACTTTCCTCGGTTGCTGCCGGGGGATTCATTGCGCGGCGTGAGCCATTCGGCTGAGCCGCTCAAGCGCCATGCGCCAAGTGCCGCGGCGCCCGTCAACTCGATCCCGCGGATGAGAGTCTCATCGACGTTGACCGGCGAGAAATTGGCATCGAAACCGATCAGATCGTCGATGCGATTTTCATAGGTGGTGACCCCGAAGGAGGCCGTGTTGCCGCTCCAACGTAGCGCCGTCTCGATGCTGGTCGAGTTTTCCGGTTTCAGTGCGGCATTGCTAAACCCTGGGAAATATAACTCGTTGAAACTCGGCGCCTTGAAGCCGCTGCCGGCGGTGGCCGTCAGTCGCCACCCCGGCTGGAATTTCCAGCCCCAGCCGATCGACGCCGTGGTCTTTCCGCCGTAGCGTTGGTTGTCGTCGTAGCGCAGACCGGCCTGCACCGTATGGGCGCCAAGACGATGCTGCAGCTCGGTGAAGAGGCCCAGGTTCTGACGCGAGGTTTCCGTGTACGCCGTCGTACTCGACACCGAGTCGCGCAGATAGTCTGCGCCGACGATAGCCGAGAGCGTGCCAGTGATCGGTTGTTCGGCTTGTAGCGAGGCCGAATCGCGCGCCGTATCGAAGCGCGATACGAAACGACTCCCGGAGAAGTTTCGGCTTTCGTCAATGGTACGGCCGATCTGCAGCGAGGCGCTGCGATTGTCCGCCGGTTTTACGCTCAGTGAGGCACCCACACCGCCTTGGCGGATTTTCGCAGCGTTCTGGAAGGAGCCATCGAATTCGACACGGCCGGTGGTCAGCGAGGCGAAACCCTCGAGCGTGCTACGCCCGCCGAGTTCCAGACCTCCGCGAGCCGTGACCGAAGTGTTGCGATAGCCGTCGTCATCGGGCTCATCGGTGAAGCAGCCGGCGAAAATTGGCGCACCGAAGCCGCGACAGGAATTGGTGCCGCTCGATTCGAGGGAGGACACGCCGAACTGCCAGAACCCACCCTCGGTGCTCGCGCCTGCATTGATAGCGAGATTGCGAGTCTGCGCGGAGCCGTAGCCGGCGAGTGCATCCCATTGAGTCGTGCTGGAGACAGGCGCGCGGCGTGTGAAGATTTGCACCACGCCACCGACTGCATCGGCACCGTAGAGCGAAGAACGGGGTCCGCGTACGACCTCTACGCGCTCGATCAGTTCGAGTGGCAGATCCTGAACCGCTGCCGTGCCCAAGGTCGTCGAGCTCCATCGCAGTCCGTTGACGAGCACGAGGTTGTGGTCCGCTTCGGCGCCGCGAATGAAGAGCGAGCTGGCCTTGCCGATGCCACCGTTATTCGCCACGACCACGCCCGGCAGATCGGCGATCAACTGTGCGAACGAGGCGTACTGGCGCGTCTCGATGGTGTTGCGATCCACCAGACTGGCGGAGACCAGGGTATCGACCAGGCGCTCCGGCCGGCGACTGGCCGTGACGATGACCTCTTCGAGCGAATCGACCGCCGGAGCGGCGTTCGCGATCGAGGGGGCGATTGCGGCGATGAACACGCCGAAGATAGAACAAGCGGCCACAGCGGCCGGCAGCAAACGAGTCATGCAATGTCTCCCCGAGGACGCTCTCCCGCGCCTCGATAACGTGGCCCACCGGGAAGAGAGGGTTTGGGGAAACAAGCGGACCCTGAAAGGGGCCGACCCGTTCCTGTCTGCCCACCGCAGCCCGGGATGTCGTCGAGGCCGGTCTCCGGGCTCATGGGTTCGGCTTGCGTAGCAAGCACCGACATCGATCGCCTTCCCGTAATCCGGCGTCGCGCTGGATTGCAGTGGCGGGTTGACCGATGTCACCCATTTACCGTTGCGGGGGCAGCGCCGGAATGGAACCCCAAGGGCTCGCACCGGCTTCCCGTTTCACTCCGCCATCCGCAGGACGCGCCTGCAGACACGGAACACCTCGACCGGCGCACAATGCACGGGGGGCTGCGGTTTTGCAAATGCATTCGGAGCCTGCGTCCATAACCAGAGGGTGTCGGGTGTATGGTTGACGGCATGAGTGTCGTGGCGCTGCGCGCGGATCGCGTCCTGCTGGCTGACGGGTTCGTGCCCGGAATGAACGTTCTCATCGCGGATGGGATGGTGGTTGATGTCTGTCCCGACTCACGACGACCTCTCGACGCATCGGTTCGTATGCTGGGGGGAGATCTCGTACCGGGATTCATCGACCTGCAGGTCAACGGTGGCGACGGCGTGTTGTTCAATGACCGCCCGGATCTCGAGGGTGTCCGTCGTATCGCAGCGGCACATCGACGATTTGGATCGACGGGTCTGCTGCCCGCGGTGATCAGCGACGATCTGAAGGTTGTGGCCGAGGCTATTCGCGCCACAGATGCTGCGATCGAGGCGGGCGTACCCGGAGTGCTCGGTCGTCATATCGAGGGGCCCTTTATCAATGTGGCCAAGCGCGGAATCCACGTGGCCGAGAAGATCCAAACTTTGGATGAGCGGGCGCTGGACGTTTTGAGCTCGGCACGGCATGGCCGAACGCTCGTCACGCTCGCGCCCGAGCAGGTGCCTGCGGGTGCGATTCGCGAGCTCGTGCGGCGCGGCGTGATCGTGGCGGCCGGGCACACGCTCGCCTCGTATGCGCAACTCGAGCTTGCGCGACAGGAAGGACTGCGCGGATTCACCCACGTCTTCAATGCAATGAGCCCCCTCGGCAGTCGCGAGCCCGGTGCCGTCGGTGCGGCTGCGGACTTTGACGATTGCTGGGCCGGCGTGATCGCCGATGGCGAGCACGTGCATGCTGCGGCGCTACGGTGGATGTTGAAGGCGAAGGGGCCGGAGCGGCTTGTGCTGGTGACCGACGCCATGCCCCCGGTGGGCACCACAGCACGCTCGTTTATGTTGCAGGGCAGCGAGATTCAAGTGATCGACGGCCGCTGCACCGACCACAGCGGCACGCTGGCTGGATCGGTGCTCGATATGGCTTCTGCCGTACAGCGCGCGAGTGAGTTGATGCGAGTGGATCGCGCCGTGGCCGTGCGTATGGCGAGCTCGACACCGGCAGCGGTGCTTGGCCTCGAGCACGAACGCGGTCACATCGCCGCAGGCTATCGAGCGGATTTGGTGTTGCTGTCGTCGGAGGGTGCTGTGCGCGAAGTCTGGGTGGCGGGCGCGACGGGCTGACCGGGCGGTAGTCCGCGGGTGCGGGCAAGATGAATGGCGCCGCTCAATGCATCGCCGAGCGGTTCACGCAAGCGACTGCGCACGCTCACAGACAACCATTCGCGCAGTCGGGGCGCGAGGCCACCCATCAGGCAACATTGCGGCACGCCGCGCTCGAATAGCGTATTGATCAGTCGATCGATGCGCTGAGCGGATTCCTGCACGATGGGCTCAGCCACCGTATCACCACGCCCTGCGTGGTCCATCACCAGCGGCGCGAAGGCAGCGAATGCCGTCGCGTTGGCCGTGTCCATCCAGGCGATGATCTCGGCTGCAGAATCCGAGAAATACGCGAGCAGTTCATGCGTCATCGCCGAGTGGGCGATACGTCCATCGCGTGCCCACAAGCAACGTCGAATCGCTTGCAGGCCGAGATCCGCACCGCTGCCCTCGTCGGAGATTGGAAATCCGTAGCCACCGACCACGATGGTTTCGCCATTGATGCGACCGAAGCCGATGCTTCCGGTGCCGACGATCACAATGCCGCCATCGGCGCCGTCGTGTGCGCCGATGCAGGCGATTGCCGCATCGCTGGCGAAGGCGATGGTCTCGAAAGGGAACGGATGCGAGCGCAGGCTTTGCAGCACGCCACGTCGATTGAGACCCGCAATACCGAGGCCTGCTTGAATGCGGCGTAGAGCGGCCTCGTCGAGGCCTGCTGATTTCGTGGCGCTCTGCCACGCTGCGTTGATTTCGCGGAATGCGGCATCGAGACCGACGCGCGTGTTGGCGGGCCCGGCCTCGCCGGTGCCAAGGATCTGGCCGTGTGGGTCGACAAGGCGTGCCCGCGTGTGCGTGCCACCCGCATCGATTCCGAGAAAAAAGGCCATGCCGAAAATGGTAGGCTCGGCCTTGCGTTGTGGCAATGGGCCTTTCCGCAGCGACGCGAGCCTTCATCGTGGCAACCGAACATCTCGATCCCCGCTCCATCGATCTCGACCTGCGCGCATCGACCGATGTCGCTGCCTTGCTCATCGAATCACAACGCGAAGCCGTCCACACCCTGTCCGAGTGCATCGCACCCCTCGCAGCAGCTATCGATGCTGCGGTTGCTCGATTACGTGCCACGGACGGACGCTTGATCTATGCGGGCGCAGGCACCTCGGGCCGCCTCGCGGTTCAGGATGGCGTGGAGTTGTGGCCCACCTACAGCTGGCCGATGGATCGGCTTGGATTCGTGCTCGCAGGCGGACTCGAGGCCATGGTGGGTAGCGTCGAGGGCGCCGAAGACGACACGCTGGCCGCTCAAGTCGCGATGGCTGCACTGGAGCCTGGAGGCGACGATGTCGTGATTGGCGTTGCCGCCAGTGGCTCGACACCCTTCACGGTGGAGGCGGTGCGGTCGGCGCGTGCAGCGGGCGCGCTCGCCATCGGGCTCAGCAGCAACGACTCGGCGCCGTTGCTGCAGGGCGTCGATCACCCCATCTGCCTGCGCTCGGGACCGGAAATGGTTGCAGGCTCAACGCGGCTGGCGGCCGGCACCTTGCAAAAGATCGCCCTCAACACACTCTCCACCGGAATCATGGTTCGGCTCGGCCGGGTCTATGGTGGCCGAATGGTCAGCATGCGCAGCTCTAATCAGAAGCTGCGGCGACGCGCGGCAGCGATGGTGGCTGGCCTGTGCGGGGTGACGGCCGAGGAGGGTTTGCAGGTGGTGGAGCGCGCCGAGGGCGACGTGCGGCTGGCGAGTCTGCTGGCCTTGGGGGCAGGCGAGGCGGCAGCCCGCGATGCCCTGCTTACGGCCGACGGCAACTTGCGGGAGGCGCTTGCGAGCCTGCGGCGCGACGGCCTGTTGGTCCGCGACTTTCGAGTATGATTCTCGAGCCCGAAAGACATAGATGAGGTTGCCATGTCCCTGACGATCGGTGTTCCGCGCGAAATCTTTGCCGGCGAGAAGCGGGTTGCCACGGTTCCCGAAGTCGTCGAGAAACTCATCAAGCTCGGGTTCAAGGTCGTCGTCGAGAGTGGCGCCGGTGATGCGGCCAACTTCAGCGACGAGGCCTATCGTGGCGCGGGCGCTACCGTGGTGCCGGTCGGCGGCGAGGTGTGGTCGGCCGCCGATATGATCTTCAAGGTTCGCGCACCGGCGGCGAGCGAGGTTGCGCTGCTCAAGCCCGCCACCACGGTCATCAGTTTCGTGTGGCCTGCGCAGAACCCCGAGTTGATGCAGCAGATGGCCGATCGCAAGCTCACCGTACTGGCCATGGACAGCGTGCCGCGCATCTCGCGTGCCCAAAAAATGGACGCGCTGTCTTCCATGGCCAACATTGCCGGTTACCGCGCCGTGATTGAGGCAGCACACCACTTCGGGCGATTCTTCACCGGCCAGATCACCGCGGCGGGCAAGGTGCCGCCGGCCAAAGTATTCGTGATCGGCGCGGGCGTGGCTGGACTCGCTGCGCTCGGCGCAGCCGTGGGTCTCGGTGCCATCGTGCGTGCCAACGACACACGCCCCGAAGTTGCCGATCAGGTGAAGTCGATGGGCGCAGAGTTCGTGCCCGTCGACTATCAGGAAGAAGGCACCGGCGTCGGCGGCTATGCCAAGGTCATGAGCGAGGGCTTCCAGAAGGCACAGCGCGAGACCTTTGCCAAGCAGGCCAAGGACGTCGACATCATCATCACAACCGCGCTCATCCCGGGCAAGCCGGCACCGAAGCTGATTACCGAGGAGATGCTGCGCTCGATGCGCCCGGGCAGCGTCATCGTCGATCTCGCCGCAGAGCAGGGCGGCAACTGCGAGTGGACCGTACCCGGCCAGGTCGTGGTTCGCGAGGGTGTCACGGTGATCGGCTATACCGATTTGCCGAGCCGACTGGCCAAGCAGTCATCGACTCTCTATGCCACGAACCTGCTGCGACTCACTGAGGAACTGTGCAAGACCAAGGATGGGCGCATCGACGTCAATTTCGACGACGAGGCCATCCGCGGTGCGACGGTCATCAAGGAAGGCGCCATCACTTGGCCACCTCCGCCGCCCAAATTGTCGGCCGCTCCGCCCCAGGCTAAGCCTGCTGCAGCAGCGCCCGCGACGGCGCCTAAGAAAAGCTCGCACGGTCATGGCGGATCCAGCGAGCCGGCTTCGACGAAGAGCCTCGCGATCACCTTTGGCGCAGGTGCGCTGCTCTTCTGGCTGATCGGAGCCTACGCGCCGGCGTCATTCCTCGCACACTTCACGGTGTTCGTGCTGGCCTGTTTCATTGGCTACATGGTGGTCTGGAACGTGACGCCGTCGCTGCACACGCCGCTGATGAGCGTCACCAACGCGATCTCGAGCATCATTGCGGTGGGCGCCCTGATTCAGGTCGCACCGCCCATTGATGCCGCAACGAGTGATCGACCCGATCGGCTGATTCTCGGCCTTGCGGTGGTTGCCATCACGCTCACGGCGATCAACATGTTCGGTGGCTTTGCCGTCACCCGTCGCATGCTTGCGATGTTCCGGAAATAAGGAGTCAGCGACGTGTCTGAAAGCCTCGCAACGGTTGCCTACATCGGCGCAGCCATTCTGTTCATTTTGAGTCTCGGCGGTCTCTCCAACCCGGAGACCTCACGCCGCGGCAATTTTTACGGCATCGTCGGCATGACCATTGCCGTGCTCGCCACGGTGCTGGGACCCCGGGTCACTGCAGCGGGTGTGCCGTGGATCATCGGCGCACTCGCGGTGGGTGGGGGCATCGGTCTCTATGCCGCACGCAAAGTGCAGATGACCCAGATGCCGGAGCTCGTGGCGCTGATGCACAGCCTCGTGGGCCTTGCGGCCTGCCTCGTGGGTTTTGCGAGTTATGTCGATACCTCGATCCAGTTCGAGGGTGCGGAGAAGGCCATCCATGAGGTGGAGATCTACATCGGCATCCTGATCGGTGCGGTCACCTTCTCGGGCTCGATCATCGCGTTCGGCAAACTCTCCGGAAAGATCGGCGGCAAGCCGCTGCTGTTGCCGGGGCGGCATTGGCTCAACCTGATCGCCTTGCTGGTCGTGATCTGGTTCGGCTATCTCTTCCTGCAAGCGCACGATCCCGCGGCAGGAATGACGCCGCTGATCGTGATGACGGTCATCGCGCTGCTCTTTGGCATCCACATGGTGATGGCCATCGGCGGTGCGGATATGCCCGTGGTCGTTTCGATGCTCAACAGCTACTCGGGTTGGGCAGCCGCAGCCACTGGGTTCATGCTCGCCAACGATCTGCTGATCGTGACGGGTGCGTTGGTGGGCTCGTCGGGCGCGATCCTGTCGTACATCATGTGCCGCGCGATGAATCGCAATTTCATCAGCGTCATTGCCGGTGGTTTCGGTACGGGAGCGGGCGCTGCGCCCGCGGCTTCGGGTGCTGCCCAGCCCGCCGGTGAGGTCGTCGCCGTCAGCGCAGCAGAGACTGCAGAGATGCTGCGCGCGGCCAAGAACGTCATCATCATCCCAGGCTACGGTATGGCCGTGGCGCAGGCTCAGCACACGGTTTACGAAATCACCAAGCTGCTGCGTGAAAAGGGCGTCAACGTACGTTTTGGTATCCATCCGGTTGCAGGTCGCATGCCCGGTCACATGAACGTGCTGCTCGCCGAAGCCAAAGTCCCCTACGACATCGTGCTCGAGATGGACGAAATCAACGACGATTTCTCTGATACCGACGTATCGATCGTCATTGGTGCCAACGACATCGTGAACCCGGCTGCGGAGGACGATCCGACAAGTCCGATCGCCGGCATGCCGGTGTTGCAGGTGTGGAAGTCGAAGACCTCAATCGTCATGAAGCGCTCCATGGCCTCGGGCTACGCGGGTGTCGACAATCCGCTGTTCTTCAAGGAGAACAATCGGATGTTGTTCGGCGATGCCAAAAAGATGCTTGACGAAGTGCTCGGAGCGCTGAAGGCGTGAGACTCGCCGGACGAGTTGCGCTCGTCACCGGCAGCAGCTCGGGTATCGGCCGCGGCGTCGCTCTCGCTTTCGCGAGCGAGGGCGCGGATGTCGTCATCAATCACCCAACTGCCGCTGAGACTGCGGCGGCCGAGGAGGTCGCGGCCGGGGTTCGCCAGGCCGGGCGCCGCGCAATCGTCATGCGCGCCGATGTCAGTCAGGAGGTCGACGTCGAGCGACTGGTTGCTGCCGCCCGCGACGCCTTCGGACACATCGACATTCTCGTAAACAATGCAGGCATTGCTGCAGCCGCTGCGGTGCACGAGATGACCACCGACACCTGGGATCGGGTGCTTGGCGTGCATCTGCGCGGTACGTTCATGATGACTCGCGCGGTGCTCGGCGAGATGTATGCCCGCAACTCGGGTCGCATCATCAACACCGCTTCGCAACTCGCGTACAAGGGTGCCGCCGGCTTCAGTGCCTACACGGCAGCGAAGGGCGCCATCATTTCCTTCACCCGTAGCACCGCCCTCGAGATCGGCGCGCGCAACATCACCGTCAACTGCGTCGCGCCCGGCGCGACCCTGACGCCGATCCTGGACGATGTGCCCGCCGACACGCTCGAGGCGATCCGACAGGCCATACCGCTCGGGCGCATCGCCGAGGTGGCTGATATCGTCCCCGCTTACGTATTCCTCGCCGGGGACGATGCGCGGCACTTCCAGGGACAGTGCTTGAGTCCGAACGGCGGCGACGTATTTCTTTGAGTCGTTGATCGTTCTTTGAGTCGCTGCGCGTCGCTCAGGTTTTCGCGTTGAGCACGGTAGCCTCGCGCTCGGCCGACAGGCCTGCCTTGAGTTCCTGTTGTTCCTTGAGCGGACGCTGCAGGTGCCAGGCCAGCGTATCGCGAGCCGTGACCTCCAGCGATCTGATCGTGAGCCCGGCGCGCCGCGCGCGATCGGTGCTCGTCGCGGCGAAGCCCGCACCGTCACCGACCGGAGGAACCCAGACCGGCATGTCGGACCACGGCGCGACGTTTTGCTTCTCCAGAAACTCGGCCGAGCGCCAGATCGGTTTGGCAGGCTGCGCGGGCTTTGCGAGTGTCGACGCCGCCGTGATGGAAGCTTGGATCAGCTGGCCCATGTTGAACTGTCCCGGAGCCGAGACGATGTTAAAGGTACCCGCGAGTTGCTGCTCCAGCGCAAGCACTGCGAAGGCGGCCAGATCCCGTGCATCGATTACTTGAATGGGGTCGGCCGGTTGGCCCGGCGCCAGCATGTCGCCACCGCGCGCGGCGCGGGCAGGCCAGTAGGTGAATCGATCGGTGTTGTCCTCAGGTCCGACGATCAAGCCGGGTCGCAGCACGATGGTGCGCGCGGCGCCGAAGCTGCGCTCAGCCGCCGTTTCACACGCCGCTTTCAGGGGTCCGTAGGTGGCCCCGTCGACGGTCTCGGTGGAGGGGTCGGCGAGCTTGCCGACGGGCGAGCGCTCATCGTTCGGCGTCGCGAGGCTCGCATAGGCCGAGATCGAGGAAATAAACAGGTATCGGTTTACCCGCGACTTGAGCAACTCGCCGCTCAGGGCCACATGACGCGGGACGTAGCCCGAATTGTCGATGACCGCATCCCAGGAACCCTTGGCCAGACCATCGAGTTGTCCGTTGCGGTCACCGAGGATTCGTTCGATCTGTGGCAGGCGGTCCGTCTTGGTGCGTCCACGATTGAAGAAAGTCAGCGAATGACCGCGCGACAGGGCGTACTCGGCCATGTGCAGACCGATGAATCGGGTGCCGCCGAGAATGAGAATGCGCAGGGGCTTGGTCGCCTTGGTGGCTCGCGCCCAGTTTGACTGAGAGCTGAATCCCACTGCGGCGGTGGCAGCCAAAAATGTTCTGCGTTTCATGCGAGGTCATCCTTTCATTGGGGTGGCAGTACCGCTCGTGAACCAGCCCACGATACGCGGCAAGCGTTCGACATATCGCTCTGCAACGAGTTCCGAATCAATGGCGAAGCCCGCTCGTCCTATGAGTGTACGAATTGGTCGATTCAAATGGCAGCCTCCGCCCACGCGCTTTTGCAGCGGAGTCAACCGATGCTGCCACTTCGCGATGTGTGGGTCGGGTGATTGGCCGTGTTCGAGGAACAAAAAGCGTCCGCTCGGATGCAAGACGCGTCGAATCTCCGCGAGGGCTTGATCCACCTGGGCAATCGAACATAGCGTGAACGTGCTGACCACGGTATCGAAACTGTCGGTGTCAAATGGCAGACGTTCGGCGGATAGCGCATGGCTGATCACTTCCCGACCGCTGTCGGCGATATGTTTCCGTGCACGCTGCGACAGCATCGCATCAGGCTCGACGATCTCGATGCGGCGGATGCCAGAGGGGTAGTAGGGCAGATTGGCGCCCGTGCCGAAGCCGATCTCGAGAATCCGACCTTGCGCGCTTCCCACCACCGGCGCGCGATGTCGGCCGAGCCGCGGATCGTGCATGGCGGCCTCGAGCAGCCGCGGCAGGACATGTCTGGCGTAGAAACCCACAGAGAGGATTCTAGGGGGTTGCGACCGCCGTGCGTGCTGCATTAGCGATAGCGCTGCTGCCGGCGCTTGGCATGTAGAGGTATTCACCGCCCAGCCAGCGCGCCAGCTTTTGGCCGGCCCCGTGACTGACGAAGCTGCGTTGTGTGTCGATCAGCAGGGTCTTCAAGCCGCGTGCGGCGACCGTGGCGGCGATGCCTTGCAGTTCGTCATCGACGCCGGAGCGCTCGGCCCGCAGGCCGATGTTGGCCCGTCCATCGGTCAGCAGCACGAGCACGACATTGCCGTAGCCCTTGCGCTTCGCCTGTTCGGCCACCTCGAGCGTCAGCAGTAAAGTGGCGGCCAGCGGCGTACCGCCGCCGGTTGGAATCTGATCGACCGCACGACGCAGCAACTCGACGCTGCTGGTGGGAGGCAGCAGCAGGTCCGCGGATTGCGCGCGGAATGACATCAAGGCCACCTTGTCACGATTCACGTAGGCCTGCTCGAGCAGCGAGTGCACGGCGCCTTTTGCCTGACGCATCCGATTGAGAGCCATGCTCCCGCTCGCGTCTACTGCGAAGATGAACAGGGCACCGGCCTTGCTCTTGTATCGTTTGATGCGGATGTCTTCGGCGCGCAGTGTGAGATTGCCTTGCCGGCGCGCGCGAACCCGTTGCCACGGCGCGGCGGCGCGAAGCGTGGCGATCACATCGATGCGCTGGCCCTTGAGGGTGCCAGGAACACTGGCGACGTGCCTGCCACGAACGCCCGCTGTGCTGCCGCGTGATCCGGCGCGGCTGCGACGGGATCGGCTGAACGGCAAGGTCTCAAGGACGGCAGGCAGTTCCGTGTCGACGGCGTCGAGGATCTCTTCGGCCATTTCCATGCTGTCGGGCGAGGGTCCCTGCGCCTCGGTCGCGCTGGGTTCCGGGCTCTCCTGCGGCGGCGGTGGGCTCTCGCTCGGGGGTGACTCCTGCGTCGGGTGCCGTGTAGCGCGCGGTAGGAGAACGAGGCGTACGGCGACCTCCAGATCCTCACGTTGCACGCTATCGCGCAGGGCGAGTGCAGCGCTCGCCCGCGCTGCCAGACACGCGAAGAGGTCTGCACGATGACCTTGCACGCCGAGTGCTACGGCGGTGGCGCAGAGTTCTGCCTGCTGCACCGCGGTCAACTCGACAGCGTCCAATGAGGTGCGCGCGATCTCGAGTACGCCACGTAACATCTCGATTTCGTCTTGCCATGCCCGGAGCGTAGGGTTGAGATGACGATCGACGATGCTCAAGCGCGCTTCGCTGGTGCCTGCCGAAGGCATGCGGACGATAAGACCCATCCGATCGAGCAGATGGGCCCGCGGCTGGCCCTCGGCGGGATCGTAGCTGCCAACGAGACGGAAGCGAGTGGCTACGCGCCGGCTGAGACCATCGCGCTCGATGCGCAACTCCCCTTCCTCCAGCGCTCCGAGCAACGTGTTGGCCGTACCTTCGGCCAATAAATTGCAGGCCTCGACGAGCAGCACGCCGCCGTCGGCACGCCCGAGCACGCCGTTACGAATCACGCGTTCGCCGCGTTGCAGAGTCGCTTCGAGATCGAGTCCGCCGAGCAGTGCTTCCTGATCGCAGCCGAGTGGCAGCACGACCTGATGGACCCCGGGTAGCAAATCCGCGAGGCCGTGCATCAAGGCGCTTTTGCCGCTGCCCGGTGGACCGACGAATACCACGCCGCGCAGACGCGGCTCGAGCGCCAGCATGAGCAGCGCGAGTCGCGGCGTGTCCATCGCCACGAGCGCAGGCAACGGCAGTCGGCGGCTGATCAGGCGAGCGCCTCGGCCAGCACGCGGCGCACGCGCTCATCGTCGGCAGCAGGCTCCAGCGGATCTTTGCGCAGGCGGTGTGCAAGGGCGAGCGGCGCCACGCGCTTGACGTGTTCCGGCACGGCGGTCGTCGCTCCCTCATAGGCAGCGAGTGCGAGAGCAGCGCGAGTGATGGCGAGTTCGCCGCGGTGTCCGTCGATGGCGAGCAGATCGCACAGGCGTGCAGCCAGCAGCAGAGCCTCGTTCGACACCTCGACGGTTGGACGCCGTGCAATGGCCTTGACGAGGGTGCCGCGCAACTTCGCCTGGGCACTCGAGTACCGTTTGCAGAACGCGGCAGGATCGGTTTCGAAGGCGAGACGGCGTTTTATGATCTCCACGCGTTGCGAGACATCGGACACGGTGCGAATGCGCGCATGCAAACCGAAGCGATCGAGCAACTGCGGTCGCAAGTCGCCTTCCTCCGGGTTGCCGGAACCGACGAGTACGAAACGTGCAGGATGACGGATGCTCAGGCCTTCGCGTTCAACTACGTTCACTCCGCTTGCGGCCACATCGAGCAGCAGATCGACGAGGTGGTCCTCGAGCAGATTGACTTCATCGATGTAGAGAAATCCACGGTGGGCTGCAGCGAGCAGTCCGGGTGAGAACGCCTGCACGCCGTCGATGAGTGCGCGTTCGATATCGACTGAGCCGACCACGCGGTCTTCGGTGGCGCCGAGCGGCAAATCGACCACCGGTACGGTTCGGCGAATCGCCTTGAGGTTCGAGGTCTTTCGGCTGCAATGCAGGCAGTCGGGTGCGGGTGAGGCCGCATCGCAGTTGTAGGGGCACCCGGCCACGACGGTCGTCATCGGCAGCAGCTGGGCCAGTGCCCGCACGGCCGTGCTCTTCGCCGTACCACGGTGGCCGGTGACCAGGACACCGCCGATCGAAGGGTCGATCACGGTCAACAGGATGGCGAGCTTCAGCTCTTCCTGACCGACGATCGCCACAAAAGGGAAACTCTGTTGCACATGACCTCCTCAACCTCAATGTGTCAACATAACAAGACAGTCTGGGGTGTCAATCGGGGTGGGGCATGAGAACGATTACCTTCATCGTCGGTATCGAGCGGTTCAACGCCGGGGTCTGGACCGACGTCGAGCGGCGACTCGCCGAGGCAGGCGTCGCCGTTCGGTTGAAGCGCTACCACGACGCCCACGTCGATCAGCACGATGCGCAGTTGGCCGCGGACCTTAAGTCCTCCGACGTCGTCTTCATGAGCCTGATCAACATGCGACCGCAGGCCGACTGGATCGCGGCGCAGCTTGCGGATTCCAAGGCAGCAGCGGTGTTCGCCTACGAGAGCATGCCGGAAGTCATGCAGCTGACCAAAGTTGGCGAGCACCGCTTTAAGGAAAAGAAGGGCGAAGCACCGAAGCCCGTGCAGTTTCTCATGCGCCTGATCACGCGCGGTCGTGACGAGGACGCGCTTTACGCCTACACCAAACTCGTGAAGATCGCCTCGAAGATGCTGCCGCTCATCCCCGAGAAGCTCGCGGGTTTTCGCACTTGGCTCGGCGTCAATCTCTACTGGAATCAGCCGGACGCCCGGAACATTACCGAGATGGTCAAGCTGATCGTGCGCGACACCTTTGCCGAGAGCGTTCCCATTGCACCGGTCAGCATCATCCCGACGATGGGCTGCTGGGATCCGGTAAGTGGCGAGATGTTCGCCGACGCGAATGCCTACATGAAGTGGGCTACTCGAAGCGGGCGATATCGCAAGGGCCAGCCACTTGTCGCCGTGCTCGGCATGCGCAAGCACGTGGTACAGCGGCTCGGGTATCTGCAGGAGCTCATCCGGGGCATCGAAGCGCGAGGTATGGCCGCCTTGCCGGTATTCGTCTCCGGTATTGAGGCGCACGTCGCCGTGCGTGAGTGGCTCGTGCATCAACCGATCGACGCCTTTATCTCGACGATGGGGTTCTCCATCGTCGGCGGCCCGGCATCGTCGACCAAGCCTGGGCAGTACCACGAGACGGCGGCAGACCTGCTCGCCAAACTCGACGTACCGTATGTGATCGCCCAGCCTCTGCTGATGCAAGAAGAGCGCGAGTGGAAGGAACGCGGCGTCATCTCGATGCAGTCGGTCGTGATGTACGACCTGCCTGAGATGGATGGTGCTGCGAGTAGCGTGGCGCTCGGTGCGATCAAAGACGGTGAGCTGACGGCGGTGCCGGATCGCATCGCGCGCGCCGTCGATCAGGTTGAGGGTTGGATTCGGCTGCGCCGCAAGCCAGCCGCGGAACGGCGGGTTGCGGTCGTTCTCTACAATTTCCCGCCCGGTCTCGGCAAGGCGGGCACTGCAGCGCTGCTCGATGTGCCGGCTTCGGTGTCGGCGCTGATCAAGCGCTTGAAAGACGAGGGCTACCTCACGGGCAGGGCTCCTACGGAAGTGGCGGAATTCGCGCAGCGACTCGCGGATCTCGAGCGCGGCGAGATGGGTAAGACAATCTCGCTCACGGAGTACCGGCAGCTGATGGTTGGCCGCTCGGGCGATCGCATCGAACGATTTTGGGGCCAGGCGCCGGGTGACATTGCACCGGCGGGCCGCGATGGCATGCGTCTCAACACGCTGGAATTCGGCAACGTACTCGTCGGTTTGCAGCCGACAATGGGCGTGCCGGGCGATCCGATGAAGTTGCTGTTCGAGCGCAACTTCACACCGCACCACCAATATGCAGCCTTCTACGCCTGGCTGAAACAGGGCTGGAAGGCAGACGCGATCATCCACGTCGGCATGCACGGTACGGCTGAGTGGATGCCGGGTCTGCAGGCGGCCTTGACTGCCGATTGCTGGTCGGATGTGTTGCTGGGTGGTGTGCCGCACCTCTATCTCTACCCACTCAACAACCCGGCCGAAGCTGCGATTGCGCGGCGACGCAGCTACGCGACCATCATCAGTCATGCCATCCCGCCGTACGCGCGCGCTGGCCTCTACAAGCAACTCGCCGACGTGCGCACACGGCTTGGAGATGCGGCAGACGATCTGTCGGGCACACTGCCTGAATTGCCGCGTCGCGTGGACGAGTCCGTATCGGCATACCGGCAGCGGGTGACTGCGTGGCTGGAGCAGGTCGAACAGCGTTTGATCGTCGATGGGCTGCACGTGTTTGGTGCCGTGCCGGATCGTCGTCGTGCCACGACGCTCGTCGAGGCGGCGATGGATGTACCGAGGCGGGGCAAGCCCGGGCTGCGTGCCTTGATGAGCGAGGCCGGGATGGGTGCTGCTGAGTTGAGCGCACTGCGCGATGCACTCATCGAGCGATGCGTCATGGGCCGTGAAGATCCTGCGGTCGTATGGCGTTCCACAACGGCAGCAGCCGTGCCGGCGTCACTGGCCGAGTTCATCACTGAGGGCCGTGGCATCGTGTCCGGCATGTCGCGCTGTCACGAAGAGCTCGACGCTGTGGTCCATGCACTCGATGGTGGATTCATCCGCCCAGCGTATGGTGCCGATCCCGTGCGTGCCGGTGCGGGTGCGCTGCCTTCGGGGCGCAACATCCACGGCATCGATCCGTGGCGTCTGCCGACGGATCACGCGCTCGAGCGCGGTCGACAGATGGCCGAGGCGTTGCTGCTCAAGCATCGCGCGGAGCACGGTAGTTACCCGCGTACAGTGGCGCAGGCCCTTTGGGCCATGGACACCATCAAGAGCGAGGGCGAAGGTCTTGGCGTTGTGCTCGCGCTCGTAGGAGCCGAGCCGCAGCGTGACGGGCAGGGCAAGATCCATCGGTTTGCCTTGCAGCCTTTGGCAACACTTGGTCGACCGCGTATCGATGTGCTGCTCGATGTGTCGTCGATCTTCCGCGACACCTTTCAGATGAGTCTTGATCTGCTCGATACCTTGTTCCGTGAGGCGGCGACCGTCGACGAATCACCGGACCAGAACTACGTGCGTGCTCATGCGCAGGAGATGCTGGCGGCCGGGCGTTCGTTGGAGGAGGCCACCGCGCGTATCTTCACGCAGGCGCCAGGGCTCTACGGCACCGGGGTCGATGAAGTCATCGAGGAGAGTCAGTGGGAAGACACGGCGCAGCTCGCTGATCTTTACCAAAAGCGCAACGGCTATACGGCCGGCGGTGCCCGCAACGGCGCGCCCGCTCCGGAAGCGCTGCGCAGCATGCTGTCAAAGGTTGATCACGTCTTCCAGGCAATCGATTCGGTTGAATACGGACTGACCGACATGACCCACTACTACGGTCATAGCGGTGCGATGAAACTTGCTGCCGACCGCGAGCGGGGAGCTCCCGTCTCGCTGACCTACGCCGAGACCTTCACTGGCGAGGTGCGCATCAGCGCGTCGGATGACCTGCTGCGCCTTGAGGCGCGGGCCAAGTTGCTGAATCCGAAGTGGTACGAGGGGATGCTTGCGCACGGCCATAGCGGTGCGGCCGAGATCGGTAATCGCTTTACGCATCTGGTGGGCTGGGGTACGTTGGGAAGCGTAGAACAGTGGGTGTTCGATGACGCCGCCAAGACGTATCTGCTCGATGAGACGATGCGTCGTCGGCTCGAAGCAGCCAATCCTCAGGCGGTACGCAACGCCGTGGGTCGCCTGCTCGAGGCGAATGGGCGCGGCATGTGGAAGGCCGATGCAGCAACCTTGGAACAATTGCAGGGCATGTACGCCGAGATCGAGGATCGACTCGAGGGAGTCGGCGTGGCGGCCTAAGAGTAAACGCGCCGCGCGCTCCCGACCGTGGCGCGCGTTGGCGCTTGCTCTGGTGTCCGGGCTCGGACTGGTCGCCTGCGAACGAGAACCGCAAGGAGCCGCGGGTGTTGCCGATGCCGGCTACCAAGCAACGCTCATCGAGCAACTGATCGATGCGAAGCCCGGTCAGGTGATCGAGATTCCACCGGGGCGGTACGCGTTTGATCGAAGCCTCACGCTGCGCACCGATGGAGTGACGCTGCGTGGCGCAGGCATGGATAAGACCGTGCTGACCTTTGCGGGGCAAAAAAGCGGCGCCGAGGGCCTGCTCGTCAATGCGAGCGGATTCACGCTCGAGGACCTCGCTATCGAAGACACCAAGGGCGATGCGGTCAAGATCAACGAGGGCGAGCGCATTACCTTGCGCCGTCTACGTATCGAGTGGACGGGTGGACCCAAAACCACCAACGGCGCTTACGGTCTGTATCCAGTTCGTACGCGCAAAGTGCTGATCGAGGATTGCGTGGTGCGCGGCGCATCGGATGCCGGCATTTACGTTGGGCAGTCGACGGACATCATCGTTCGCCGCAATCGAGTGGAATTCAATGTTGCCGGCATCGAAATCGAAAACTCTCGTCGCGCCGATGTGTATGACAACGAGGTCACGCGCAACACGGGCGGCATACTGGTGTTCAATATGCCGAACTTGCCTGAGGCGGGCGTCGGCACGCGGGTGTTCAACAACCGCATCTATGAGAACAACACCGCAAATTTCGCTGCCAAGGGCACCGCTGTGGCGAGCGTTCCTGCAGGGTCCGGCGTCGTCATCAATGCCAACGATCAGGTAGAGATCTTTGGCAACACGCTGCGTGATAACGCGACCGCGCACATCATCATCTCAAGCTATTTCTCGACCGGGTACATGAACTCCTACAGCGTGACACCCGGATTTGACCCCTACCCCGAAGCGATCCACGTGCATTCGAACCGCTACACCGGTGGCGGTGACAGTCCCGACGGGTTCGATCTGAAGGCGTTGAAGCTCGCCATGTTCGGGCTCGGCGGGCGTCTGCCGCCCGTGCTGTGGGACGGCTATGTCGACACGAAGAAGCTCGTCGGTGGCCGATTGCCAGCCGATCAGGCGCTCTGCATTCGCGACGCCGGAGCGGTCCTCAATGCCGATGGGCCCGGTAAGTATCGCAACCCCGCCCTCGATGAAAAGTCGTTTCGTTGCGAATTGCCGCCGCTGAGGGCGGTGTCTTGGGAACCGGCGGGATGAGATCACGGGACCTGCAATTTCTTTGTTTTTTCGCTTTACTCTGCGTCGCAGGGTGTGGGCGCATGACGCCCCCGCAGTTTCATGCGCAGACCAATCCTGAGCGCTTATCGGACTGGGGTGTGCTGTATACCGACCAAGGCGCGCTACGAGTCGCCGAAGGCGTGCAGGTGTATCGATTGGCGACGCCTCTCTTCAGTGACTACGCCCAGAAATTACGCACGGTATGGCTGCCGCCTGGGCGGTCGGCGCGGTACTCACCATCATCCGTGTTCGATTTCCCGGTCGGCACGGTCATCAGCAAGACCTTCTACTACCGGCGTGACGCGCAAGACGGTGATCGTGTATCCGAAGCGCCCCATGTCGAGGCAACGTCGCTCGACCTGCGCGACATTCGACTGATCGAGACTCGGTTGCTGGTCAGGCGGGAGAGTGGATGGGTGGCGTTACCCTATGTCTGGAACGAGGACCAGACTGAGGCGCGGTTGACCCGCGCGGGCGCTTCGTTTGCGCTACGGCAGGTGCGGGATGACGGTGGCGAAGAGCCGTTTACCTATATGGTTCCCGACAGCAATCAATGCGCCGGCTGTCATGCGCCCAACGTCAAAGCCGGTCAGCTGCAACCGATCGGGCTCAAGGCGCGCCACCTGCCGGCCGAGCAACTCGGTGCCTGGTCGAGTGCGGGCATATTACAAGGCATGCCCTTGGCGGCCGATCTACCGCGGGCGATCGATTGGACCGATGAGTCGATCGACGTTGGATCGCGGGCGCGGGCTTATCTCGACATCAACTGCAGTCACTGCCACAACCGCAGCGGCCCAGCCGACACCTCGGGGCTGGTGCTCGATTTGAGCGCCGAGCCGGACGTGGCCATGGGCGTGTGCAAGCCGCCGGTCGCCGCGGGCCAGGGCACGGGTAACCGGCGCTTTGGCATTGTTCCAGGCCGTCCGGGCGAGTCGATCCTGTTATACCGCATGGAGTCGACCGACCCTGGAGCCATGATGCCCGAGCTGGGCAGGGGCCTCGCGCACGAGGAGGGTAACGCCCTTGTACGGCGGTGGATCAGTGCCTTGCCTGG
>VFQT010001742.1_pt1 | contig 24884 bp, 31 predicted proteins | sample 3512381 | NCBI WGS metagenome assembly VFQT01 (sample SAMN10412376, study PRJNA504923) | tailings metagenome | isolation source: Relicate 2 Philex TSF3 active mining site | place: Philippines: Tuba, Benguet | collected 2017-08-29
TACATGCCCTCGCGGGAGCAGCACCTCACGGGCCTTACCTTAGCCGTCAGAGCGCCCCAGACCCATTCGGCTGCATCGCCTGGAGCTGCGCCAGTTCCGCAACTACAGCGGCCTGAAGCTCGCTTTCGAGGCGCCACGCTTGCTGGTGATCGGCCGCAACGGCGAGGGCAAATCCAACCTGCTCGAAGCGGTGGAACTGCTGGGCAGCCTTCGCTCGCACCGCTGCAGCAGCGACCGCGATCTGATCCGCCAGGGGGAGCGCCAGGCGCTGATCAGCGCCGCCTGTGAGGGCGGCGATCAGCTGGAGCTTGAGCTGCGCCGTCAGGGGGGGCGGCAGGCGCGGCGCAACGGCAAGGTGCTGGAGCGCCAGCATGAGCTGATTGGTCCGCTGCGTTGCGTGGGCTTCAGCGCCCTCGATCTGGAGCTGGTGCGGGGTGAGCCGGCCCTGCGGCGCCTGTGGCTCGATCGGGTGGTGCTGCAACTCGAACCCGTGTATGCCGAGCTGCTCAGCCGCTATGGGCGCCTGCTGCGCCAGCGCGCGCAGTTGCTGCGGCGCGGTTTGGGGGCTGGCATGCAGCCGGAACTGCTGGAAGCGTTTGATCAGCAGATGGCCCTGATCGGCACGCGCCTGCATCGCCGGCGCCTCAGGGCCCTGCGCCGCCTGGAGCCGTTGGCGGCCGCCTGGCAGGAGCGCCTCAGCGGCGGCCGCGAGGAGCTGCGGCTGCGCTACGTGCCTGGCAGCGTGCTCGAAGGGGAGGAGGCGGAAGCCCCCTGGCGTGACGCCCTGCTGGAGCAGCTGCGGCGGCAGCGGCCCGAGGAGCTGCGGCTCGGCCAGTGCAGCGTGGGGCCCCATCGCGATGAGGTGGCTCTTGAGCTGGGGGAGCAGCCGGCCCGGCGCTATGGCTCAGCCGGTCAGCAGCGCACGCTCGTGCTCGCCTTGAAGCTGGCGGAGCTGGAGCTGGTGCAGCAGCTCTGGGGGGAGCCGCCCCTGCTGCTGCTCGACGACGTGCTGGCCGAGCTGGATCCAGGCCGGCAGCAGCTGTTGCTGGAGGCTGTGGGTGAGGGGCATCAGTGCCTGGTGAGTGCCACGCACCTGGGGGCGTTCAGCGGCGGTTGGCATCAGCGTTCGCAGGTGGTGACCGTTGAGGCCGGCACCCTGCTGCCCAGCCAGTAAGGTGATTTGCTGTTTTGCCTGGATCTGATGACCCAAGCGGCCTGCCTCCACCCCAACCCGGGATGGACCGGAGCTGAGACCTTCTCCGCAAGCCCCCTAGCACCCAGTGCCACCGAGATGGTGGGTAAACACTGCATTCTCGAGCTTTACAACTGCGATTCCGCCAAGCTCGACGACGAGGCTTTCCTCAGGAACGCCATCACCACCGCTGCGAAGCGTGCTGGCGCCACACTCCTGAATCTGATCACCCACCGGTTCGACCCCCAGGGTGTGACGGGGCTGGCTCTACTGGCCGAATCCCATATCTCGATCCACACCTGGCCCGAATCGGGCTATGCGGCTGTGGATGTGTTCACCTGCGGTGATCACACCATGCCCGAACGGGCCTGCATCGTGCTCAGTGAAGAGCTCGACGCCGGCAACTACAAACTCAAGAGCTTCCGCCGCGAAACCCCTGGTTCCGTGGCTGGCGCTGAGCGCGAACCTGCCCTTGCCGCTGCCTGACCGCAGCGCTGTTTTGGTTTGCTCAGCCCCTCCCTCGGGAGGGGCTGTTTCATGTCTGCTCGCTGCTGCGCAGCTGCCATGCCGCCAGGGCCATGGCCACAAACAGCGTGACGATCTGGTTTTCGTGGCCGTGTATCTCAGCGCTGCCACAGGGCCCGGTTGAGCTTGCCGCTCACCAGGCCCTCGAGATCGAGGCTCACCGCCGTGAAGCCCAGATCCAGGAAGGCGGCCACCAGGGCTTCTCGTAATTCAGGCTCCAACAGAAGCGTGAGCTGGGCGGGCGGCAGTTCGATCCGCGCCGCCTCTCCCTGGCTGCGCACCCGCAACTCCGCAAAGCCCCGCTGGCGCAGCCAGGCCTCGGCCGCTCCCACCCGTTGCAGCCGCTCGGCGCTGATCGCTTCTCCGTAGGGAAAGCGGGAGGCCAGGCAGGGCTGGGCCGGTTTGTCCCACCACGGGAAGCCCAGGGCTCGGGAGATGGCGCGCACGCCGGCTTTGCTGATGCCCAGCTCCGCCAGTGGAGAGATCACCTGGCGTTCCTGGGCGGCCCGGATACCGGGGCGGTGATCGCCGAGGTCGTCGTGGTTCACCCCATCGAGCACCACAGCTCCGGCTGTGCCGCTCGCCTGCAGCAGCTCCGCCAGCAGGGTGTGCAACTCCCGCTTGCAGGCATAGCAGCGCTCGCTTGGATTGCTGCTGTAAGCGGGATCATTGAGTTCGGCGGTGGGGATTTCCTGGTGCTGGATGCCCATCCAGGCCGCCTGCTGCCGGGCCTCCTCGCGCAGGTGCGGCGCCAAGGCCGGCGACACCCCGGTGATCGCCTGGGCCCGCTCCCCCAACTGCTCGGCGGCGATGGCCGCCACCAGGGCACTGTCCACACCACCCGAGTAGGCCACTAGGGCTGTTGGATGGGCGGCGATGCTGCGGCGCAGGGCAGCGAGGGCCTCGCGCAGCTTCGGTTCGAGCTGCTCAACCGTGGGGTGAAGCTTGGTGGGTTGGCGGCTGGACTGTGCCGGCATCAGCGCTGCAAACCGGGGGTGGGTGGCCTTCCGGCCGCCCTCGTTAGAGTCCGACGGTAAGTGGCTCGGCCATGGCCCCGCAGGCAACCTCCGCCACCACAACCAGTCGCGGCACGGGCCGGGGCATCGGCATTCGCACCGCCGCTGGCAGCAGTGAACGCAGCCATGGCCAGCTGCACGTGTACGACGGTGAGGGCAAGGGCAAGAGCCAGGCGGCGCTGGGCGTGGTGCTGCGCACCATCGGCCTGGGCATCTGCGAGCAGAAGCAAACCCGCGTGCTGCTGCTGCGCTTCCTCAAGGGGCCCGGCCGCGCTTACGACGAAGACGCCGCCATCGAAGCCCTGCAGCAGGGCTTCCCCCATCTGATCGATCAGGTGCGCACCGGCCGCGGTGAGTTCTTCGGGGCAGGCGAGGTGACCCGCATCGACATTCAGGAGGCCCAGCGCGGCTGGACCATCGCCAAAGGCGCCATCGCCAGCGAGCTCTATTCGGTGGTGGTGCTCGATGAGCTCAATCCAGTGCTTGATCTGGGCCTGCTCGACACCGACGACGTCGTGCGCACCCTGGCGGCCAAACCCGCTGGTATGGAAGTGATCGTGACGGGCCGCGGCGCGCCGCGGCAGCTGGTGACGATCGCCGATCTGCATTCGGAGATGCGCGCCCACCGCCGCCTGGATGCCGCTGCGGCTGCAGAGTTCGATGCCGATGGCCTGGAGCGCTCGCCTGCCGGTCTGGAAGGCATCGAGGTGTACACCGGCGAAGGCAAGGGCAAATCCACCAGTGCCTTGGGCAAAGCCCTGCAGGCCATCGGCCGCGGCATCTCGCAAGACAAGAGCCATCGCGTGCTGATCCTGCAGTGGCTCAAGGGCGGTAGTGGCTATACCGAAGACGCGGCGATTGCCGCCCTGCGCGAGAGCTATCCGCACCTGGTGGATCACCTGCGCTCCGGCCGCGACGCGATCGTGTGGCGCGGCCAGCAGCAGCCGATCGATTACGTGGAAGCCGAGCGTGCCTGGGAGATCGCCCGCGCCGCCATCTCAAGCGGCCTCTACAAAACAGTGATCCTTGATGAGATCAATCCCACCGTGGATCTCGAGCTGTTGCCGGTGGAGCCGATCGTGCAAACGCTGCTGCGTAAGCCCTCGGAAACCGAGGTGATCCTCACGGGCCGCTGCAAAAACCCGCCCGCTTATTTCGATCTGGCTTCCGTGCACTCAGAAATGGTGTGCCACAAGCACTACGCCGAGCGCGGGGTGGACCTCAAGCGCGGCGTTGATTACTGAGCGCACTGAGCGATTCATAGAAGGCTTCCAGTAAAAAGCCCGGGCCAAAGCCCGGGCGACAAAGGACCGATGGGCCTGACTCAGTAGCGCGGCACCCTCGGATCCACGTCCTGGCTCCAGGCATCGATGCCGCCAGCCACGTTGATGCCTTCGATGCCGTGGCGCTTGAGGGCGATCAGGGCCTTGGCGCTGCGGCCGCCCAGTTTGCAGTGGGCGTAGAGCGTTTTGCCGGCCGCCAGCTGCTTGATCCGCTCCACCGCCGTGCCGTTCTCGATTTGATTGAGGGGGATCAGGGTCGCGCCGGGGATCACGGCAATGTCCGCCTCGGGCGGGTTGCGCACGTCGATCAGCACCATCCCCGAGGTGTCGCCATCGAGCAGGGCCTTGAGCTCCGTCACGCTGATGCTCTCCACCGCACCGGCTTCCTCCTGGCCCGGAGCGCTGCCGCCCACGCCGCAGAACTCCTGGTAGTCGATCAAGGTGTCGATCACCGGGCGCTCGGGGTTGGGCCGCAGCTTGAGCTCGCGGAACTTCATGCCCAGGGCGTCAAACAGCAGCAGGCGGCCGCTGAGGGTGGTGCCGATGCCGGTGATGATCTTCACGGCTTCGGTGGCCTGGATCACGCCAATGATTCCGGGCAGCACACCCACCACGCCGCCTTCGGCGCAGGAGGGCACCATGCCCGGCGGCGGCGGCTCGGGGAACAGGTCGCGGTAGTTGGGGCTTTCGGCATCCAGGTTGAACACCGTGGCCTGGCCCTCGAAGCGGAAGATCGAGCCGTACACGTTGGGCTTGCCCAGCAGCACGCAGGCGTCGTTCACCAGGTAGCGGGTGGGGAAGTTGTCGGTGCCGTCGCAGACGATGTCGTAGGGGCGAACGATCTCCAGGGCGTTCTCACTGGTGAGCGCCGTTTCGTAGAGATCCACCTGGCAGTGGGGGTTGATCTCGAGGATGCGCGCCTTGGCCGATTCGATCTTCGGCTTGCCCACCCAGCTGGTGCCGTGGATCACCTGCCGCTGCAGGTTGGAGTGATCCACCACATCGAAATCCACGATGCCGATGCGGCCCACGCCGGCCGCAGCCAGATAAAGCAGCAGCGGTGAGCCGAGACCGCCGGTACCCACGCACAGCACGGAGGAGGCTTTGAGGCGCTTTTGGCCCTCCATGCCCACCTCCGGCAGGATCAGGTGGCGCGCAAAGCGGGCCACTTCATCGGGGCTGAGCTCGATGCCGGTGGTGTCGGGGGGAAGCATGGGGCGAGCGAAACGCTGTCCAGTTCCCTACTCTCCCAAATGCTCGGCACCTGCTGCTGAAGCCCCCCCTGTGATCAGCAGCTCGATGGGGTGTGGGAGTGAATCCCAGTCGCCTGCGCGGTCAGGGTTGGCGTCTGGGATCCACCAGGCGCGCAGCGCCGCCCGGCCTAGGGGGAGGCCGCTGCGGATCAGCATCAACGTGGGGCCGACGCACAGCGCTCGATCGGTGCTGGAGGGCACGGCTGCGCTGCTGGGGTGGCTGTGGGCAGCGCCCAGCACCGTGAGGCCGCGGCTGCGGCACCAGCGCTGGGCCAGCAGCTGCTCCCGCGGGTCGAGGCTGAAGCGTCGCGGCCGTTCCTGTGCGGGCTGCCACATATTCCGGCAGGGCCAGATCCGCTGCACGCACAACGTTGAGCCTTCGCGTGCCCCCAGGAGCAGGGCGCACCCTTCATCTGGTGCAGCCGCCAGCAGTGCGCGCTCCAGAACGATCAGGCAATGCCCATCGAACTGCAGTCGCTCTGGCGTTGGTGCACGCACCCGGATACCTTATGGCGAAGTAATAATTCACGATCTGGCCGATGACCGTCGAGACCTCTGACCTCAAGGATCAGGCCAGCCCTGCTGCAGACGACGCCGGTGCCAGCTTCAGTGAGCGCTACAGCGAAGTGCTGAGCAAGGTCAACGAAACCCTCGATAAGGTCGACTGGAGCCAGATGGGCCGCATCGGCAAGGGTGTGGGCGTGCTGGTGGTGGTGATCGTGGCCCAGATCCTGATCAAGGGTGTGATCGACACCATCAACCTGCTGCCCGTGGTGCCCGGCCTGCTCGAGCTGCTGGGTCTGGTGGTGGTGGGTCAGTGGAGCTGGCAGAACCTCACCACCAGTGACAAGCGCTCGGCGGTGATCACCAAAGTTCAGACCCTGCGTAAGGAATATCTGGGCTGAGCCCGCATCGAGCCGTCAGCTCCACTGGCGCAGTAGCGCCTGGATGCTGGCGGAACTTTGTTGCCAGTACCCGCCGCCGAACAGGTTGGCGTGATTGAGAAGGTGGTACAGGTTGTACAGATCGATCCGTTGCCGGTGTCCGGCAGGTAGGGGCCATTCCTGCTCATAGCCCTCGAAGAAGGCCGAAGGGAACCCGCCAAACAGTCGCGCCATCGCCAGATCCACCTCCCGATCGGATCGGGATACCGCTGGATCAAACACGGCGCTGCCTCCACCGATCAGCAGCCCAGCGTTGCCGCTCCACAGATCGCCATGCACCAAGCAGGCCTCCGGTTCATGGGCGGCTAACCAGTGCGGCACCTGTTCAAGTAGGGCGCGCGCTTCGGGTAGGGCTCGTCCGGCGGCTGCGGCCAGCTCCAGCTGAACTCCCAGGCGCTGCTCGCTGAAGAAAGCCGCCCAGCTGCCGCGCCAGCTGTTGTGTTGTGGGCCAGAGCCGATGAAGTTGCTCTGCTGCCAGCCGAAGCGTCCATCGCTGCTGGCCAGACTGGCGCGGTGCAGCCGGGCGAGGCCTTGGCCCAGCTCCCGCCAGCCCTGCTGGCTGCTGCCGCCCAGCTCCAGCCAGCTCAGCAGCAGCACGGCCTCACCCTCCAGTTCCGCCAGGGCCAGAGGTTCAGGAATCGAGGGAAATGTTGCCTCCGTTGGTTCCAGCCGCGCGCCCGCGCTCAGGGCGGCCAGGCCATCGGCCTCTGCTTCCAGTACCGGCAGCAGCGCGGCGCGATTGGTTTTGGCAAAAAGCCCGCTTCCATCGCGCAGCTCCAGCCGCCAGGCGCGGTGGATGCAGCCGCCGCCCACCGGTTGCATCGCCGCCAGCTCCAGCCCCTGCTGCGCCAGCCAGCGCGCCATCACCTGCTGCTGCATGGCCACTCCCGACGCGCGCGCTGCCAGCATGCCGGGATGTTGAGCCGTTGTGATGTGGCGGTGGTGGGGGGTGGCGTCGCCGGCCTCACCGCTGCAGCCTTGCTCGCCGCCGAGGGGTTGCAGGTGGAGCTGCTGGAGGCCCACAGCCAGACGGGCGGCTGCGCCGGCACCTTCCGCCGCGGGCCTTACACCTTTGATGTGGGCGCCACCCAGGTGGCGGGTTTTGAGCCCGGGGGGATCCATCAGCGGCTGTTCCGCCATTTCGGCTTGCCGCTGCCCCAGGCCACACCGCTGGATCCGGGGTGCAGCGTGCAGCTGGCCGGTGACGCTGCGCCCATTGCGCTTTGGCGCGATCCAGCGCACTGGCAGCAGGAACGGCAGCGGCAGTTCCCCGGCAGTGAACGCTTCTGGCAGCTCTGCGCCTGGCTGCATCAGAGCAACTGGGCCTTCGCCGGTCGTGATCCGGTGCTGCCTCCGCGCAGCCTCTGGGATCTGCGCCAGCTGCTCGGCGCTGTGGGGCCAGCCAGCCTGGCCAGCGGAGTGCTGTTGGGCGCCACGGTGGCTGATCTGCTCAGCCTCTGCGGCTGCGGCGGCGATCAGCGCCTGTGGCGTTTTCTCAATCTGCAGCTGAAGCTTTATTCCCAGGAACCCGCCGATCGCACCGCCGCGCTCTACGGCGCCACGGTGCTGGCCATGGCGCAGGCACCGCTGGGGCTCTGGCACCTGCAGGGCTCGATGCAGAGGCTCAGCACCGCCCTGGAGCAGGCCTTGGCCCAGGCGGGTGGCCGGCTGCGGCTGCGCCATCGCCTCCAGAGGCTCAAACCGGTGGGCAGTGGCTGGAAGCTGGAGGGTGTGGTGGCCGGCCAGCGGCCGTTTGTGCTGGAGGCCGAGCAGGTGCTGAGCACCCTGCCGCCTCAGCTGTTGCTGGATCTCCTGGGCGAGAGCCTGCCCCAGAGCTATCGCCAGCGGATCGACGCGTTTCCCGATCCCTCCGGTGCCCTGGTGCTCTATGGCGCTGTGCCGCGCGTCTGCCTGCCCTCCCACCTGGGGCTGCATGCCCAGCTGGAGTGGGGGGATCCCGGCAACCTGTTCGTGTCGATCAGCGCTGAGGGCGATGGCCGCGCCCCCGCAGGCCAGGCCACGGTGATCGCCAGCGTGTTCACCGCCGCTCGACCCTGGTTTGGCCTGCCTGAGCCCGCTTATCAGGAGCGCAAGCAGCAGGCTCTAGCGGGGATTCAGGCGGGGTTGCAGCAGTTGCTCGGCCTGCGCCCCGAGCAGTTCCTGCATGTGGAGCTGGCCACCCCGCGAGGGTTTGCCGGCTGGACCGGCCGGCCCTTCGGGTTTGTGGGGGGGCTGGGCCAGCACCCCAGCCGTTTTGGCCCCTTCGGCTTGGCCAGCCGCACGCCGCTGAGCGGGCTTTGGCTCTGCGGCGATGCGATCTATCCCGGCGAGGGCACTGCGGGAGTGAGCCTCTCGGCTTTCACCGCCTGCCGGCAGCTGCTCGCCGCTAACGGCCGCGCCCTCCAGCTCAGGGCGTAGACGCTGGGCGTCAGTGCTGCTTGATCAGAGAAACTCCGGCCGCAGGGCCTGGCAGTGCTCCAGCCGCTGCTGCAGTGCTGGCCAGTCTTGCTGCTCCACAAGGGTTTCCAGCTCGGCCAGTTGCTGGTGGTAGTGCGCGATTGCCTGCAGCACCGCTTCCCGGTTGCAGCGTGCCATCAGCGCTCCGAGCTCCGGGTTGCCGCCGCCGATGCGGCTGGTGTCGGCGAAGCCGCTGGAGGCCAGCTGCCGCACCAGGGTCTCGGCACCGGCGGCGTGGCCGCCCTGCTCCGCCGTTTCCAGCAGCGCCGCGCTCACTAGCACCGGCATGTGGGAGATCAGCGCCACGGCTCGGTCGTGGGCGGCGGCCTCACAGCAGAGCCACTGGGCCTGCACCACAGCGGCCAGCTCCTGCACCACCTCCAGCGCTGCTGGGTCGGTGCTGCTGGTGGGGGTGGCCACCCAGGGGCGCCCGGCAAACAGGCCGGCCACGCCCGCTTCCACGCCGGCCTCCGCCGTGCCCGCCATCGGATGGCTGGCCACGAAGCGCGGATGCAGCGCCTGCCAGCGCTCCAGCACCGCTTGCTTCACCGAGCCCACATCGGTGATCACCGCATCCGGAGGAAGTGCCGCCAGCAGCTCCGCTGGTGGTTCGAGCAGGCGATCGAGGGGCAGGGCCAGCACGATCAGGCCGCAGCCTTGCAGCACGGCGGGATCGGTGTCGATGCGCTGGGCCAGCTGCCGCTGGCGCGCCCGTTCAGCAGTGCTTGCCCGATGCACCAGGGCCCGCACCTCCAGGCCAGCGGCCTGCAGATCCAGCCCGAGCGAACCACCGATCAACCCCAGCCCCACCAGCCCCACCGGCCGCTCGCGCAGGGTGCCCGGGCCCTGGGCCGACTCCCCTTGGCTGGATGTCATTTCTGAACAGTGGCTTCAGGCCAGCTTCCTACGCTTTCACGATGCTGGAAGCGCGGGCCCACCACCAACTCAAGGCCCTGCTCCGCCAGGCCGGTGCACCCCGCTGGCCCCATCACCTCACCTTGAGCCGGTTGGTGGCTCGCAGCCTGCGCCGCGGCGACCAAACCCTGATCCGCCTGGCCCCCGGCAGTGATCCCAGCTGGCTGCTGGGCCTGCTCGTGCCCCTGGCTCTGCAACCCCAGCGCGTGGCGATGGTGGTGAGTCCGGTGCTGCGGCAGCGGCTTCTGCAGGTGGAATTTCCTCGGCTGGAGGCCGTGGGGCTCAGCCTCGCTTGCTGGGAAGGCCCGCAGCCCCCGCCGGCCGCTCAGCTTTGGCTGCTGTCGCATGAGCACTTGGTGTCGGCCTGGAGCAGTGGGGCCCTGGCGGATCACCAGCTGGTGGTGCCGGATGGGGAGCTGCTGGAGCCGCTGCTGCGCCAGGCGCTCGCCGTGGTGATCGACACGGGTCACTGGGAGCAGCTGCGCCGCAGCCTGCCTTCTGCCGCTGCGAGTTTGCTGCAGCTGCATGAACGCCTCAGCCGGCGGCTGCTGGCCCGGCCCTGCGGTCCCCATCAGCAGGTGGCGATTGCTCCGGAAGAAGAAGCGCCGCTGCGGCAGTTACTCGCGGTGCTCGGCCCGTTGCCCGACCCCTGGCCGCGCTGGCTGGAGTGCGCCGGCGAGGGCTGGACCAGCTGGGCTCAGGTGGATCCAACCGTGCTGCAGTGGCAGTGGCATCGCCAGCCGCTCCAGCCCCTGGCAGAACTGCCGGGCCTGCTGCAGGAGCGTGGCGTGGTGTTGGTGGGGCCCTGGCCGGAGGCCCAAGGCCCAGTGCTGGGCTTTGCGCCGCAGGTGCAGTTGAGCCTGTCGGATCCGCCGTTGCTGGATCCCTTGCCCCTGTTTGCGCCCCAGGGCCAGCCACTGCCCAATGCCCCCCACTACGACACCCACCTGCTCGATCAGTGCCGCCGGCTGGTGCTCGGGCAGAGCGGCCTCACGGTGGTGCTGGTGGATGACGATGGTCTGCGCTTGCGGCTCACCAGCGCTCTGGCCGCCGAATTCGGCACACGGGTGGGCCATGAGCTCACTGCGCCGGAAAGCAATGGCGTGATCTGTTGCAGCTGGCCGTGGTGGCTCGAGCACCAGTGCCGCCTGCCGCTGCCGGCTCAGCTGGTGGCCGCCACCTTGCCGATCGCCAGCCTCGAAGATCCGCTCACGGCCGCTCGCGTGGCGGCACTGCGCCTGCGGGGGCGCGATTGGTTCCGGGAGCTGCTGCTGCCGGAAGCTCTGCAGCGCTTGCAATTGGCGGTGGCTGGCGTACGCCGCAACAACGGTCGCTTGGCTGTGCTCGATGGCCGGATGCGCCGCAGGGGCTGGGGGCGCATGGTGCTGCAGGCCCTGGAGCCCTGGGTGGCGCTCACCCGATTGCGGCCGGAATGAGCCCCTTAGCCTGGGCGCTGTTGCGAACCGGCTCGATGGGAGAGGCCAAGCGCCGCGCTGACCAGGGTTTGCCCCCTCGGCCCAAACCGGCCAAGGCCAAGCCCGCCGATACCTCACCACGCCTGGCCCCGTGGCTGCCGCTCACCCAGCGCCAAGGAGAACAATTTGTGCAGATCACAACCCGTGGTGCATGGGTGGGGATCGGTGCTCTGGTGCTGTTCTGGGTGATTGTTCGCTTTATTGGCCCTGCAGCTGGCTGGTGGACCCTGGCGGACGGCTGATCCCGGCCATGGCCAGCCTGTTGGCGAACGGCGACACAGCTGCAGCGCTGGGTATTCCTACCCACGCAAACCTGAAGAAAAGCTTAGGATCGGTGGATTCAATGCTCTGCGCCCATGTTCGCGCGTCTGGCTGAGCACTACCGATCGGTTGTTGAAGACCTGGTGATGAGCCTTCGCGCTCTCGCGGATGGTCTGCAGCAACAGGGATTTGCCGCAACTTGTTATGTCTGCGGTGACGACCGTGACGGGCACGGTGCCTCGTTTGTGGCCGATCTTGGCGATGGCCACATGGTGCGTTTTCTCGTGTCGGATTACGGCATCAGCTGGGTGGAATCCCGCAATGGCCACGAGCTGGTGAAGTTTGAAGGCGCTGAGGCCATCCAGGAGCTCGAGCGCGTTGCAGCCGCGCTGCATGGCTCTGCGGCCTCCGTTGCCTCCACTGTCAGCGCCTGAGGCGCGCGTTCATCCTTCGTTTGGTCTGCCCCCGCCACACGGAGGGGGCTTTTTTGTGGGGCTGGCGGCCGCCAGCTAGCTCCCCGCTGGGTTCAGCTGGCGGCCGGAACAGCCTCCTCGCTGGTGCTGGAGGCGCTACCGCTGGCGGCCAGGCGAGCGGCGGCGGCAGCCACCGGCTTGAGGGAGTCGCTGGTTTCGCTCAGCTTCTCGCGCACCTGGAGCTCAATCTTCTCCTTGGGCTCGGGGTTCTGCTCCAGCCAGGTGATCGTGTTGTCGCGGCCCTGGCCGATGTTGTCGCCCTCGTAGCTGTACCAGGCGCCCTTGCGCACCACCACGCCGTTTTCCTCGGCCAGATCCAGCAGGCAGCCCACGGTGCTGATGCCGCGGCCAAACAGGATGTCGAACTCGGCGATGCGGAAGGGGGGCGCCACTTTGTTCTTGGCCACCTTCACCTTGGCGCGGATGCCGTATTCCTCGGTGCCGCGCTTGAGGGTCTGGATGCGGCGGATATCGAGCCGCACCGAGGCATAGAACTTCAGGGCATTACCGCCGGTGGTGGTTTCGGGGTTGCCGTAGGTCACGCCGATTTTCTGGCGCAACTGGTTGAGGAAGATCACGGTGCAACCGGATTTGCCGATGTTGCCGGTGATCTTGCGCATCGCCTGGCTCATCAGACGGGCCTGGCTGCCCACGGCCAGATCGCCCATCTCGCCTTCGATTTCAGCGCGGGGGGTGAGGGCGGCCACCGAGTCGACCACCACGATGTCCACCGCGGCGGAGCGCACCAGCTGATCCACGATCTCCAGCGCCATCTCGCCGGTGTCGGGCTGGGAGACCAGCAGATTCTCGATATCAACCCCCAGGGCGGCGGCATACACCGGATCGAGGGCGTGCTCAGCGTCCACGAAAGCGGCGACGCCGCCGCGCCGCTGCACCTCGGCAATGGCGTGCAGGGTGAGGGTGGTTTTACCGGAGCTCTCCGGGCCGTAGATCTCCACCACGCGGCCCTTGGGGTAGCCGCCGCCCAGCGCCAGATCGAGAGTGAGGGCGCCGGTGGGGCTGGTTTCGATCCGCATGCGGGAGGCATCTCCCAGGCGCATGATCGAGCCCTTGCCGAAGTTGCGCTCGATCTGATTGAGCACAAGGCCCAGGGCCTTGTCGCGCTCGGTGTTGGTGGCGCCGTTGTTGGCTGCGCCAGCGGTGGGACTGCTGGTTTTGGTGTCGGCTGGCATGTCTGCGATTCAGCGATGGGGGCAGGCCGCGGTGCAGGGAGCCGGCGGAACCGGGCTCATCCTGGGCGACCTCATCAAAAGAAGTGCCACCGCAGGCGCCAGATGTTTCACCGCTGCGGGCTTCACCTGGCTGTAGTACAGGCGTACGCTAGCGGATCAGGGCCAGCTCGCCAGGGGTGCGGCGAATTGCTCCGGCTGCAGCGGGCTGATGCCCTCAGGCAGCTGCTCCAGATCCCCCGGCGCCAGGTAGCCCCAGGCCACCAGGAAGCAGCGCACGGCGTCCAGCCCTGCCGTGGCGCGCACGCTCTCCAGGGTGGGGCGGCGATCCTCCACGAACCAGATGGGGCGCGTTTGGTTTTGGCTCAGCTGCAGCAGCACATTTGGCTTGCTGCCCTGTTCGTGGCCATCCACCGCTTCGGGCTGCAATCCATAGGCCTCAAGCAGCTGCCGCGCAAAAGCGCCCCCTTTGGTGGTGAGCACGCGCCAGGGGCTGCCTTCGGCCTCCAGGGCCTCCAGCCGCTGGATCACGCCCGGGTAGGGATGGTGCAGCGCCAGCCAGGCCTCGGGGTCGGCCTGGATTGCCTCAGCTCGCAGCTGCTCCAGGGCTTGCTGCAGGGCCTGGGGTTCCAGCTGCCAGCGCTGCAAGGCGGCGTGCAGGTGGTTGTCGTAGTCGGCCAGGTAGGCCGGCAGGTTGAGGTCGGCCCTCGAGAGCTCCAGGGCGGACAGCACCATCTCCCAACCCTTATGGATCAGCGGGCGCAGTTGGCTGAACCCCGCGGGCGCCTGCTCGGGGAGTTCGCATTCCGGGCGTAGGGCGAGCGCCGCCCGCCGGGCGCTCCACCAGTACTCGGCCATGCCGTCCACCAGCACGCCGTCGAAATCAAACACCAGCAGCGGCGCTTTAGCCATGGCTGGGAGTGTTTCAAAACTGGGCCGCTAGGATTCGAACCTAGGAATGGCGGGACCAAAACCCGCTGCCTTACCACTTGGCGACGGCCCAACGAGTCGCTCAGTTCAGTCGCCGAAGCGCTGCTGTGCGAGCACTCAGATAGTTACCCACAGCGGGTCGACCTTCGTCAATGTCGGCCGCCAATCTCAGCTCCCGAACGCGCCGGTGCCCTCAGCGGGGAAAGATGCGCAGCCGCTGTTGGCGGCCGCTGCCGAACTCGGCTGAGGCCAGTTGGTAGTGCGCTGCCAGCTCCGCTTGAAGGCGCCGCACCCGCTCGCTGCGCGGTAGCAACTCCACCGGTTGGCCCTTGGCCAGCACCAGTTGCTCCACCGCTAAGCGGCACTCCTCCAGGGCCGCTAGATCGTCGTCGGGGCCGCTGCGCGCGGGTTCGGCCTGGGGGGGATCGGCGGGTTCACGCCGCTGCAGCAGTCGCTCCAGGCCCCGTTGCACCTGGGGCAGGGTGTCGGCCTTGATCACCAGGATCGGCACTCCAGCCTGCTGGGCCCGGCGCCGCAGCTCGGGCTGCTGACCCAGCTGTTGGCGCAGGGCCAGCACCACATCGGCCTCCTCCACCGATTCCACGCATTGCACCGGTAAGCGGCGGCTGCGGATCGCCTGCTCCAGCAGCATCCCACTCACACCCACCCCGAACAGCAGCAGCGGTCCTTGGGGGGTGTCCGTGGCGCGTTCGTCGTCGTCGCTGCTGGCGGCAGGTTGGGCCGGGGCCACCGGATCTGGCAGGGGCACAGGCGCCAGGTGGGGGCGGCGGCGTTGAGCCAAGGAACGCTCCGGCGCCGGCGGGGCCGGCCGGCTGAGGGCCTGGGGAGGGTTCGGCTCCTGCAGGTGCAGCCGGCCATCGCCATCGAGCTCGCGCACCTGCGGCCGTGGCAGCTGACCGCGCAGCAGCAGATCCACGGTGCGGGCTACATCGCGATGCACCAGCCAGCGGTGGCGGCTGTGCATCTCCACCGCCAGCGGGAAGGTGGGCTCGGCGGCACGCTCCAGCACGGTTTTCTGGCTGCGCCGCCGCCGCGCCTCCTCATCGCCGAGGGTCACCGACTCGATGCCGCCCACCAGGTCGCTGAGGGTGGGGTTCTTCACCAGGTTGGCCAGCTCGTTGCCGTGGGCTGTGGCCACGAGCATCACGCCGCGTTCGGCAATGGTGCGGGCCGCCTGGGCCTCCAGTTCGGTGCCGATTTCATCGATCACGATGACCTCGGGCATGTGGTTTTCCACCGCCTCGATCATCACCTGGTGCTGCAGCTCCGGCCGGGCCACCTGCATGCGCCGGGCGCGGCCGATGGCGGGGTGGGGGATGTCGCCATCGCCGGCGATCTCGTTGCTGGTGTCGATCACCACCACCCGCTTGCCCAGTTCATCGGCCAGCACTCGGGCGATCTCTCGCAGCGCGGTGGTTTTGCCCACGCCGGGGCGGCCCATCAGCAGCAGCGACTGCCCGGAATCCATCAGATCCCGCACCATCGCCACCGTTCCGAACACGGCCCGGCCCACGCGGCAGGTGAGCCCCACGATCGTGCCGGTGCGGTTGCGGATGGCGCTGATGCGGTGCAGGGTGCGCTCGATGCCGGCGCGGTTGTCGCCACCGAAGGCCCCCAGCTGCTCCACCACGGCGGCCAGGTCGGCCCGATCCACAACCGCCTCCCCGAGGCTCACCGCTCGGCCGGGGTAGCGGGCCTCAGGCACGCGGCCCAGATCGAGCACCACTTCCAACAGCTGTTCGCGCGCCTCCGGTGGTGCCAGCGCCTGCCGCACGGCATCGGGCAACACCTCCAGCAGGCGATCGAGATCGTCGGTGATGCGCTGGGGGTTGATCGGAGCGGAAACCATCACAGGGGGCGGATCCGGCAGACGCGCCGGCATTCCTGAACTGGCGTTCTAGCCATCAGCGGCTCTGCCAGGGAGCCAGGAGGGCCTGGGCCAGGGTCAGGGCCTGCGCCAAGAGCTCCGGGCAGTCCCGCAGCGACTCGCCGCGCGCTTCGGCCTCCAACAGCAACGGTTGCAGCAGGCTGCGGGCCATGCCGCCGAAGGCCACGCCGGCCGCGCCACTGCTCGGGCCCAACAGCGCGGCGGTGCTGGCGTTGGTGCCGCCAGCCAGCTGCAGCGGCCCCGGCGGCGCCCAGGGGCGCAGCGCCTCCAGCAGCTTCACGGCGGAGCGGGCGGTGCCGGCCCCCACATCGCCGCTCATCGGCCTGCCATCGAGCTGCCACAGTGGTTTGAAGCCGTGCTGCCGCACCAGGGCGAAGCGTTGCCAGAGCTCGCGGGCCAGTTCACGGGCGCTCAGGGGCGTTTCGGTTGCTGGAGCGCTCCCGCTGTCTTTGGCGCTGGCGCCACGCTCCAGGCCGCAGCTCACGGCCAGGCGCTGCAGGGGAACCCCGCTGGCCTGCACCTGCTGCACGCGCTGGGCGAAGGCCTCCTGGCGGCCGGCCTGGGTGTGCAGCTCCACGGCATCCGGTTGCACCGCCGCCAGCAGTTGCGGCACCACCTCCGGGCTAAGCAGCACCTGCTGCTCCTCGATCAGCCCCAGGGGGCAGGCGGGCAGGCAGCGGCCGCAGCCATAGCAGCGCTCCGCCAGCACACCGCCGCTGGGGCCGATCGCCAGGGCTGGGCAGACCCGTTGGCAGGGCCTCGGGCAATCGCTGGGGCAGCGCGTTGGATCAAAGCGGGCCTTGCGGAAGTGGGGATCGGCGCCGTCGCTCAGGCTGAGCATCAGCCAGGGCTGGGCGGCGCCCCGCTCCACGGCCCAGGCCATGCCGCGCCGGGCGGCGGCGGCCACGGCGGCATCGGCGGCCACATCAATGCAGTGCACGCCGGCCAGGCTGTACACCGCGCAGAGATCTTCAATCGCGGCAAGGTCTTGGTTGCCCGCGCCGCAGATCAGTTTCACGAAGCGGCCGGCCGCTAGAGCGGCTTCTGGAGCCGCCGCAGCGCTCAAGCGGCCTGGGCGAGCACCGAGGCCAGGGGCTGCCAGCGCAGGGCGCGGGCGCCGCCCAGTTCCACCACGATCTTCAGGCGGGGTTCACGGCGAGTGAGCTCCAGCAGGGCCGACAGTTCGGCCTGGGAGAGCACCTGGCCTTCCAGCAGCCACAGCAGCACCGGCGCGTTGCCATCAAAGAGGTGGCCGAGCTGGGGGGCGGCCATCTGCACTTCGCCCACGGCCGCGCCGCGGCCAACGCTTTGGTGGCCGAGATGGGGCGGGCGCACGCCGTGTTGCTGCAGCAGGAAGGCCTCTGGATCGCCGAGGCCGCGGGCTGAAGTGATCTGGGCCCGGTAGCCGGCAGCCCGCATCCGGCGCAGTAGGCGCGTCTCGGCGCCACCTTCTAATGGGGCGTAGAGGGCGAGGGCTCCAGCCCGTTCCAGCTCCTGGCGAAATCCGCGGCCGGTGAGCAGCAGGGGCATGGGCTGGGCGGGATGCTGGGGCGAGTCTGGCAGGACACCGCCACAGGATGGGTGACGGGCTGTGAGATACCATGTTCGCTTGTGCAATTGCAACTGTGCCCGTCCGCTAGCCGGGCCTCCAGCGCACTGCACAAAGGTCGCCAGTGGTGGCGGCCTTCCCGGGCCTGTGTGGCTCAACTGAGTCACCGGGAAACTGCTGAATCTGATGTCCGGGTCCCGTAAGGGCTTCCCGCCCATCCCAGCAAGTCCCAGCCCCCGCTGTTTCGACGCTGCTAGCCCAACCGAATCTGCGCTGCTGTTCCGGATTGCTCCGGCGGCAGCCCCTCTGATCCGGCCAACTGCGCAACCCGATTCAGCCACGCCACTCCAGAGGAGTGGTGGTCCTGCTGGCGTTTCTCCCTACTTATGTCCATCGGCATTCTTGGGAAGAAACTGGGCATGTCCCAGTTCTTCGACGACGAAGGCAGATCCATCCCGGTCACCGTGATCGAGGCGGGTCCCTGCCGGATTACCCAACTCAAAACCGACAGCACCGACGGTTACACCGCCGTCCAGCTGGGCTTCGGTGACATCCGCGAGAAGCTCGTCAACAAGCCGGCCAAGGGTCACCTGGCCAAGTCCGGCAGCGAGCCTCTGCGCCACCTGAAGGAGTACCGCGTCGATTCCGTCGACGGTCTGGAGCTCGGTAGCGCAATCACCGTGGCCGCCTTTGAGGCGGGCCAGAAGGTCGATGTGAGCGGCGACACCATTGGTCGTGGTTTCGCTGGTTATCAGAAGCGTCACGGCTTCAGCCGCGGCCCCATGACCCACGGTTCGAAGAACCACCGCGAACCGGGTTCCACCGGCGCCGGCACCACCCCGGGCCGCGTCTACCCCGGCAAGCGCATGGCTGGTCGCTATGGCGGCAAGCAAATCACCACCCGCGGACTCGTGATCCTGAAAGTGGATGCCGAGCGCAATCTGCTGGTGGTGAAAGGCTCGGTACCCGGTAAGCCCGGTGCCCTGCTGAACATCCTCCCCGCCAAGCGGGTGGGCGCTAAAGCCGCGAACTGAGGAGGACAGAGATGGCTAACTGTGTTGTTCGCGATTGGCAGGGCAAGGAGGCCGGCAAGGCCACCCTTGAGCTGAAAGTCGCCAAGGAAACGTCGGCTAACGACCTGGTGCACCGCGCCGTGGTGCGTCAGCTGGCCCACGCCCGTCAGGGCACCGCCAGCACCCTCACCCGCGCTGAGGTGGCCGGTGGTGGCCGCAAGCCTTACAAGCAAAAAGGCACCGGTCGCGCCCGTCAGGGTTCGATCCGCACCCCCCTGCGCCCCGGTGGTGGCGTGGTGTTCGGGCCCAAGCCCCGCACCTACAACCTGGCGATGAACCGCAAGGAGCGTCGCCTGGCCCTGCGCACCGCGCTGATGAGCCGCGCCGCCGACATCACCGTGGTGAAGGGTTTCGCCGCTGGTCTGGAGTCCCCCAAGACCAAAGAAATCACCGCTGCCCTGGGTCGCTTCGGCATCGCCGATGGCGCCAAGGTGCTGGTGGTGCTGGATGCCCCCAGCGAGGTGGTGCGCCGCTCGGTGCGCAACCTTGAAAAGGTGAAGCTGATCGCCGCTGATCAGCTCAACGTGTTCGATCTGCTCCACGCCAACCATCTGGTGGTGAGCGAGGAAGCGCTCGCGAAGATTCAGGAGGTCTACGGCGATGACTGAACGCTTTAACGGTCGTCTGGCGGATGTGATCCGCCGGCCGCTGATCACCGAGAAGGCCACCCGGGCCATCGAGCAGAACCAGTACACCTTCGAGGTGGACCACCGGGCTGCCAAGCCCGACATCAAGGCCGCCGTCGAGCAACTGTTCGACGTCAAGGTCGTCGGTGTGAGCACCATGAATCCCCCGCGTCGCACACGCCGCGTGGGCCGTTTCGCCGGCAAGCGTGCCCAGGTGAAGAAGGCCGTGGTGCGCCTGGCCGATGGCAACGCCATCCAGCTCTTCCCTGAAGCCTGAGGGGTTTAACGAATCATGGGAATCCGTAAGTACCGCCCCATCACCCCCGGCACCCGCACCCGTGTCGCCAGCGACTTCGCCGAAGTCACCGGCCGCGGTCGCGAACGGGGCCTGGTGGTGGCCAAGCACCAGCGCAAAGGCCGCAACAACCGCGGTGTGATCACCTGCCGTCACCGCGGCGGTGGCCACAAGCGCCTCTATCGCCTCGTCGACTTCCGCCGCGACAAGCACGGCGTGGTCGCCAAGGTGGCCGCGATCCACTACGACCCGCACCGCAACGCCCGTCTGGCGCTGCTCTTCTACGCCGATGGCGAGAAGCGCTACATCCTGGCTCCGGCCGGTGTGGCGGTGGGCTCCACCGTGGTGTCGGGCCCTGAGGCTCCGATCGAGAACGGCAACGCTCTGCCCCTCTCCGCCATCCCCCTCGGCTCCAGCGTTCACTGCGTTGAGCTGTACGCCGGTCGCGGCGGCCAGATGGTGCGCACCGCCGGTGCCAGCGCCCAGGTGATGGCGAAAGAAGGCGATTACGTCGCCCTCAAGCTGCCCTCCACCGAGGTGCGCCTGGTGCGCCGTGAGTGCTACGCCACCCTCGGCGAAGTGGGCAACTCCGAAGTGCGCAACACCAGCCTGGGTAAGGCCGGTCGTCGCCGCTGGCTGGGTCGTCGCCCGCAGGTGCGAGGCAGCGTGATGAACCCCTGCGATCACCCCCACGGTGGTGGCGAGGGTCGCGCTCCGATCGGTCGCTCCGGCCCTGTCACCCCCTGGGGCAAACCGGCCCTGGGTCTCAAGACCCGCAAGCGGAACAAACCCAGCAATCGGTTTGTGCTCCGGAAACGTCGTCGCACCTCCAAGCGGAGCCGCGGCGGACGCGATTCGTGATCCAACTCACCGCTTTGCTGTTCGTTTAAACCGCTATGGGACGCTCACTCAAAAAAGGTCCGTTCATTGCCGACAGCCTTCTGCGGAAGGTTGAAAAGCAGAACGCAGCCGATGACAAGTCCGTGATCAAAACCTGGTCGCGTGCTTCCACCATCCTGCCGATGATGATCGGCCACACCATTGCCGTGCACAACGGCAAGGCCCACGTGCCCGTCTACGTGACGGAGCAGATGGTGGGCCACAAGCTCGGGGAATTTGCGCCCACGCGCAACTTCCGCGGCCACATCAAGGACAAGAAAGGAGGCCGCTGAGGACATGGCTAACACCACATCCACCACTGCCCAGGCCCACGGCCGCTACATCCGCGGTTCCGTGTCCAAGGTGCGCCGGGTGCTCGATCAGATCCGCGGTCGCAGCTATCGCGACGCGCTGATCATGCTCGAGTTCATGCCCTACCGCTCCACCGGCCCGATCACCAAGGTGCTGCGCAGTGCGGTGGCCAACGCCGAGCACAACCTGGGTCTCGATCCCTCTTCTCTCGTGATCTCCTCCGCCACGGCGGATATGGGTCCGGTGATGAAGCGCTATCGCCCCCGCGCCCAGGGTCGCGCCTACGCGATCCAGAAAAAGACCTGCCACATCAGCATTGCTGTGGCTCCTGCCGCCTGACCCCCGAGGACACCGACCGATGGGACACAAGATCCATCCAACCGGCCTGCGCCTGGGGATCACCCAGGAGCACCGGTCCCGCTGGTACGCCCCCAGCAAGACCTATCCATCCCTTCTGAAAGAAGACGATCGGATTCGCAAGTTCATCCACAAGAAGTACGGCGCCGCTGGCATCAGCGACGTGGTGATCGCCCGCAAGGCTGATCAGCTCGAAGTGGAACTCAAGACCGCCCGCCCCGGCGTGCTCGTTGGCCGTCAGGGCAGCGGCATCGAGGAGCTGCGCAGCGGTATCCAGAAGACCATCGGCGATTCCGCCCGTCAGGTGCGGATCAACGTGGTCGAAGTGGAGCGCGTCGACGCTGACGCCTACCTGCTGGCTGAGTACATCGCTCAGCAACTGGAGAAGCGCGTGGCCTTCCGCCGCGTGATGCGCATGGCCATCCAGCGCGCTCAGCGCGCCGGCGTTCTTGGCCTCAAGCTCCAGGTGAGCGGCCGCCTCAACGGCGCCGAGATCGCCCGCACCGAGTGGACCCGCGAGGGCCGCGTGCCGCTGCACACCCTCCGCGCCGACATCGATTACGCCACCAAGGTGGCCACCACCACCTACGGGGTGCTGGGAATCAAGGTCTGGGTGTTCAAGGGCGAAGTGCTGCCCGGCAATAAGGACAAGGTGCCCGTGGGTGCTGCGCCGAAGCGCCGCGCCAGCCGCCGGCCCCAACAGTTCGAAGACCGTTCGAACGAAGAGTGATCAGGAGGCCTGAACCATGCTGAGTCCAAGACGCGTCAAATTCCGTAAGCAGCAGCGCGGCCGCATGCGCGGTGTCGCCACCCGTGGCAACACCATCGCCTTCGGTGAGTTCGCTCTGCAGGCCCAAGAGTGTGGGTGGATCACCTCCCGCCAGATTGAGGCCAGCCGTCGTGCCATGACCCGCTACGTCAAGCGGGGCGGAAAGATCTGGATCCGGATCTTCCCCGACAAGCCGGTGACCATGCGCCCCGCCGAAACCCGGATGGGTTCCGGTAAGGGCAACCCCGAGTTCTGGGTGGCCGTGATCAAGCCCGGTCGCATCCTGTTCGAGATGGGCGGTGCCGACATCACCCCCGAGATCGCCAAGGAAGCCATGCGCCTGGCGCAGTACAAGCTGCCCGTGAAGACCAAGTTCCTGTCCCTGGCGGATCAGGAAGCTGCCCAGGCTGCCGCGGCGGCCACCACCGTGGAGTCCTGACCATGGCCCGTCCCGACATCGCCGAGGTGCGCAAGCTTTCCGACGGCGACATCACCACCCAGATCGACGACACCCGTCGCGAGCTGTTCACCCTCCGCTTCGAGCAGGCCACCCGCCGGCTGGAGCAACCGCACCGCTTCAAGGCCGCCCGCATCAAGCTGGCCCAGCTGCTGACGGTGCAAACGGAGCGCCAGCGCTCCGCCGCTTCCTGATCCCCCACGTAACCGTTATGGCAACCAAGGAAAGGGTCGGCACCGTCGTCAGCGACAAGATGGATAAGACCGTGGTGGTGGCGGTGGAAAACCGCTTCCCTCACCCCATCTATCAAAAGACGGTGAGCCGCACCAAGCGCTACAAAGCGCATGACGAGGAGAACGCCTGCAAGGTGGGTGACCGCGTCCGTATCACCGAAACCCGTCCCCTCAGCCGCACCAAGCGCTGGGCCGTGGCCGAGGTGCTGACCAATAGCAGCGCCAGCTGAGGAGACCTCCCGATGATTCAACAGGAAACATTCCTCAACGTCGCTGACAACAGCGGCGCCAAGCGCATCCAGTGCATCCGTGTGCTGGGCACCAACCGTCGCTACGCCCACGTGGGCGATGTGATCGTGGCCGCCGTCAAAGACGCCATGCCCAACATGGGCGTCAAGAAGTCGGATGTGGTCAAGGCTGTGGTGGTGCGCACCAAGGCCACCCTGCGTCGCGTCAACGGCAACTCGATCCGTTTCGACGACAACGCTGCCGTGATCCTCGGCAACGACAACAACCCCAAGGGCACCCGCGTCTTCGGTCCCGTGGCCCGCGAACTGCGGGACCGCAACTTCACCAAGATCGTGTCCCTCGCTCCGGAGGTGATCTGAGATGGCCACTGCCACCCCCAAAGCCAAGACCCCCGTGCGCACCAAGATGCGCATCAAGAAGGGCGACACCGTGCAGGTGATCAGCGGCAAGGACAAGGGCAAGACCGGTGAGGTCCTGCGCACCCTTCCCTATGAGAACCGCGTGGTGGTGCAGGGCGTGAACCTGCGCACCCGCCATGTCAAGCCCACCCAAGAGGGCGAGACCGGCCGCATCGTCACCGAGGAAGCTTCCCTGCATGCTTCCAACGTGATGCTGTATTCCACCGAGAAAAAGGTGGCCAGCCGCGTGGAAATCGTGGTGGAAAAGGACGGCACCAAGAAGCGCCGCCTCAAGAAAACCGGCGAGATCATCGACTGATCTTCCTCTCTATCAACCTTGTCCGCCTTCTGACCAAGCCCAGAAGCGCAACCCCTGTCCCCCGTCATGTCCCTTAAACAGAACTATCGGGAGAAGATCCAGCCCAAGCTGCTGAAGGATCTCAATCTCTCGAACATCCACGAAGTCCCCAAGCTGGTCAAAGTGACCGTCAACCGGGGCCTCGGTGAAGCCGCCCAGAATGCCAAGGCCCTCGAGGCCTCCATCGAGGAGCTGGCCACGATCACCGGTCAAAAGGTGATGGTGACCCGCGCCAAGAAAGCCATCGCCGGCTTCAAGATCCGTCAGGGCATGCCGATCGGTGTGGCCGTCACCCTGCGTGGCGACCGCATGTATGCGTTCCTCGAGCGTCTGATCCACCTGGCTCTGCCGCGCATCCGCGACTTCCGCGGCGTGAGCGACAAGAGCTTTGACGGTCGGGGCAACTACACCCTTGGGGTGAAGGAGCAGATCATCTTCCCTGAGATCTCCTTCGACAAGATCGATGCCATCCGGGGCATGGACATCACCATCGTGACCACTGCCCGTAACGACGAAGAGGGCCGGGCCCTCCTCCGCGAGATGGGAATGCCGTTCCGCAGCAACTGAGCCCTCTTCGGACCCGACCATGGCCAACCACGACCCGATTTCCGACATGCTCACCCGCATTCGCAATGCGAGTGAGAAGCGTCACCAATCCACCAAGGTGCCTGCATCCCGCATGGCACGCAGCATCGCCAGGGTGCTGCAGCAGGAGGGCTTCATCGCCGAGATCTCTGAAGAGGGTGAAGGCGTTGAGAAGCACCTCGTGCTCGAACTCAAGTACAGCGGCAAGCACCGTCAGCCGCTGATCCGCACCGTGCAGCGCGTCAGCAAGCCCGGTCTGCGCATCTACAAGAACACCCGCCAGCTGCCCAAGGTGCTGGGCGGTCTCGGCGTGGCCATCATCTCCACCTCCAAAGGTGTGATGAGCGACCGCGATGCCCGCAAACAGGGCGTCGGCGGCGAAGTGCTCGCTTACGTCTACTGATCAGGGAGGTTGATCCATGTCTCGTATTGGTAAAGCGCCGATTCCCGTGCCGGGCGGCGTCACCGTCACCCTCAGCGGCCTCGACGTCAAAGTCAAAGGCCCCAAAGGTGAACTGAGCCGAACCCTCCCCGACGGTGTGACCATCGCCCAGGACGGCAGCACCCTCGTGGTGTCGCCTGCCAGCGACAACCGCCGCTCCCGCGAGCGCCACGGCCTCTGCCGCACCCTCGTCGCCAACATGGTGGAAGGGGTGAGCCAGGGTTACACCCGCAAGCTCGAGATCGTTGGCGTGGGCTACCGCGCCGCCGTTCAAGGCAAAAAGCTGGTGGTGAGCGCTGGCTACAGCCACCAGGTGGAGATGGTGCCTCCCGACGGCGTGACCTTCGCTGTCGACGGCAACACCACCGTGCTCGTTTCCGGTGCCGACAAGGAACTGGTGGGCAACGAAGCAGCCAAGGTTCGCGCCATTCGTCCGCCTGAGCCCTACAAGGGCAAGGGCATCAAGTACGAGGGCGAAC
>VFQT010001744.1_pt1 | contig 24821 bp, 23 predicted proteins | sample 3512381 | NCBI WGS metagenome assembly VFQT01 (sample SAMN10412376, study PRJNA504923) | tailings metagenome | isolation source: Relicate 2 Philex TSF3 active mining site | place: Philippines: Tuba, Benguet | collected 2017-08-29
TCGCTCGGGAACCGGCCGCCGATCAGCCGCGTTCACAACGTGCGTGGGTAGGACACCTAGCCCTGCCCGGTGGTGCCGGCGGGGCCGGCGGCGCCGAGGAACCGCGACAGGGCGCCGGCCAGGGTGCGGGAGGCCTCGTCCAGGGCGGCCTGGTCGTTCGCGTCGGCCGCGGCCTGTGCGCTCTCGGTGAAGGCGCGGATGGCCTCCGAGGTGGCGGGGGCGTTGTCCACGATCTTCCGGCGCAGCTCCTCGGCCGGGGGGTCGGACAGGCTGTAGGAGCCCAGCGATGCCACGGCGGCGTCGTACTCGCGCAGCAGGCCGCTGACCTGCTGCACCAGGGCGGGGGCGCCGGACGGGGAAGTGGGCACCGCGATGGCGGCCGCCATGGCGCCCACCGTGGTGCTGGTGCTGCGCACGTCCTGCTCGAACCGGGTGCGCGCGCTCGCGATGTCGCTGCCCGTGGCGGTGCCGGCATCCGACTGCGGGGGCCCGGTGGGCTCGACGGGCGCGGTGGTGATCGCCGGGCGCGGGGCATCGGCGAGGGCGGCGGTGGCGGCGCGCTCGCTGGCGATCTCGCCGATGCGCCCGCCCCCGCAGCCCGCGGCGGCCACGCCGACGAGCATGATCCCCGCGCACGCCAGCGTGATGGTGGGTACATGCCGCACGTGGCCAGCCTAGGGGGGCGCCCTGACATCATCGGCGCATGGACGAACCGGAGTTCCAGCGACTGCTCGCCCTCCTGCGCATACCCAGCATCAGCGCGAGCCCCGACCACGCCGACGACATGCGCGCGGCGGCGGACATGGTGGCCGACGAGGTCCGGCGCGCGGGCGGCACCGCGCAGGTCACCGTCACGTCGGGCCATCCGCTCGTGGTGGGCGAGGTGCCCCCCAGCGACGACCGCCCCGATGCACCGGTCGTCACCATCTACGGGCACTACGACGTGCAGCCACCGGGGGACCCGGGGCTGTGGACGAGCCCGCCCTTCGAACCACGGGTACGGGACGGCAACCTGTACGCCCGCGGTGCGAGCGACGACAAGGGCAACATGTTCATGCTGCTCGTGGCGCTGCAGCGCCTGCGCGCGGAGGGGCGGCTCGCCGTGCGGGCGCGCGTGCTGATCGACGGCGAGGAGGAGAGCGGCGGCCACTCGGCGGTGGACTGGGTGGCGGAAGAGGCTGACCCGCCGCGCGCGGCCATCATCTTCGACTCGCCCATGATCGGCCCCGGCCGGCCGGCCGTGTGCACCGGCCTGCGCGGCCTGGCGTACTTCCGCGTGCGCCTGCGCGGGGCCGAGGCCGACCTCCACTCCGGCATGCACGGCGGCGCGGCCCTCAACGCCGTGCATGCGCTGGTGGACGTGCTGTCGGGGGTGATGCCCCGAGCGGGGCGCGTGCCCGATGTCCTCATGGAGGGCGCGGCCGCGCCGGGGGCCGGCGAGGTGGCGGCGTGGGCCACGCTTCCGGCGGGCGCCGACGTGCTGGCCGAGGCCGGTGGGCGTCCGGCCGACCCCGCCGCGGCGGACGAGTACCACCTGCGCACCACCATGCTGCCGTCGCTCGACGTGCACGGCCTGCGGGCGGGTGATCCATCGCTCGTCGCCACGGTCATCCCGGCCGTGGCCGAGGCCACCCTGTCGTGCCGCGTGCCGCCGGGGGCGGATGCCGCGCGCGTGGCCCGGGTGCTGCGCGACATGCTGGTGGCCGCCTGTCCCGAGGGCGCGGACATCGAGGTGGAGGACCTGGGCGTGGCCGGCGCCAGCCGCATCGACCCCGACGATCCGGTCATCCGCGCGGCCATGGCCGGCATGGAGCAGGCCACCGGCCTGCCGGTGACGCCGGTGGGCATCGGGGGCAGCATCCCGGTGGTGGCCGCCATGGCGGCCCGCGGCACGTCGGTCATCCTCACGGGGTTCGCCCTGCCCGACGACGGCTACCACTCGCCGGATGAGCACCTGCGCGTGGACAACCTGGAGCTCGGGGTGCGGGCGGCGCAGGGCATTCTGGAGGCGCTCGGGTCCATGTAGCCTCCGACGGCCAAGGAGTCGAAAAGGGAGTACCGATGGCGAAGCTGTGGGGTGGGGAGACCGACAAGGCGGTCGACAACTTCCCGATCTCCGGGGAGACCATTCCCCTTCCGGTCGTCCACTGGCTGGGCCGCATCAAGGCCGGCGCCGCCCGTGCAAACGCCCAGCTGGGGCTGCTCGACAAGGGCATCGCAACGGCCATCGCCGAGGCCGGCATGGGCGTGGCGCGCGGCGAGTTCGACGACCAGTTCCCGGTGGACGTGTTCCAGACCGGCTCGGGCACGTCGAGCAACATGAACGCCAACGAGGTCATCGCCAAGGTGGCGTCGCGCGAGATCAAGGGCGTCACGGTGCACGCCAACGACCACGTGAACATGGGGCAGAGCTCCAACGACGTCTTCCCGTCGGCCGTGCACCTGGCGGCGCTCGACGAGATCACGCACAAGCTGCTGCCCGCGCTCGAGGCGCTGGAGAAGTCGTTCGCCGCAAAGGCCAAGGAGTTCGGCGGCCTGGTGAAGGCCGGCCGCACGCACCTGATGGACGCCGTGCCGGTCACCCTGGGGCAGGAGTTCGCGGGCTACGCCGCGCAGGTGCGCCTGGGCACGCAGCGGGTGAAGGCCACCCTGCCGCGCCTGGGCATGGTTCCGCTCGGCGGCACCGCCACGGGCACCGGCCTCAACACGCACCCCAAGTTCGCCAAGATGGTGCGCGACATCATGGCCAAGGAGACCAACCTCAAGATCTCCGCGCCGGCCGACCCCTTCGAGGCGCAGGCCAACCGTGATGGCCTGGTGGAGGCATCGGCCGCCCTCAAGATGGTGGCCGTGTCGCTCACCAAGATCGCCAACGACCTGGCGTGGATGGGCTCGGGCCCCCGGTGCGGCCTGGGCGAGATCTTCCTGCCCGAGCTGCAGAAGGGCTCGTCCATCATGCCCGGCAAGGTGAACCCGGTCATCCCCGAGGTGGTCATGCAGGTGGGCGCCCAGGTCATCGGCAACGACGCCGCCATCACGGTGGCCGGCACGCAGGGCAACTTCGAGCTCAACGTGCGCATCCCGCTGATGGCCCGCAACCTGCTGCAGTCGGTGGCGTTGCTCACCAGCACGGCCACGGTGTTCCGCACCAAGTGCGTGGACGGCATCGAGCCCAACCTCGAGGGCCTCAACCGCCACGCCGAGGGAACCCTGGCCGCGGCCACGGCCCTCAACCCCTACATCGGGTACGACCTGGCCACGGACATCGTGAAGGCCGCCACCAAGAGCGGCCGTCCGCTGCGCGAGGTGGCCCGCGAGAAGGGCGTGGACGAGGCCACGCTCAACAAGGCCCTCAACCTGAAGAAGATCGCGAAGGGCGGCTTGATCTAGCCCCTAGGGAGCCGGGGTGCGCCGCGGCAGCCGTGGGGCTGCCGTGGCGCGCACCTCGGCCGCGAACTCCGCGGCGGCGCCGCGCATGAGGTCGCGCAGGTTGGCGCGCGCCTGCACGAAGGGCGGCGGGTCGGGCAGCAGCCCGAAGAGGTCGGTGCTCACCAGCACCTGGCCGTCGCAGTCCATCCCCGCGGCGATGCCGATGGTGGGCGCCGCGGTGGCCTGGGTGATGCGGCGCGCGGCGTCGGCGTCCACGCACTCGATCACGATGGCGAAGCACCCTGCGGCGTCCAGCGCCCGGGCGTCGTCCACGAGGCGATCGGCCTCCTCGGCGGACCTGCCGTGCTTCCGGTAGCCGCCCTCCGCGGTCTGGGGCAGCAGCCCCACGTGTCCCATCACCGGGATGCCGGCCCGCACGATGGCCTGCACCTGCGGGATGAGCGCTCCCTCCAGCTTCACCGAGTGCGCGCCTGCCGCGACCAGTGCGCGGGCGCTCTGCACGGCGAGATCCGGGTGCTCATACGACCCGGCGGGCAGGTCGCCCGTGATGTGCGTGCGGGTGGCGCCATTCGCCACCGCGCGCACGTGGTGCTCCATCATCTCCAGCGACACGGCGCGGGTGCTGTCGTACCCCAGCTCCACCTCGCCGAGGCTGTCGCCCACCAGCATCACGTCCAGCCCCACCTGGTCCAGCGCGAGCGCGGTGGGGTAGTCGTAGGCGGTCAGCATGGCCAGCCGGCGCTCGCCCTTGAGCGCCCGGATGTCGCGGGCCGTGAGGATCAGTCGACCTCCCACATGACCGGCACCATGTCCTCGATGAGCTCGGTCACCTCGTTGCGCGAGTTCACGTGCACCACCGTGGGCTCGTGCCCGCCGGTGAGCTCGGACTCCTCGTACTCGGCGTAGGTGAGGATGATCACGAGGTCGCCCGGGTGGGCCAGGCGGGCGGCCGCGCCGTTCAGGCACACGTCCCCGCGCCCGCGCGGACCGTTGATGGCGTAGGTCTCGAAGCGCGCGCCGGTGTTGATGTTGAGCACCGACACCTTCTCGTACTCGTGGATGTCCGCGAGGTCGAGCAGGTCGCGATCCACGGTGATGGAGCCGACGTAGTTCAGGTTGGCGTCGGTCACCGTGGCGCGGTGGATCTTGCTCTTCAGCATCGTGCGTGCTCGGGGCACGGCGGTCCTCCGTGGGGTCGGTACGGGAAGCTCCCGGTTGTCGATGAGCCGCGCCGGGCCGACCCGGGCGGCGACGCACAGGAGGGCAGGCGCCTCCAGGCGGTCCAGATGCGCGAAGGTGTCCGGGTGGACCACCGTCGCGTACTCGGGCTCGCAGCGCGGCTCCGAGGAGAGGACGGCCATCGCGGCCTCCTCGATGCGCGCCACGTCGTCCTCGCCCTCCTCGGCGAGTCCGGCCGCAGCGGCCAGCGCCCGCGACAGCACCACCGCGGCAGCGCGGTCGTCGGGCCCCAGGTAGGCGTTCCTGCTGCTCATGGCGAGCCCATCGTCCTCGCGCACGATGGGGGCCACGATCATCTCGATGTCGTCCAGGTGCAGGTCGGCCATGAGGCGACGGATCACCGCCACCTGCTGCGCGTCCTTCTGCCCGAACACCACGCGGTCCGGACGCACCGCCGTGAGCAGCTTGGCCACGACCGTGGCCACGCCGGCGAAGTGGTGCGGCCGGCTGGCGCCCTCGAGCACCTCGGCGGGCCCGCCGATGGTCACCTCCATGGCGAAGCCATCCGGGTACACGTCGTCCACGGCAGGAGCCCACACCAGGTGGGCGCCCGCACCGGCGGCCAGGACGAGGTCGCGGTCCTCGTCGCGCGGGTAGGCCGACAGGTCCTCGGCGGGGCCGAACTGCGCGGGGTTGACGAACAGCGACACCACCACCGCGCTGCCGCCCTGCGCCGCCCGTCGCATGAGCGAGAGGTGGCCCTCGTGGAACGCGCCCATGGTGGGGACCAGCGTGACCATCCCATGGGTCGCGCGAAGCGCATCAACGGCCACCCGCAGTTCGGGCACCGTGCGGACCACCGCGGGGCGCGGCTTCGACGGGTGGGATTCGGCGTGGGAATCGGTCATGTGCGACTGGCGCAGGCTGACGGACCCGCGTGATGTGACGGGCCGCGCCGAACCGGACTCGCTCCAGTCCCCGAAGCGGGGTACCGGGCTTGGCGCCGTGATCGGATGGGGCAATCTAGACCGCGGCGGATGCATGTAACAACCCCCGGCGGTCGCGGCCGCGGCCGTCCGGGCCCGCTTATAGCGTGGACGGGCGATGAGCGATGCCGCGGTCCGGGCCCAAGCCCTGGAAAGGCTTGCCGAGCACCTTCGCGGGTGCACGCGCTGCCCACTGTCCGAGGGCCGCACCACGGTGGTGGTGGGGGCGGGTGATGCCGACGCCGACCTCCTGCTGGTGGGGGAGGCACCGGGGGCCAACGAGGATCGCACGGGCCTGCCCTTCGTGGGGCAGGCGGGCACGCTGCTGGACGGCCTGCTGGAGGGCATCGGCCTCACGCGCGAGCAGGTGTTCATCGCCAACGTCCTCAAGTGCCGCCCACCGGGGAACCGCGACCCGCGACCCGACGAGATCGATGCCTGTCGCGGGTACCTGGAGGAGCAGGTGGCCCTCATCCGCCCGCGGGTGGTGTGCACGCTGGGCAACTTCGCCACGCGATTGCTGTCGGGCAGGCCCGATGGCATCAGCACCGTGCATGGCAGGCCCCAGCCCGCCGGCTTCGGCGGCGTCGACGTGGTGCTGTATCCGGTTTTCCATCCCGCGGCGGCGCTCTACACCCGGGCCATGCTGGCCACGCTGCAGGAGGACTTCGCGCGCCTGCCCGCCCTCATGGCCGATGATCCCGCCCCGCGGGCCGCCGGGCCCCGCGCCCCGGCCGCGGCATCCGACCAGATGGACCTGTTCTCATGACGGCGGAGTTCCTCAGCCACGGCGCGGACGACACCGAGGCGCTCGGCATGGCCCTGGCCGCCCTCCTCGGGCCCGGGGACGTGGTGGTGCTGCGCGGGGACCTGGGCGCCGGCAAGACCACCCTGGTCCGTTCCGCCGCGCGGGCGCTGGGCGTGGAGGGACCGGTCACCAGCCCCACCTTCGCAATCGCCAACGCCTACCAGGGGCGCCTGCCGGTGGCGCACCTGGACGCCTGGCGCCTGGGGGACCCCGATGACGAGGAACTGGGCCTGGCGCTCGAGGCGGTGGGGGATGACGCCGTGGCCTTCATCGAGTGGCCCGACGCCGTGCTGCACGGGCTCCCGCGGCCCCGCGTGCAGGTGGACATCGCCCACGGGGGCGGCGATGAGCGGGTGGTACGGTTGAGCGGCGCCGATCCCGGCACGCACGCGTCGCTGGAGGCCCTGTGTGACGACCTTCGCGCTCGACACCGCAACGCCTGATCCGGCCCTGGCGCTCCTCGGCGACGAGGGGGTCATCGCCGAGGCCTGGCTGGGGCGCGTGCCCGGGGGCGGGAGGCGCATCCTCGAGGCCGCGCATCACCTCATGGCCATGGCCGGGGTGGTGCCCGGCGACCTCACCGAGGTGGTGGTGGGGATCGGGCCCGGCGGCTTCACGGGCATACGCATCGGAATCGCCACGGCGCTGGGCCTGGGGCAGGGCCTGGGCATCCCGGTGCACGGCGCCTCCACGCTGGAGGCGCTGGCGGTGGGGGCGTCCGTGGCGCGCCGCAGCGACGACGAGGTGGTGGTGCCGGTCATCGACGCCCGGCGCAGCCAGGTATTCGCGGCCGCCTATGTGGTGGATGCCGACGATGCGCCGCGCCCCGTGCTGGCGCCTGCCGCGTGGGACCCGGCCGAGCTCGCGGCCCGCCTGCAGTCCGTTGGCCCGTGCGTGCTCGCGGGGGACGGCGCGCACCTCGTGCCCCCGGGTCCCGGCCTGCGTCGGGCGCCCGGCGGGGCGCTGGATCGCATCTCGCCGGCGGCCCTGGTGCAGCGGGTGCGCATGGCCGGGCCGCGCGCGGTGGCGCCCGAGTACCTGCGCCTGCCCGATGCAGAGGAGAACCGGCTCCGTCGCGAGCGCGAGGGAGCCACGGCATGAGCGCCCCCCGCGTGAGGGTTCCCGCCCCCGTGGTGCGCCGGGCGCGCCCTGAGGACATCACCGCCATCCTGTCCATCGAGAGCCGCAGCAACGCCGTGCCGTGGTCGCGGCAGCTGTTCGTGAAGGAACTCCAGCGCGTGGAGGGGGCCACCCTCGTTGCCGCCGACGCCCAGCAGGTGGTGGGGTTCATCGCCTGCGCCGGCCAGGGCGATGCCTGGCACATCCTCAACCTCACCGTGGATCCGGGGCATCGACGCCGCGGCATCGGCGGGTTGCTGGTGGATTCGGTCATCGCGCAGCTCCACGGGAGGCCGTACGACCGTTACACCCTCGAGGTGAGGGTCTCCAACGACGCCGCCATACGCTTGTATCGCAGTCGCGGGTTCGTGGACGCGGGCGTGCGTCCGCGCTACTACTCCGACAACCAGGAGGACGCGCTGATCATGTGGCGGGAGCCGTCGGAGGGGGAGGGGTGATGGGCGACGTGGTGCTCGCCATCGAGACCTCCTGCGACGAGACCGCCGCAGCCGTGGTGGAGGGGCGCGCCATCCGGTCGAACGTGGTGGCGTCCCAGGCCCAGTTGCACAGCGTCTACGGCGGGGTCGTGCCCGAGGTGGCGGCGCGGCACCACCTCACCACCGTGAACGCCGTGGTGGACCGGGCACTGGACGACGCCGGGGTGGGGCTCCACCAGGTGGACCGCATCGCGGTCACGCGCCGACCGGGGCTCATCGGCGCGCTGCTGGTGGGCGTGGCCACCGCCAAGGCGCTGGCCTACGCGGCCGGGAAGCCCTTGGTCATGGTGGACCACCTGCACGGCCACGTGGCCGCCTGCTGGCTGGAGCCCGTGGCGCTCGACCCGCCCTTCGTGGCCCTCACCGCATCGGGCGGGCATACACGCCTTGACCTGGTGGACGACTACGCGGCGCCCCAACTGCTGGGGCAGACCATCGATGACGCCGCGGGCGAGGCCATCGACAAGGGCGCGCGCCTGCTGGGCATCCCGTACCCGGGTGGCCCCGGCCTGGAGGCCCTGGCCCGCGAGGGCGACGCCACGGCCTTTGAGTTCCCCGTGGGCCTGCGCTCGCGTGGTCCCGGTGGCCTGGACTTCTCGTACGCCGGGGTGAAGACCGCGCTGCTCTACGCCACGCGTGAGTTGGGCGAGCAGGGCGTGGCCGAGCGGCGTGCCGACCTGGCCGCCTCGTACCAGCAGGCCATCGTGCGTCCACTGGTGGACCGCCTCATGCGCGCAGCCGACGACTCCGGCGTGCCCGCCGTGTCGATCGGTGGCGGCGTGGCCGCCAATGGCCTGCTGCGCGCGCAGGTGGAGCAGGCCGCCGCCGAGCGCGGCCTCAGGGTGGCCATTCCCGATCGCCTGCTGTGCACCGACAACGCGGCCATGATCGCCGCGGCCGCCGCGTTCACCCCGTCCATCCCGTGGCCGGAGTTCGTGGGCGAGGATGCCATGGCCACCGCGCCGCCCGGGGGGATCGCCGCATGAGGCGCCTCCACCTCGGGCTCGGCCTGCTCGGGGCCGCCGCAGTGGCGGCGCCCGCCCTTCTGGTGGCGCAGGCCGGGTCGCCCGCGGGATCGCCCGACGCCCAGGCACTGGTGTCCGCGGCCGGCTGGCGGGACGTGGTGGATGGCCAGCGCACCCCGCAGGTGCCCCCGGCCGGTGACACCGAATCGGCCATCGTGCTGCTCGACGGCCCCGGCCTGGTGGACGTGCCCACCGCCGATCGCGCCGCGGCCCTCGCGCGCATGCAGGCCGACCAACTGGAGCTGGAGGGATCGCTGCAGGGCATGGGCGGGGTGGTCACCCACCGCTACCGCACCCTCATCAACGGGGTCGGGGTGCGCGTGCCCGCAGGGCGACTGTCCACGCTGGCCGAGGTGCGCGGCATCCGCGCGGTGGTGCCCGTGCTGTTCATGGCTCCCGCGGCCGCGGATGCGTCGCCCGTGGCCCCCACGGGCAAGGGGCCGCAGGGCACCGCACCGGCTCCTAAGGGCCGGGGCCCCGAGCGCATCGCGCTCATCGATGCCGCCGTGGACGCCTCGCACCCGTGGCTTGGCGGTGGCATCGGGCCCGACAGGCACATCGTCGCCGGGATGGACGTGGTGGAGGGCGACTCCGATCCGTCGCCCGACATGGCCGATCCGGCCGCCGAGGCCCACGGCACCCAGATGGCGTCGATCATCCTGCGCTCGCCTGCCCTCGCAGGGCTGTCCCCGGCCATGACGCCCCGCATGCTGGTGTACCGCGTTACCGCCCGCGAGGCGGTGGACGGGCGCGTTCGCACCCTCGCGCGCACCGACCGCGTGCTGGCCGCCCTGGAGATGGCGGTGGATCCCAACCGCGATGGCATGCCGGACGATCGCGCCGGGGTCATCGTGATGGGACTGGCACGCGGGTTCGGGGCGGACGGCGTGGACCCCGTGGCATCCGCGGTCGCCGCCGCCGATCGCGCGGGCAGCGTGGTGGTGGTGCCCGCGGGCAACGACGGCCCCACGGGGACATCGCGCGGGACGCTGGGCAACGTGGCGGCCGTGGAACAGGCGCTGGTGGTGGGGGGCATCGCCGGCGCGCAGGCCCCGCGCACCGCCGAGCTCACGATGAGCGTGGGCCCGGCGTCCGCCGCGCTCGCTCCCCTGCCCCTGATGGGCGCGGACCCCGTGGGGGCAATCACCACGGGGGCCCCGCTGGTGGCGGCCAGCGGTGACGCCGGGGTGGGCACGGGCACCGACATCCGCGACTTCGCCGGGGCGGGAGGCCGCAGCACCGTGGCCGGCGCCGTGGCCCTGGTCGCACGCAGCGGCGCGCCCATCGCCGAGGTGGCGCGTCGTGCGGCCTCGGCGGGCGCCGTGGCGCTGGCGGTGTGGGACGAGGACGGCGCGGGCGCGTTCCCGGGCATCCACGGTGGCTCCGACGTGCCCATACCCATCGTGGGCCTGGGGCCCGCGCAGGGCCGCGCCCTGCTGGAGATGCTCATCCGCCAGCCCGGTGCGCGCGTCGGCATCACCGCGCGGGCCGACCAGCAGGCCCCCATGGCCGTGGCGTCGTTCTCATCCCGCGGGCCCACGTCCGACGGCCGCGCCAAGCCCGACATCGTCGCGCCCGCCGTGGGGGTGGAGGCCGCCTTCCCGGGTCGGGACCAGGCAGGCACCCCGCGACAGGCGCCACTGCACGGCACCTCGGCCGCCGCGGCATCGGTGGCCGCCGCGGCACTGCGCCTCCGGGTGGACCACCCCACGTGGACGCCCGCCGACGTGCGCAGCGTGCTCGTGCAGTCGGCAGGGCAGGTTCCGGGCGCCCAGCTGCACGAGCAGGGCGGGGGAGTGGTGGCCGACCCGGCATCCATCGCGCAGCGCGCGATGCCGGGCATCTCCATCACCCCGGCCGTCATCAGCGGCATCCGCTCGCGCACCGATGACACCCGCCTGCGATTCGTGATGCGCGACCTCACGGGCACCGGCGGTCGCTATCGCCTGGTGCTGCAGACCCCCGCGGGCGAGTACGAGCCGCTGGGTGAGCCCGTCGCGCTCACCGCGGGTCAGCGTCGCGGTGCCACGGTGACGGTGCCCCGCGCGGCGGAGGCGGGGGACGACCCCTGGCGCGGGCGACTGCTGGTGGTGCCCGAGGGGGGGCAGGTGGCCGCCGGATCGGCGGTGGTGTGGGCCGCCCCGCGCGCACCGTTCCCCAAGGGGGCCCTCGGCACCCCGGTGGTGCGTCGCACGGGCACGGGGCTGGGCCAGGTGGAGGTGCGCGTGGGCACGCGCGACATCACGGGCGCGGGCCTGGTGGCCATCACCCTGCGCGACGTGCGGGTGGACCTGGTGCCTGTGGGTGGCGGGGCCCCCGTGCGCATGACCCAGGCCGAGCCCAGCGGCGACTGGCCCGCGGCCACGTACCGCCTGCTCCTCTCGCGCCGATCGGCGGCCGGGCCCGAGGTGGCGGCGGGCCGCTACCGGGCCGTGGTCACGGCCACCGACGCCAACGGAAGCCGCCACACGGCGCGCAGTCGCCCGTTCACCGTGGGTTCCTGAGGCCTGCTACTTTGTGCGGCGCTGATACAAGCGCCGGAACGGACGACAGTGCCCGAACAGCTCACCCTCGGCGTGGCAGCCCGGCTGTCGCGCTACCTGCAGGTGCTCACCCAGGCAAAGCGGATGGGGAAGACCTCCATCTCCAGCCAGGCCATCTCCGAGTACACCAATGTGAATCCCACGCAGATCCGCCGGGACCTGTCCGGATTCGGCAAGTTCGGCAAGCGCGGTGTGGGGTATGACATCGACACCCTCATCGGGCAGATCCGGAAGATCCTCCGCACGTCCGGCCAGCACAACATCGCCCTGTTCGGTGCGGGCAACCTGGGCCAGGCCATCGCGTCGTCCGGCGCGTTCGCCGACCACGGCTTCCGCATCTCCGCGATGTTCGACGCCGACCCCGACAAGGTGGGCATGCGCATCGGCGACCTCACGGTGCGCCACTACAGCGAACTTCCGCTGGTCGTCGAGAACGAGGGCATCGAGGTCGGCGTGCTGGCCATCCCGGCCGGCGCTGCCCAGCAGGTGGCCGACGACCTCGTGGCATCGGGAGTGAAGATCATCTTCAACTACTCCGACGCCCTCCTGTCGGTGCCGTCGGACGTCACGGTGCACACCTCCAGCCCTGCGGTGGAGCTGCTGTACGCGCTGTACTTCTACCTCACGTAGACGGCCGGTCCGTCATCGGAAGGGGCCGATGATGAGCGCGAGCGCGATGGCGATCACCAGTAGGACCAGGTTGGTCCAGCGGAGCGCACGCCGGTAGCCCCCCCTGCCGTCATCCAGCATGATCAGCCGGGCGGCGGGAGCGGGCATGGCAGGCCGTCCTCGCCGACGGCAACCATCACGAAGTGGCCGGTGGTGCACAGCTCCCGCGTGCCATCGGCGGGGTCCTCCCGATGCACCTCCACCACCACGCGCATGCTGGTGCGCCCCTCCGACTCCACGCGCGCCACCATCTCCACGAAGTCCCCCACGTGGATGGGCACGCGGAACTCCAGCTCGTCCACCTTGCGGGTGACCACGGCTCCCCGGGCGCGACGCGACGCCGCGAAGTACGCGGCACGGTCCATCCAGGCCATGAGCGTGCCCCCGAACAGGCTCCCAAGGTGGTTGGTGTCGCCGGGGAAGACGACCTCGAGCGAGCGGGCTTCGGACATGGGCCTCAGGCTATAGGCACCGCGGGCGGGGTGATGGCGATGAACGGAAAGCATGACTACTGTTTTCCGGGAAACCGATAAGGAGGCGAGCGTGCTGAGGATCGCTATTGCACTGGCCTGCGCGGCCCTCATCGCGCTTGGCCTGGCGTCCACGGCGACTGCCCAGCCCAAGGCCGGGGCCAAGTGCGGCAAGTCCGTGAAGGTGGGCAAGGTCGTCGTGCGAAAGGGCGTGCGCCTGCGATGCACGCGAACCGCATCGGGGAAGGTGTGGCGCCGGGTGGGGGTCGCTCCGAAGCCGAGCCCGTCTCCGGCACCGGGCCCCTCGCCCTCACCGGATGCCACCCCCGCGCCGACGCAGGACGGGGGCCTCAAGCTCGGATCCTGGACGTGCAACCCCGGCACCGCGAACCAGTTCCAGTTCATCGTGGAGAGCGCGAGCACTTACCGGGTGCCAAGCGGATCCAGTGGGACGTACGCGTTCACCGGTCCGGCGACGTACGTGGTGGGCGGAAGGGCGATGACGTTCACCGGCCCGTACTCCTGGATCGCCGCGTTCGAACTGGACTCGTCGAACATCCGGCTGGGGATGTCGCCGAACCCGCCTACCGGTCCCGCGTCGTTCAGCACGGTGTGCATGCCCACCTCCTGAGGGCCCGGACGGGCGGTGGCCATGCCGGCGCGACGGCCCGCCGTAATCACACGCACGCCCCACTAGATTCCTGCACATGACCCCTCGCTCCACGTCCCGGGCGCGCACGGCGCTCCTGGCGTGCACGGCCGTCGGCATCGCTGCGCTCGTGGCGGGCGGCTGCGGCACCGCCCAGCAGGCCGGCAGCTGGTGGCAGGTGCCCCAGACGGACATCACCTTCCCGGTTCCGTGGGCCGGTTCGGGCCCCGACGGCCAGCCGGCGGCGGGCATCGAACCCGCCGGGATCAAGGTGGGCACGTCCGGTGCGCCAACGTTCGAGGTGCAACTCGACGGCATCAAGGCGAAGGGCGCGGGCGCGCAGTGGCAGGCCTCCACTGCCAGCGCGGCCACCGTGGCCACCCTCTACACGGGTGCGGACCCCTCCACGCTCACGGTGGGCTACGACGTGACCGGGCCCATCGACGGACCGTCGGGCGGAGCCGCGCTCACGCTCGGGACCATCGCCGCCATCCGTGGCGACGCCGTGCGCCCGAAGGTGGTGATGACCGGCACCATCGCGCCGGACGGCACGATCGGGCGGGTGGGACTGGTGCCCGAGAAGGCGCGGGCCGCCGCGCGCGAGGGCTATCGGCTGTTCCTCATCCCCGTGGGCACGGAGGAGTCGTTCGACCAGCGCTCGGGCCGACCCGTGGACGTGGTGGCGCTCGGCCGCTCCCTCGGGCTCACCGTGAGGACCGTGCGGGACATCAACGAGGCGTACGTGCTGTTCACGGGCAAGACCATCGCCCCACCGGTGGCCCGCCCCGCTGCGCTCACCGATCGCGCCCGTGGCGTGGCGGTGAACACCACCACCGACACCCTGGCGGCAGCGCGCGCCAGCCTCGCGCGCAACCGGCAGTTCATCGATCCCGCTGCGCGGACGGGCATCACGGACGAGCTGGACACTGCCGCGGCCGACCTGCGTGCCGGCCGGCTGGGCCAGGCCTACGGCCGCGTGGTGGACGCCCTCTACCGCATTGGCCGCAGCAGCGCGCGCGAGCGGGTGCGCGTGATGGCGCGCGAGAAGGGGATCGATGCCACCCGCAACGCCATACGGGATGACGTCACGGCGCTGCTGGCCCAGGCGGCGCAGCAGGTGCAGGACCAGTCGAACCCGGCGGGCCTGCGCGTGGAGCAGTGGCTCTCGCTGCCGTCAGCGATGGGCTGGGTCACGTACTCGCAGGGCGTGCTGCAGGCCATGGAGACCGCGCTCGAGCAGCCGCCATCCATCCCGGACGAGGGCGCGCGCCTCGAGCGCCTGGCCGACGTGGCCGCCGTCGTGGAGGACATGCGCGCATCGCTTGACCACTTCGGCCCGGACGCCGTGGCCATGGTGCGCGCGGCACCGTCTCGCACCGACGTGCCGGAGGACGAGGCCACCACCTTCATGTCGGGGTACTCCACGTTCCTGGCACGCGCCGGTGCCGACAGCCGGACCCTGTATGAGACCCAGGCCGGCGCCCAGGATGCCGCCGCCGATGCCACCGACGTCTACCCGGTGCTGGTGGCGCTCGGCGATGAGCTCGAAGCCGCCGCGGGCGAGGCCGGGTCGCTGCAGGAGGCCATCCAGCAATCCGCGTACGCCAGCACGTACTACGTGATCGGGGCCACCCTGGTGAGCGGCAGCGCCTACGGCCTGTCCGGGTTCGGGCTGGGCGAGGAGACCAGCCGCGCCTACGACCGCACCCTGCTGCGCAACGCCGTGGAGTCGGGTGAGGACGTGATCCTCGGGTGGAGCGCGTTCCTCCAGTGGAGCGGGCAGAACATGAGCTACCCGGTGTGGCAGCGCCAGTGGTCGAGCGGCATCTACGACGCCCTCAAGGGCACGCCGCGGGAGGAATCGGGGGCCACCATCGCCCTGAACGAGGTCTGGTACGCGGTAATGAACAACCTCATGATCCGCTCGGCCAGCCTGAACCTGGGCTAGGGCACCCCGCTACCCGGTGACCGCCGGGCGAGCAGCTGAGTGCACCACCAGGCGTGCCGACACCACGCGCGGGGGTGCGCCCGGGGCCCGTGCCTCGGTGATCACCCGCCAGGTGCCCGGCGACAGCATCCGCACGCAGCGGAAGGTCCGCTGGCCACCCTGCCCGCGGATGACGCAGGGGCGCACTGCCATCGGCGGCCGGGTGCCACGGGCGGCAGCCGACCCACCGTTCCTGCGAACGCCCTGGACGATCGACGTGGCGCCTTCCGGGACCATGCCGGCGGTGATGGCCCGGAACCCGATGCGCCACACACGGGCGCGGAACGGCCCGATTGCCCGCGCGGTCGCCACGGTCGCGCCAGCCGGTGCGGCCACCGGTGACGGGGTGGCCTGCGCGGGCTCATCGGGGATCACGGCCGTGGTTCCCTCCGATGCGCTGGAGTTGCCCGTGGCGTTGGTGGCCACCACGGTGAACACGTATTCGGTGCCAACGTCCAGGCCCGAGAGCGTGCACCCGGTGGCGGGCGGGAGGATGGTGCAGGCGTGCCCGCCGGGCTGCGCCGTGACGTCCCACCGCGTGACGCTGGGCGAGTCCGACGGGTCCACCGTGACGGTGGCATAGCCGGGACCCGTGGTGATCACGGGCCTGGCCGGCGCATCGGGCACGGACAGGAACCCCTCCGCGAAGGCGTCCCAGTCACCGCGGCTGGTGAGCGTGGTGGCCCCGAATGCGGCGGTGGACGAGAAGAACCCGGCGGTGGTGAAGAATCCGTCGGGCCTGGCCGCGATGTACCGCGTGCCGTCCGCGCCGGAACCGCCCCTACGGGCGCTCCAGGTGGCGTCACCATCATCGTCGAGGACCGCGGCGAATACGTCCGAGTTGCCTGCGCTCGTGAGCGAGATGGCCCCGAACTGGAAGGTGCTGGCGAACGTGCCCGCGATCAGGGCCGATCCGTCGGCGCGTGCCACCACGTCGCGTACTTCGTCCGCGCCGGTGCCCCCGCCGGTGCGCACCCACTGCACGGCGCCGTCCGGTGAGTACTTCGCCACGAAGGCGTCGGTCCCGCCGGCCGACGTGCGGGTGAAGGAGCCGAAGTCGGCGGTGCCGCTGAAGTACCCGACCACCAGCATGGACCCGTCGGGGAACCCCGAGAGCCCATACCCGAAGTCGTCCGTCCCGGGGCCGCCCGCGCGGCGCGCCCACAGCACATTGCCGTCGGCATCCATCTTCAGCACCAGCACGTCTGCGCCACTCCCCCCGTTGGGTGCGAGGGTGGTGCCGCCGAACGTGGCCGAGTCGCGGATGTATCCCGAAGCGGCGAACGTGCCGTCGGGGAACAGCCAGAGCCCGAAGAGGTCGTCGAAGTTGACGCTGCCACCGAGACGCTTGGCCCACCGGAAGCTGCCGTCCGCGTTGATGCGCGCCGCGAACAGGTCGCCGGCGCCGAGTGAGGTGGGCAGGGTGGTGGACCCGAACGTGGCCGTCAGCTGGTGCGACCCCACCGTGATGAACGAGCCATCGGGGAGCGCGCGGATGCGGTACAGGTAGTCGTTGCCGGTCCCGCCGCCGGTGGTCACCCACAGGAAGGCGCCGGTTGACGGGTCCATCTCCGCCACGGCCACGTCCGCGCCGCCCGCGCCGGTGACCTGCCGGGATCCGAAGGTGGCCTGCGTCCCGGTGAAGATCGCCGAGAAGATCAGCCCGCCATCGGGCGCGGCGGTGAGGCTGAAGCCCACGTCGTACTGCGAGCCGCCCGCACGCACGGCCCAGGCATGCGTGCCGTCGCGGTTGATGCGCGTGACGAAGATGTCGTGGTCCCCCGCGCTCGTGAGCGTGGTGCCCCCGAAGGTGGCGGTGCCGCTGAAGGACCCCGTCACCACGGTGGAGCCATCCGGCATGGGCAGCACTGCGCGTGAGATGTCCAGGCCCGTTCCGCCCATGCCCACGGCCCAACTGCCGGTGGGCGCGGGCGTGGCGGCCAGGGGCGCGGAGCACCACGCCGCGAGGGCGGCGACCGCGACCAACACGAGGGAGGGGAGGCGCACGGGGTGAGCATAAGGCGCCCCGCAAATTCCCGAGTCGGGGTATCCCAACAGGCTCTGGAGGAGTGGTGGCCCGGTCGGCGGGCGCGCGCAGCCTCTTTACCCGACCTTTGCCATCGGATGTTGACACCGTGTACTTGCCATGCGAGGGTCGCCGAGTGAGCAGCGTCCACGTCATGGCGGCCGCGTGATCCGCGGATTCCTCGGCAGCCTCGCCGCCGCCCTCGTGCTCGCAGCCGTGCTGATCGCGCCGCAGGCAGCGCAGGCCCAGGCCTCGCCGGCATCCGTGACGCTCCCGGGAGCCCCGTCGTCGGCCGCCGATCCCACCCCGGTGCGCCTGGACGCCGACCTCTACACCCCGGCTGCCACCCCGGCGCCCGCCGTGCTCCTCGCCCACGGCTTCGGGGGCAGCAAGGACTCGGTGGCCGAGGAGGCGCAGATGCTGGCGGACGCGGGATTCGTGGTGCTCGCCTACAGCGCCCGGGGGTTCGGTCGGTCGACCGGCCGTATCTCGGTGAACGCCCCCGAGTTCGAGGTGGCGGATGCCTCGGCGCTCATCGACCACCTCGCGGGCCTGCCCAGCGTCCGCCGTGAATCACGCGGCGACCCCGTCGTGGGCGTGGCCGGCGGTTCCTATGGCGGGGCCCTCGCCCTGCTGCTCGCGGGCTACGACCGGCGCGTCGATGCCGTCGTCGCGGACATCACGTGGAATGACCTGGAGTCATCGCTCTTCGGCCAGGCCATGCTGGGCACGGATCGCCCCGGCGTCTACAAGCAGCTGTGGTCGTCGTTCTTCTTCAGCGCCGGGCTCGACTCCCCGCCTGGCCGCGCGAGCGTGTGCGGGCGGTTCTCGCCGGCGTGGTGCGCGGCCTACACCGCGGTCGCCACGAACGGGGCGATCACCCCCGGCATCCGTTCGCTCATGCGGCAGTCATCGCCGGCGAGCGTGACCGATCGCATCGCGGTCCCCACCCTGCTCGGCGGCGGGCAGGCCGACTCGTTGTTCCCGCTGCAGCAGGTGAACGCAAACGCGCAGCAGATCCGGGCGGCGAACCCGGAAACGCCGGTGAAGGTGGTGTGGCACGCGCAGGGCCACGATGGGGGAGTGGACGAGGGGGACCGCCTGAGGGCCCTCAGCCGGGCGTGGTTCCAGGCATACCTGGCCGGTGGCCCCGCGGTGTCGCCCGACTTCGAGGCATCGCTCGTGGCGAGCTCCGCGATCGACCAGGACAACGCCGAGTCGGTCGAGATCCTGAGCAGCCCGCGGTACCCGGGGCTGGATGGCGAGTCCACGCTCACCGTGCCCGTCGCGGGGAGGACGCAGCAGGTCCTGGCGCCCGCGGGAGGGGTCCCCGCGGCGCTGAGCTCCCTGCCGCGCATCGGTTCCGCCGGGGGCGGGCTGTCGCTGCTCGACGCACGGGTGGCTCCCAACCAGAGCGCCCGCTTCTTCTCGGAGCCCGTCGACGAGCCCACCCGGATCATCGGCGCCCCCCGCGTGAGCCTCCAGGTATCCAGCGACGTGGCGCGGCGATCGGCCCTGTTCGTGGGCCTGCGAATCGAGAACGGCGCCGGGGCATTGGTGCTGCCGAAGGGCCTGGTGTCGCCCGTGAACGTCGACGTGGGACCCACGCCCCGGCGCGTGGACATCCGGCTCCCCGCCATCGTCGCCGACGTGGCGGCGGGCGATCGCCTGGTGGTGACCGTCAACACCACCGACCAGGCGTTCCGCATGCCGGATGCGCCCGCGGTCTACACGGTGGCCCTCGCCCGTTCGGCCCTGGCGATCCCCCAGGTCGACGTCACGGTGAGCGCCCAGGGCCTTCCACCATGGGCCTGGCCGGTCATCGCGCTGGGCATCTGCGGCGTCGTGCTCCTCGCCCTGTGGCTGCTGCGGCCGCGCGTGAGCGGCGACCGGGTGCGCCCCGACCTCGCCGACAGCCCGCTGGTCATCGAGGGGCTGGTCAAGCAGTTCGGCAAGGGCGTGCGCGCCGTCGCCGGCGTGGATTTCGTGGTGCCCCGCGGGGTGGTCCTCGGGTTGCTCGGCCCGAATGGCGCCGGCAAGACCACCACGCTCCGCATGGCCATGGGGCTCATCAGGCCGACGGAGGGCAGTGTGTTCGTGTTCGGAGAGCGGGTGACGCCGGGCGCGCCCGTGCTGTCGCGCATCGGCGCGTTCGTTGAGGGCCCGGGCTTCATGCCGCACCTGTCGGGCCGGGAGAACCTGCACCTGTACTGGCGCGCGAGCGGGCGCTCCGGCGAGCCGTACTTCGAGCAGGTCCTCGAGATCGCGGGCCTCGACGCGTCGATCGATCGCAAGGTGCGCACCTACAGCCAGGGGATGAAGCAGCGCCTCGGGATCGCGCAGGCCATGCTCGGCCTGCCCGACGTGCTCGTCCTCGACGAGCCCACCAACGGCCTCGACCCGCCGCAGATCCGGGAGATGCGCCAGGTGGTGCGTGACTACGCCAAGGAGGGACGCACCGTGATCTTGTCCTCGCACCTGCTCGGGGAGGTGGAGCAGACCTGCACGGACGTCGTGGTGATGCACCGGGGCACGGTGGTGGCGGCCGGCACCGTGGAGCAACTCCTGGCCGGGCGCAGCGGCCAGCACCTCGAGGACGTGTTCATGGACCTCGTGGGCTCCGACCACCTAGCGAATGCAGGACCGCTCGCGGAGGGAGATCGCTGATGGAGGGCTACTCGGCACGGCGCACGCTCAGCGTGCGGCTCGAGATGCTTCGCCAGGTCCGGCGCCGCCGCACGGCCGTTGCGTTCGCCCTGGTGATCCTGCTCCCGATCGTGGTGGTGCTGGCGGTCAAGTTCGGCCCGTCGGCCGGCGGCGGCGGGGGGCTCGCGGATGGCGACCTCGACGTGTTCGGCCTCATGGCGTCGGGCCCGTGGAACTTCGCGCTCAGCGGCCTGCTCTTCACGTCGGCGTTCCTGCTCGTGCTGCTGGCGGCGATGTTCCTGGGCGACACCGTTGCCAGCGAGGCCTCGTGGTCGACGCTGCGCTACCTGCTGGTGGCGCCCGTGCCGCGCCGCAGGGTTCTGTGGGTCAAGCTGGTGGTGGGGATGCTCCTCACCCTCGCGGTCCTGCTGGTCCTCGTGGTCACGTCGTTCCTGCTTGGCTGGCTGGCATTCGGCGGCGATGGGCTCGCCACGCCGCTCGGCGGATCCCTGGGCGCCGGTGAGTCGAGCGCGCGCCTGGCGATCATCACCGGCTACATCGCGATCACCTTGCTGGTGCCTGCCGGCATTGCCTTCCTCGCAAGCGTGTCCACCGACGTCCCGCTCGGGGCCGTTGGCGCGGGTGTGCTCGTGGTCGTCATCACCAACATCCTGGACATCATCGATGCCCTCGGATCGCTGCGGGAGCTGCTTCCCGCGAACTACGCGAACGCGTGGGCCGATGCCCTCGGCCCGGTGATCGAGTGGGACCAGATGGCCGTCGGGCTGGCCTACAACGTGGGGGTGTTCGCGGTGCTCGTGGGCATCGCATTCCTGCGGTTCGAGAGGAAGGACATCCTCTCCTAGGAGTAGCGGAGGAGGGACTCGAACCCCCGACACGCGGATTATGATTCCGCTGCTCTAACCAACTGAGCTACTCCGCCGGATCGCCGCTCGTGCGGCGGGGCGCGACGCTAGCAAAACCCCGCGCGCGCTCGTTCGGTGACGGCTGTACCCGCCACGTCCCGTTGCCCCCCCGCGGGGCGCGACCCCGTCTATGGTGGCCGCCATGACTGGCTACCAAATCGGAATCCTCTTCCACCTCATCGGGGTCATCCTCTTCTTCGCGGGCGCTGCCGTGGCCGGTGTGGCCACCGTGGCCGCGGGGAAGCGCGAGAAGCCCTCGGAGGTGGCCGCGATCCTGGGCCTCGCCCGGCCGGGCGCGCTCATGCTGGGCGTGGGCGGGGTAATCCTGCTGCTGGCGGGCTTCTACCTCTCGGGCAAGATCGACGGCTACGGACAGCGCTGGCTCGAGATCTCGATCCTCCTGTTCATCGTGGCGCTCGTGGTGGGCGCCTGGGGTGGCCGGCGCAGTCGCCGGGTGCGCGAGTACGCCGTGGGCCTCGCCGATCGCGGCGAGGGCGACGACGCCACCCTGCGCTCCATGCTCTCCGACCGCCTCACGTGGCTCCTCCACTGGGGTTCGGCGGCCCTGGCAGTCATCGTGCTGGTGCTCATGGTGTGGCAGCCCGGGGCGTAGGCTCCCGGCATGAAGACTCCCCTTGCCGTTACCTCGGTCGCCGTGCTCGTCGCGAGCGGCCTCCTGATCGCGGGCTGTGGCTCGGGCTCCGACGCCGCCGCCGACACCACCACCCGGCAGGCCAGCGCGGCCGAGGCGCCGATCGTCCGGGAGACGGATGAGCAACTGAAGACGGCTGCCGAGAAGCAGTCGACGTTCCCCACGGTGCTCGATCCCCGCCTGTGGAACGGCGAGGAGATGAAGGCCGACGTGGCGGCCAACACGGTGGCCAACGTGAACGCTCTGGTGAAGAGGTCGGGGATCAGCGACCTGAAGGTGGACGCCATCGAGTTGTTCGGCAGCAACGCGTCGTATGAGTACGACGACAAGGCCGACTTCGGCGTGCACGTGTTCGTGAGCTCGCCCACCATGGACGCCGACCGCGTGGATCGCATCATGAAGCTGCTCAGCAGCTACACCGAGCTCAAGCAGGAGGGGAAGATCTCGTACTACGGGGTGCCCCTGGAGGTGACCTTCCACGGCAAGCGCACCGTCAACTACCAGCCCAAGCCGGGGCAGGGGCAGTACTCGTTCACCGAGAGCAAGTGGATCGAGAAGCCCACCCAGCAGCCCAACAAGTTCGATCGCGCGCAGATGGTGACCGACGCCAAGGGCTTCATCGCCAAGTACAACGCCCTGGTCGAGGAGTACGCGAAGGACAAGAAGGCCTTCGACTGCAAGCGCTTCGGTGCCCTCGATGACGAGATGGGCGCCTACCGCGGCGCCGGCCTCGATGCCGACGGTCAGCGGTCCACCGCCAACCTCACCTACCGGATGCTCAGGCGCCTCAGCGTGAACGTGCCGGACGAGGTGGACGCACTCGAGGACGAGTGCAACGACATCAAGGCGTCGCTGCCGTGATCACCACCAGCGGGATCTCCCGCTCCGTCTTCTTCGCGTAGTCGTCGTAGTCGGGCCAGATGGCCGTCATCGCCGCCCACAGGCGGTCGCGGTCATCGGGTCCGGCGGTGCGTGCGCGGCCGGGCATCACCTGCTCGCCCACCTGGATGACCACCTCGGGGTCGGCGTCCAGGTTCAGGTACCAGTCCGGGTGCGCGGGCGCACCGCCGTACGACGCCATCACCACGTAGTCGTCGCCGTCGCGGCCGTAGATCAGGGCCGTGCGGCGTGCCTTCCCGCTCTTCTTGCCGCGGGTGGTCAGCAGCAGCGTGGGCACGCCCGGCCGCCATTCGTGCCCCTCGCTACCGCCCGACTGCACGTACTGGCGGATGTGGTCCGCCACCCAGCCCTCGGTGGGGTCGATCGGTGTCTCGTCGATGAGTGCCATGCGGATGACGCTACCACCGCCCCGGGGCTGCCGGGATCAGCGCGCCGCGGCGTTCGTGGCCCGGGAGCCGTCGAGCAACTCGGCCAGCGTCACCGGCTCGAGGCCCTTCTTCTCGAGCATCGTGAAGATCCTCGGCAGGGCCTTTCCGGTGGCCGGGTAGTTGGCGTGCATGAGGATGATGGAGCCGGGCCGTGCCCAGTAGTCGATGGCGTCCAGGATGTAGCCCTCGCTGCGCGGCTGCGAGTCGGCCACCGTGCCCGACCACATGATCACCTTGCGGTACCCGCGCTGGCCCGCCGCCGCGTCGATGGCCGCATTCCGGTCTCCGTAGGGCGGTCGGAACCACGGCCTGCCGGTCACCTTGAAGGTCCTCTGGATCCAGTCCTCGTTGCGCTGGAGGTCGGCCGCGAACGCCGTGGGCCCGATCTGCGTGGACACCTGGTGGCTGTAGGTGTGGTTGCCAAGCGTCACCTGGCCCTTGTCGATCAACGCCCTGATGCGCTTCGCGTGGGGCTCCCAACTGCTTGCGTACACCCCGTTCGGGAACAGGGTCACCTTTCCGCCGGTGCGCTCGACGACGTCGAGGATGCGATCCACGCAGCTGGCGCACGTGCCGTCGTCGATGGTGAGCGCCACCTTGCGACCGGCGCTCCTCGGGCCCTCGGTGATCACCGTGCCGGGTCCGGGCACCGGCGGACGGATCCGCTGGGGCGACTCCCCGGTGGGCGCGGTGGCAGCGGTCGCGGTCGTCGCGGTGCTCACGGGCTCCGGCTCGGGAGCGGGTGACGCCGTGGTGGGCTGCCGGTACGCCGGTGCCTGGGCGATGGGTGCCGGTTCGCCCCCCGACGAACCGCCGCTCATGATCACGCCCGCGGTGGCCACACCTGCCACGGCCACCACGCCGACGGCGCTGAGGGCCACCACCCGACGGCGACGGGTGCGCTGCCGTTGCTCGGCGCGGCGCCTCTCGAGGTCAGGGCGTTCCACGCCTGCATCCTAGGAAGCCGAGTATCGGACTCGAACCGATGACCCCTTCCTTACCATGGAAGTGCTCTACCAACTGAGCTAACTCGGCGGGTCGGCGCCGTGGCGCGCGCGGGAGTGTAGACCAGCGACGCCACGGCGTGCGAGTGGGGTCAGCCGGTGCGGGTACCCCGCTTGACGCGGCTGCCTGCGCGCGGGGCCTCTGCCGCCGGGGCCGACTCGCGCTTCGCCGTGGGCTTGCCGAACGCGCGGCTGCCGCGTGAGGCGTACATCACCTTGGGCAGGGCGTCGCGCAGGCCGGCGGCCTTCCAGGCGTCGTACTGGCCCAGGCGCTTGGCCATGCGGCCCACCTCGTCCACCTGGTCCGGCAGCACCATCGTGATGGCGCGGCCCGTGCGGCCGGCGCGGGCCGTGCGGCCCACGCGGTGCGTGTAGGTGTCCTGCTCGTCCGGCGGATCGAAGTTCACCACCAGGCCGATGTCGTCGAGGTCGATGCCCCGACTGGCCACGTCGGTGGCGATGAGCACCCGGGTCTTGCCGTCGGCGAAGCTCTTGAGGGTCTTCTCGCGGACGGCCTGGCTCAGGTCGCCGTGCAGTTCCTTGGCGGGCAGCCCCATCTTGTTGATGCGCTCGGTCAGCTTGGCCGCACCGCGCTTGGTGCGGCAGAACACCAGCACCAGGTCGTCCTCGTCCTTCACGATGTCGAGGAGCGTCTCGGTGCGCTCGGTCGGCTCGACGAGGATGAAGGTCTGCTCCAGCCGCTCGGACAGCGCCACGCTGGTGCCGGGGTCGTCCTCGGTCTCGATGAGCCCCGGGCTCTTGGTCATCTTGTTCGCGAGGCGGGCGATCTCGCCGTCGAGCGTGGCCGAGAACAGCATGGTCTGGCGGTCATCCGGCAGGAACTTGAGGATTGCCTCCACCTGGGGGATGAACCCCATGTCCAGCATGCGGTCGGCGTCGTCGATCACCAGCAGGTC